>JAEEGL012028612.1_pt1 | contig 27588 bp, 20 predicted proteins | sample 9134231 | NCBI WGS metagenome assembly JAEEGL01 (sample SAMN16246548, study PRJNA631951) | gut metagenome | biome: gut microbiome; feature: rumen; material: fiber-attached | host: Bos | place: Iran: Karaj | collected 2018-10
CAGAGGGCACAGGCACACAAGAACAATCGCGGAGTAGATCTCCAGGCCGCCGGCCAGCCAGCAGAATGCGACGGCGGCTGCCGTGACGGCGACTGCAGCTGCAGCATATAACCGGGCGATGCGCTCCATGCCGTCTCATCGGTATTTTCAGTATAAACGGATTGCGAACCCGCTTGGAAATCAGTCGTCTTTAAGGCTGTAAACCGCGGATTTCGTGTTTCCGGAGATTTTTACGATCTTTCCCTCTTTCCTGAGAGTCTGGAGAATGTTGGTGGCCCTGGTGTCCAGCTGCGCCCGGGTAAGGGATTTCGGGGATCTGGCGGAAAGGAACTCCGCTACCTCGGAGCGCGAAGCCGGACCTTCTTTCAGGAATTCCAGCACGGAGTCGCGATCCGATCCCCTGCGGACGGGGGAATCGATGTGAGAAACTGATAACACTCCGCCGGACGTATCCGCGAAACCGGTTTCGATTAGGATCCTGAGCCTCTTTTCCGGAATGCGGACCCCGCGGTATATCCTGTCCAGATCCATTATGATTCCCGCATCGGTTTTCGGATACGAGTCGAGTATTTTCGGCACGGCTCCGAATCTCGTTCCGAAAAACGTCACCGAAACCGTATTGTCGTCGCAGGAGAACACGGGAAGAGGAAAGTGGCGGTAGATCTGGGAGAGATACATCCCTCTGATTCCGGAGCATTTTCCCGGGACGATGCCGGATCTCTGCATCGCGGATCTCAGGAACGCGTTGCGGCGCGAGCAAGAGGAGGCGCGTCCGCCGGCGAAGGATTCCGGAGAAGCCTGGCCGAAGGATCCTCTGCTGCGGATCGTCACGGATTCGCGCTCTCTTTCGATGATATCCACCGTTCCTCCGAGGGAATAGTCCTGGAAGGCTATCGCGTTGCAGACAGCCTCCCTCAGAGTTTCTATGCGGTACGAACTCACCGTGCGGGGGCGGGATCCCGGGAGGCTGACCGACGAGTTTTTCACGAGGGATACGGCCTGGGTTACTGAAAGAATCATGGGAGTCCTGAATATCCTCTCCTCGGAGGCGGCGCTCTCCGGATCCGTGTTTCTGTAGCGTATGCAGACCGAGGGCGGAACCAGATTCTCGGAGGATTTTCCCAGAAGTATGGCGGAGGCGACCGTGATCTTCCCCTTTTTGAGGAATCCGGTTTTCGAGAGAAAGATTGCCGGATCCGTTTCCGGAGTCACGCCGGAATCCGGATTTCTCAGGGAGTAAACGGCCCTGAGGGCAGCCACCGCCTCCGGATCCAGGCTTCTTATGTCCGCGTCCGGGATGATGTTCCCGGTCCAGTCGTCGTAGGAGCGGATGCTTCCCATTTTTTCGCAGGAGATCCGGAGCGCTCAGACGATCCTGACGTTTCCGGAGTAGGTGAATCCGATTACGGCGGCCTTGCCGTTCATCTCCACGCTGCACGAGACTTCGTCGGCGCCTTCAACGTTGAAGAAGAACTCGAAATTCTGCCCTGCCCTGTTGATGCCCTTGAAGCATCTGGAAGTTTCCGTTTCCTCGTAGGTCAGACTGCTCATTCCCATCAGCGAGAGAGTTGCTTCCCCCGTCGATCCGAGGTACGTGCTGAGTCCGTTCAGTCTCTCCATCTCGCGGGTTTCGTCGGTAATATACGACTGGAATCCCATTTTCGGGTACGACGGGTTGGTGATCTCGAGGCCGTAATCCGCCCACTGGGCGTACAGAACGATGCCGTACGCGACGCGGCTCGTCACGGTATACGTCGTTCCCGTTCCGTCGGCTTCGTCGTTCCATCCGGTGAATATCTTCCCGCCGTTGACGAACGGATTCGGTATTACCAGATTGGCGGAGGTTCTGACCGTTTTCTGGTTCTTCTCGGTGACTCCCCCGTTTCCGTCGAAGGTTACGTATTCGCTGTCGGATCCGTTAGAGAGGATCAGAGCCGCCGCCGCGATGATGACCACTGCGGCCGCAGCTATCGCTATGACAGCGATCTGCTTCGTATTCATGCGCCTGTATCGTACGGTATCATTGATAAATTCTGCCGAAAGGGAATCGCGATCTTCTCGTCCGGAATGCAGGTTAATCTCATTTATTCTCATTAAAAACCGGCAAACAGTATTATTCCGCATCCGGCGCTGTAGAATCATTATATACGCCGACCGAGTGAGAGCAGCAATACCGGAACTCGGACAGATCCGGAGGTACTTACATGATGCTTACCAAATACAGCCTGCCCCGCGTCCAGAAGGCACTGGCCCAGTGTCTCCAGTGCGGATACTGCATCAGCGTGTGCGAAGCCCACAGCCAGACTCCCTGGGAATCCGTTACCCCCAGAGGAAAGATCTACTACATCAAAACGATCGACACCAACGGAATGGACGTCGTTGATAAAATGCTCAACAGAAAGGTCGAGCTCAGTCCCGAATTCGTCGATGCCATGTACAAGTGCACCGGATGCGGAAACTGCGAGGTCGTCTGCCATGCGCACATCAACCTCATCGAACTCTGGGAAGACATGAGGGCATGGCTCGTGAAGAACGGCGTAGGCCCCATGTCAGCTCACAAGGCGATGGCCGAGAAGATCCACAACGTCCACAACCCCTACGGCGAACCCCCCTCCAAGAGGGACGCGTGGTGGCCCGCGGAGGTCGAGAGGGCGAAGGCCCCCGACACCATATTCTTCGCCGGATGCACCGGATCTTACAGGATGCAGCACATCGCCCAGGCCGGAGTAATCGTTCTGAACCGCGCCGGAGTGAAGATGAACTGCCTCGGAGACAAAGAGTACTGCTGTTCCTCTCCCCTTCTCAGAACCGGAACCACTACCGAGTCCATGGAGTGCTCCGAGACCGTCGTGGAGAAAGCGGACGGAATGGGCGCCAAGGACATGGTCATGACCTGCTCCGGATGCTACAAGACCGTTTCCACCGATTTCGGAAGATTCTATGCGAGAGTCGGGCAGAACGTTTATCACTTCTCCCAGTACGTGGAGAAGCTCATCGCCGCCAAGAAGCTCCCCCTCAACAACGAGTTCAACCACAAGGTGACCTACCACGATCCGTGCCACCTCGGAAGACATTCCGGCGTGTTCGACGCCCCCAGAAACGTGATCAAAAAGATCAAAGGCGCGGAACTGGTGGAGATGGAGAGATCCAGAGAGAACTCCAGATGCTGCGGCGCCGGAGGAGGATACAAGAGCCAGTTCAACGACTTCGCGACCGCCGTCGCAATGGAGAGGATCCGCGACGCGGAAGCCACCGGAGCGGAGATTCTGATCACTTGCTGCCCCTTCTGCGTTCTGAACCTTACCCAGGGCGCCAAGAAGCTCGGATCCAACATCAAAGTCATGGATCTGTCGCAGGTTCTCCTCGAAGTCACCGCGCCCAAACAGGCCGCTCCCAAAGAGTGATCAAACTTCCCGGGTATCCCCCGGGTTTTTCTTTATGTCTTTTCAGCTTCTCTCTCCCGCGCTGAGGGATGCGCTTTCGGAGCGCGGGATATCGTCGCCGACTCCTCCCCAGGAAGAGGCTATACCGAAGATACTCAAGGGGCTTCACGCCCTGATAGTCGCGCCTACGGGCATCGGAAAGACCGAAGCCGCCGTCCTCCCCGTTCTGGATTCCATCTACCGCAGGGGCAAGGCCCCGGGGATACAGTGCCTGTACATCACTCCCCTCCGCGCCCTGAACAGGGACATGCTCAGGAGGATGGAGTTCTACGGGAAGGCTCTGGGCCTGAGGGTCGGGGTGAGGCACGGGGACACCACCCAGTACGAGAGAGCCAGACAGTCCGAGAATCCCCCGGAGGTGCTGATAACCACTCCGGAGACGCTTCAGATCCTTTTCGTGGGGAAGAGGCTGTCCGGGCATATCGCTTCCGTGAAGCACGTCATCGTCGACGAAATCCACGAACTGGCCGGTAGCGAGAGGGGCGCCCAGCTGAGCGTGGCGCTGGAGAGGCTGTCCGCCGTCGCGGGCAATTACCAGAGGATAGGGATCTCCGCTACCGTCGGGGATCCGCAGGAGGCTGCCATGTTTCTCGGCGGAAGGGGGAGAAGAGTATCCATCATCAAGCCGGAAACCAGAAGGAAATTCGAGATCGAGGTCGAATGCCCTCCCCCTCTGGCGGACGAGCCGTGGCTGATCGACAAGCTGCAGGGAGATCCGGAGATAATCTCCGTCATGAAGCGGGCCAGAGAGATCATAGAGGCCGGGAGATCCACTCTTTTCTTCGTCAATACGAGGGAGACGGCCGAATGGATCGCCGCGCGCTATCACGCCTGGGACGAGTCGTTCTCCGCGGAGGTGCACCACGGCTCGCTGTCCAGGGAGAGCAGGACGGAGATGGAGGACCGTTTCAAAAGGGGCGAGATAAAGTGCCTGATATGCACCTCGTCCCTGGAGCTGGGGATAGACGTCGGCTCCGCCGATACCGTGATACAGTACAACTCCCCCCGCAGAGTCTCGCGCATGATACAGCGTTCGGGAAGGGCCGGCCACAGGGTAGGGGAGACGATCAGGGCTAAAATCCTAGCTACCGCTCCCGACGAGATATCCGAATCCCTCGTGATCGCCCGCAGGTGCGCCGCGGGTGAGCTGGAGAGCCGCTCCGGAAGGTTCTCTCCGCTGACGGTCGCCGCGAACCAGCTGGTGGCGATGGCTATGACCGGCCCGGTGGAGAAGGATTTCGCCTATTCCGTGTTCCGCGGATCGTACTCTTTCAAAACTTTTACCCGCGAAACCATGGACAAGATCATAGAGCAGCTGGTTTCCATAAGGATTCTGTTCGATAACGGGGATTCCTTCAGGCGCACCAGAAGGGGAATGGATCATTTCTACGAGAACATCTCGATGATTCCGGACGTGAGGAATTATAAAGTCATAGACGTCGGAACCAGAGCGGCCGTGGGCACTCTGGACGAGAGCTTCGTCTCCGCTTTCGAGGATTCCCGCCAGCTCTTCATCGCCAAGGGAAGGACTTGGAGGGTTGTGGAGATCAGGGAGGACGAGATTCTCGTGCAGGAGACCCGCGAGATGGGCGCGGTGCCCTCCTGGCTGGGTTCCGACATTCCCGTTCCGTACGAGATCGCCCAGGAGGTCGGGAGGCTGCGCGCAGTGAGGGATTATGCTCCGTATCCCTGCACCGAAAGCTGCGTCGCGGCTCTGGAGACGTTTTTCTCCGGGCAGGACGGCCACGTCATGCCGACCGATCGGGTGATAACCGTGGAGGACGACGGGACCCAGGTGATCATCAATGCGTGCTTCGGCACCAAAACCAACGAGACTCTCGGGAGAATAACCGCTGCGCTTATGTCGATGCGCCTCGGCGAGAGCGTGGGGATGACGGCGGATCCTTATAGAATAATACTCGAACTCCCCAGAATCCCGGAGAAAAACGCCGTTCTGGATATTCTGAAGTCTCTGAAGCCCGGTTCTATAGATTATCTCTCCCGCACGGCGATGGCGGGCTCCGCCTCTCTGAAATGGAGATTCGCCTACACCGCGAAGAAATTCGGGATCATAGAGAAAAAAGCCGATCACAGGTACATCAACTTCGGGAAGCTGTTCGAGATCCACAAGGGCACCCCCGCCTACGACGATGCGGTGGACAAGGTTCTGGAGGAGGATCTCGATATAATCCACGCGGAGGAGGTCGTTGCCAGGATATGCTCCGGAGATATCGAAATCGTTCCGGACAGGCCGTCTCCCGTGGGGAGGGAAGGGATCACCCGCTCCAAGGAGCTGATGCAGCCTATGAGGGCGGATCACGCGATACTCATGGCTCTGAAGAAGAGGCTGGGAAACGAGGTGCTGTTCAGCGTCTGCATGAATTGCGGAACCTCGAGAAGGGTGCGCGTGGAGGGCGCTCCGAAAAAATTCCGCTGCGAGAACTGCGGAGGCGTGATGATAGCGCTTCTGAAGGAGTACGAGAGGGACTCCTCCTCCCTGGTGCTCAGAAAAAACCATTCCTCAGATGACATCAAAGAATTGAAGAGGATGAACAAATGCGCCAATCTCGTCAAGGAGAACGGGAGCAGAGCGGCGTACGTCATGGCGGGGAGGGGAATCGGTCCGGAGACCGCCGCCAGGATCCTCCGGTCGATGTACATAGACGAGGACGGGTTCTTCCGCGCGATTCTGGAAGCCGAAGTTCTGTACGCGAAAAACAAGCAGTTCTGGGATTAATCCCTCTTTATCTCCGGTTCGTACGGCGTCGCCTGATATACGTAGTAGTTCAGCCAGTTGGTGAATATAAGCATCGAGTAGCTTCTCCAGGTCAGCACGGGCTCGAAGTCCCGGTTGTCATCCGGATAGTAGTTCAGCGGCATTTTCGGATTAAGCCCTCTTTCCTCGTCCCTCTGGTATTCCCCGTCCAGAGTGTTGACGTCGTATTCCAGATGGCCGGTGATGAACACGTTCCCGTCGTCGGAGACGATTATTCCGGGGTCTCTTCCTTCTCCGAGAGCGGCGATGTGGAGCCTGGTGCAGCGATCGATGTCCTCGGCGAGAACGGTGGCGTATCTGGACTGGGGCATTCTGAAAATATGATCGATACCCCTCATCAGAGGCTCGCTCTCCATGAGGTTCATGTACGGAAAGATCCCGTTCTTTTTGGAGGGAAGCAAGTGCTTGTCTATCCCGTACAGATAGTACAGGGCAGCGAGGGACGCCCAGCAGATGTACATCACCGTAGTTGTGTGATCCTTGGTCCAGTCCATAATATGGCACATCTCGTCCCAGTAATCCACCTGCTCGAAGTCCATATCTTCGAGGGGGGCTCCGGTGACTATCATCCCGTCGAAATAATCGTTTTCCACATCCGGGAACCTGCGGTAGAATCTGGCGAGATAGTCCACGGAAGTATTTTTGGACTCGTGGGTGGAGGGGACCAGGAGGGTGATGTCTATCTGAAGGGGAGTGTTGCTGAGAAGCCTCATCAGCTGGATCTCCGTTTCGATCTTGGTGGGCATCAGGTTGAGGATAGCTATCTTCAGGGGCCTGATGTCCTGCTTTCTGGCTCTGGTTTCGCTCATCACGAATATGTTTTCGGATTCGAGGACTGAAATAGCCGGAAGACCGTCGGGAACGTTGATAGGCATGTATTGCGCGAATAATCCTTGCCTGAATATAAAACAATTACCTACCATTTTGATAGGTAGATTTTAATACTGCGCTTCTATGCACTGATAATGACGGAAAAATGCAATTATAAACTCGAAACCCTGCAGGTTCACGCCGGACAGGAACAGCCGGATCCTGCTACCGACGCGCGCGCGGTCCCCATCTACATGACTACGTCTTACGTTTTCAAGGATTCCGCCACCGCCGCCGGCCGTTTCGCTCTCACCGAGCCCGGAAACATCTACACCAGGCTCATGAACCCGACCACCGGCGTTTTCGAGGAGAGAATGGCCGCCCTCGAGGGAGGAGTAGCTGCGCTGGCGACTTCTTCCGGATCCTCTGCGATAACATATGCGGTGCAGAATATCGCCCTCGCGGGAGATCATATCGTCTCTTCGACGAATCTCTACGGGGGAACCGTGAATCTGTTCGCGAACACTCTCCGCGAGCAGGGAATCGAGACCACTTTCGTGGATCCCTCCGATCCCGGGAACTTCGAGAAAGCGATCAAGAGCAACACGAAACTTCTCTACACGGAAGTTCTCGGAAACCCGAACTCCGACGTCGCCGATATCGAGGCGATCTCGGAGATAGCCCACAGGCACGGCATACCGCTGATAGTGGACAGCACGTTCAGCCCTCCCTCGGTCTTCAGACCCCTGGAGCACGGAGCGGATATAGTGGTCCATTCCGCGACCAAGTTCATCGGCGGCCACGGGGTCGCGATGGGAGGGGTGATCGTGGACGGAGGAAAATTCGACTGGGCGCAGAACGATAAGTTTCCGACGCTGTCGAAGCCCAACCCCTCGTACCACGGAGTGATCTTCACTGAAGCGGCCGGAAAAGCGGCTTTCGTTACGAAGATACGCACCACCCTCATGAGGGATCAAGGCGCCACGATCTCTCCGTTCAACTCGTTCCTGCTGCTTCTGGGACTGGAGACCCTGTCTCTGCGCACCGAGCGCCATATCGAAAACGCGCTGAAAGTCGTGAAGTTCCTCAGCGGCCATCCGATGGTGGAAAAAGTCAACCATCCGTCGCTGGAAACGGGGAAGAGGAAGGATCTTTATAACAAATATTTCCCGAAAGGAGCGGGATCCATCTTCACTTTCGAGATCAGGGGCGGTTCCGATGCCGCGAAGAAATTCACCGAATCCCTGAAGCTGTTCTCTCTGCTGGCCAACGTGGCCGACGTGAAATCGCTGGTCATCCATCCCGCCTCCACGACCCACTCCCAGCTCGACGAGGAGGCTCTTCTCGCATGCGGAATCAAACCCAATACCATCCGTCTCTCCATAGGGACGGAGAACATAGACGATATCATAGACGATCTCAGACAGGGATTCGATAAAGTGAAAGGATGATAATATGCTGTACAAATCGATAGAGGATACGATAGGCGGAACTCCCCTCGTGGAGCTGACGAAGATAGAGAAAGAGCAGAATCTGAAAGCCAGGCTGTTCGGGAAAGTCGAATTCTTCAACCCCGCCGGCTCGATCAAAGACAGAATCGCGAAGGCGATGATCGACAAGCTGGAGGAGACGGGAAAGATAGGAAAGAACACGGTTCTCATAGAGCCCACCTCCGGAAACACCGGCATAGCTCTGGCCTCCATCGCGGCGGCCAAAGGATACCGCATCAAGATCGTCATGCCGGAGACGATGTCCGAGGAGAGGCGCAAACTCATCCGCGCGTACGGGGCGGAACTCATCCTCACCGAGGGATCCAAAGGGATGAAGGGAGCCGTCCAGAAGGCGGAGGAGCTTTCGAAGGAGATTCCCGACTCGGTCATTCCCGGCCAGTTCGTCAACCCGGCCAATCCGGAGATACACTTCAGGACCACCGGCCCGGAGATCTTCAGAGATCTTAACGGTAAAGCGGACGTCCTCGTCGCCGGAGTGGGAACCGGGGGAACCATCTCGGGAACCGGAAAGTATCTCAAATTCATGAACCCCGGCACCGAAGTCGTGGCTGTGGAGCCCGCCGGATCCCCTGTGCTTTCGGAGGGAAGAAGCGGCCCCCACAAGATCCAGGGGATCGGAGCCGGATTCGTTCCGGACACCCTCGACACCGGGATTTGCGACAGGATCATCAAGGTCTCGGACGAGGACGCCTTCGCCAACGGAAGGATGATCGGCCGCACCGAGGGCATTCTCGTGGGTATTTCGTCCGGAGCGGCACTGACCGCGGCGCTGCAGCTCGCCAGAGATCCGAAGTACGAGGGAAAGAACATCGTGGTCATACTGCCTGACGGCGGGGAAAGATACCTTTCGACGCTTCTTTTCAGTGAGTGACATGGGCTGCCTGATTTCGACCAAGGGGAGATACGCGCTGCGCATAATGATAGATCTCGCCGGAAACGGGCAGGGGTCGTACGTTCCCCTGAAAGAAATGGCCGAAAGACAGGATATTTCCCTGAAGTATCTGGAGTCCATAATGCCGAATCTGATCAAGTCCGGTCTGGTATCGGCGAGTCAGGGAAGAGGGGGCGGATACGCCCTCTCCAGGCCTGCGGAGGAGTACTCCATAGGGGAAATTCTGAAGGCGGCGGAGGGCGATCTGATCCCGGTGGCGTGCCTGGCGGACGGATACGTATGCCCCAGAGCGGATTCCTGCAGGACGCTTCCCGTCTGGAAGAAGCTCGACGGCATCATCGGGGATTATCTGGACCGGGTTCCGCTGTCCGAACTTCTTACGGAAGAAGAAACAATCTGAGCTCCGGGAAGACCCGGAGTTTCTTCCGTTTCCGATTCTGTTCGCGCGGCCGGCTTTTCATCCGTTTTAAGCTTTTCCAGCGGCCTGAATCTGAGGGCGCGGGAAGAGTTCAGCACCGCGGCGATCATGACACCTACGTCCGCTATGATGGCGAACCACATATCCACATACCCGGCGGCGGACAGCCCCAGGAACAGGAATTTTACCGCCAGAGTGAAAACGATGTTCTCGCGGATGATCCTCATCGTTTTTCTGGATATCTTTATGGATTCCGCTATGCGTCTCGGGTCGTCGTCCATTATGACGACGTCGGAGGCTTCTATCGCGGCGTCCGATCCTATCGCTCCCATGGTGATCCCCACGTCCGCCCTCACCAGTGACGGAGCGTCGTTGATCCCGTCTCCTACGAAGATCACGGGGGAGTCCAACTCTTCCATGATGTCCTCGAGACGTGCCAGTTTGTCCTCCGGGAGAAGGCGGCTGTAAGCATGATCTATTCCTAACTGTCCGGAGACGTGCTCCGCCGTAGGCTCCGAATCCCCGGTCAGCATGTACGTCTTTTTTATTCCCGCGTCTTTCAAATCTTCGACGGATCTGCGGGATTCCGGTTTTATCGTATCCGAAACGCGGATGTTTCCCGCGTATTTCCCTCCGACGGCGACATGGACGACGCTTCCGTGCCAGGATACCTCCGGATATTCCAGGCCGAGCTGCTCCATGAGTTTCCCGTTTCCCGCTGCCACCGGAATCCCGTCCACTTTCGCGACGACTCCCTTTCCGGGAATATCCTCGGAATCCGTCACTCTGGATCTGTCTATGTCGGCTCCGTGAGCCCTGACCAGGCTGACCGCTATGGGGTGCGGGGAGGAGGATTCCGCGGCCGCGGCCAGCTCTATCAGCTTTTCCTGCGGCAGCCCGCAGCTGCTGACCTCCGACACTTCGAAAACTCCCTGCGTAAGGGTTCCGGTCTTGTCGAAAACCACGGTCTCCGCCGATGCCAGGAACTCTATGAAGTTGGATCCTTTGATCAGTATGCCCTCTCTGCTGGCCCCTCCGAGCCCGGCGAAGAATCCCAGCGGTATGCTTATCACCAGGGCGCACGGGCAGCTTATGACCAGGAACGTGAGCGCGCGGTAGATCCATTCGTGCAGCTCCGGATCGCCCCCTGCGAAGTATCCCGCCAGCGGGGGAACGCATGCCAGCATCACCGCGCAGGCTACCACGAACGGGGTGTAGTATCTGGCGAATCTGGTGATGAACGCTTCCGTCTTCGCCTTGCGGCTGCTGGCGTTCTCGACCAGATCCAGTATCTTCGATACGGCCGATTCTCCGAATTCCTTCGTAGTCCTTATTTTCAGAACTCCGGACAGGTTTACGGAACCGCTGAGAACCTCGTCGCCGGGAAAAACGTCTCTGGGTATGCTCTCCCCGGTAAGGGCGGAGGTGTTCAGAGATGAGCTCCCTCCGGTCACGATCCCGTCTATGGGGATCCTCTCCCCGGGCCTGACAGTGATAACCGTCCCGATCTCCACCTCGTCGGGATCAACCTCTTCCAGAACCCCGTCCTTCTCCACCCATGCGCAGTCCGGGCGTATCTCCATGAGCTTGGATATGCTGGTTCTGCTCCTTTCGACGGCGAGCGCCTGGAAAAGCTCCCCGATCTGATAGAAGATCATGACGGCGACGGCTTCCTCGAAGTCTCCGGTATGAACCGCGCCGAGAATCATGGCTCCGATCGTGGCTATGGCCATGAGGACGTTTTCGTCCAGAGCCCTTCCGCGTACGATCCCTTTGAACGCCTTTATCAGAATGTCGTATCCGATGATCAGATACGGAACGAGGAAAAGCAGAAATTTAAACGGTTTGCCGTAAGCACCGGATTCCGCCGGGACAAGCGCGAACAATACCGTGAGAACGGACGCGGCTATGATCCTGTAAAGCATCCTGCGGTGCTTCTGTTTCATCATCTCTCCTCAGAGCTCTATATCGCAGTCGCTCTCGACTTTTTTGCAGTTTTTGAGGACCTGTTTCATCACGGCTCCGGGATCGGCGCCGTCCTCGAAGGTCACGGACATCTTCTGCATCACGAAATTGACCGACGCGTCCGCCACGCCCTGCGTTTTTTTAGCGGCTTCCTCCATTTTCAGAGCGCAGTTAGCGCAGTCTACTTCGATTTTGTAATTTTTCTTCATCGTATCCCTCCGTCGATTAAATGATTAAACACTTATTTAATCGTAATGAACGGCATGTATATAATACCTCATACCTGAATCACCTCCCGGTTCCTATGCCAGGCATTCCCCACGATCACGGAGACATGAGAGAAATCGAAGAGTTCAGGGAGTTCTTCCGGAAAAACAGCGATTTCGACGAAGTTTCCAGGGTGCTGTACGAAATGGCCGACGGGACCCGCATGAGAATCTTCTGGCTCCTGTGCCATTACGAGGGCTGCGTCAACAACATCTCTGCTATAATCGGAATGTCCAGCCCCGCCGTGTCGCATCATCTCCGCTCCCTCAAATCCGCGGGGCTGATTCAGAGCCGGAGAGAGGGAAAAGAGGTCTATTACAAAGCGGTGGATTCCGATGCGGCCAGATACCTTCACGGGATGATAGAGGATCTTACGGAGCTGTCCTGTCCCCGCGGACGATCAGAACACTCCGCCTTTGGCTTTGAATTCCGGCTCCTTCCCGGATGCTTTGATCTCTCTGGGCTTTACGGAGGAGTCAGCGCGGAACCCCTGGCATATGACGTACATCTCCGAGGATGTCGGTCTGGAAGCGTCAGGAGAGTGCACTTTGACGGACTGGAACCTGCGTTCGGCCGCGCGGAGAAGGGAATTCATCATGTCTCCCATGAACACTTTCATCACCAGTTTCCCCTCTTTCTTAAGGATGCGGTCGCAGACGTCCAGCGCGTACATGCACAGCTCCACGGATCTGGCGTGATCCATGCTGTAGTGGCCGGCGATGTTCGGGGCCATATCGGATAAGACCACGTCCGCTTTTCCGCCGAACCTTTTCAGGAGTTCGATCATGGTGGAGTCTTCGGTTATGTCCCCGATGAAAGTCTCGGTTCCCTCCAGCGGTTTTATGTATCTCAGATCGACCCCGACTACCTTCCCGCCGGGCCAGGTTCTGTCTCTGGCGACCTGAAGCCATCCTCCGGGACAGGCCCCGAGATCCGCTACGGAATCGCCCGGGCTGAAGATGCCGAATCTGTCATCGATCTGTATGAGTTTGAAGGATGCTCTGGAGCGGTAGTTGAGTTTCTTGGCGAGTTTGTAATAATGCTCGTTCTTCCTCTCCGCAACCCAGCGATCGTGCAGGTCTGCCATGGCCGTATGATGGGATTCCCGTATAACAGTATTTTCCATCCGGACGCGCCTGCTGAAACAGATAGTTCCGGCCGGAGCTCTGCGCTTAGTATAATAAGAACCGATCGCATTCCCGTTCCCGGTAGAAATGAGCGGTTGGACCTATGCCAAATCCGGAGTCGATATTGATCGGAAATCCAGCGCGATCAAGGCGCTGGTTGACGAGATCGGATACAGAAGGGAGGGAATTGGCCGGAGCCTCCGCATCCCCGGGCTTTTCGCCAGCCTTATGGATTTCGGGGACAAGTATATCACGATGGCTACCGACGGCGTCGGATCCAAGCTTCTGATCGCCGAGGCTCTGAACAAGTGGGATACCGTGGGCATCGACTGCATCGCCATGAACGTTAACGACACGATCTGCGTCAACGCGGAGCCGGTTTCGTTTGTGGATTACATAGCTATCGACAAACCCGACGACGGGATCACCAAATCCATCGGGATCGGGCTTCAGAAGGGCGCCGAATTATCCAATATGGAGATAGTCGGGGGAGAGATAGCCGTCCTCCCGGAGCTGGTGAAAGGCATCGATCTGTCGGGAACCTGCCTCGGATACGTCGCCAAAGACAGGATAATAACCGGGGAGAACTGTCAGAAGGGCGATCTGATCGTATCCCTGAGATCGTCCGGCATACACTCCAACGGGCTGACCCTGGCGAGAAAGATCGTGGAATCCAATAATATCACTTATACCGAGAGGATTTCCGGGCTGGAGAAGAGCATCGGAGAGGAGCTTCTCACCCCCACCGAGATCTACGTTAAGCAGGTTCTCGCGATTACCTCCGCGCACGAGGTTCACGGTCTGGTCGACATAACAGGAGGGGGGCTCAGAAACATTCTCAGAATGAGAAAGGGGCTGAGATACGTCATCTCCGATCCGGTCAGGCCCGCCCCGGTATTCGAGAAACTCGTAGAACTGGGGGGCGTGGACGCCAAAGAGGCGTACCAGACGTTCAACATGAGCATGGGATTCTCGATAATCGCGCCGGAGAGAGAGGCCGAAGCCATAGTCTCGGAATATGCGAACGCGGAGATCGTCGGACGCGCCGAAGAGGGCAACGGGGTTTATCTGGAGCCGGAGAAGATCCTGTACGACCGTTACTGATCGATAAACGAGTGCAGAGCCCCGCACACCGCTCCCATCGCCGCGCAGGTTTCCAGGGAATACCCTCCGCCGGTCACATCGAAGTTGAGCTTCGGGATCTTCATGACGTCCCTGGGGACTCCCCGGGGGCCGATTCCGAAAACCAGGAGGACGCTCTGCCCTCCCAGCACCATATCGGAGATGCCTCTGGCGGTTACCGATCTGGATTTATCCGGGCGGCAGGTGGTCAGAACGGGGATTCCCAGCTGGGGAGGGAAGCCCTTGGAGGGATACGGGAAAGACTGGAATCTCCCGGAACCGGCCAGTTCCACGAAGTAATCTCCGTGGTGCCCGATGCTGGTGGTCCCTGCGATCCAGTTCGCTACCTCGACCGGCGTGCGGGCGTCCTCGGGAACCGGGAATCCGAAAAGGCAGAGGTTCATGCTGAACGCTTCGGCCAGATCCCCGGCCCTGGCGATCACCCTTCTGTGGGGTTCCCTGAAATTCTGATCGTAGGAGTTGTACAGGCCGATGGTGATTCTTCCGGTTCCCATCGCTGCTTCCTCCTGCCGACGATGGCGTAAGCGTCGCCGTCCATAAAGATCTCGTAGTCCGGATACTCGGATTTGAGTCTCTCGATCTCCGCGAGCAGCTCAGAAATTTTGAGTTCGCAGGTGCGGATGTCGATGAGAACAATGTCAGTATCCAAAGGGACCCCCGTCCTTTCAGTAGAAATCATGGTGCCGTGAGCCGGGCTCGAACCAGCGACTTCAAGATCTTCAGTCTTGCACTCTCCCAACTGAGTTACCACGGCGTAAATCTCCGCATGAAAAACTTGGTTATAAATATTGTGTTTGGAGCATATTTCCGCCAGACCATCCCGGGCGGCCGGAGGGCCGGGAATACGGCTCCCTATTCTCAACTTATAAGTATCTGAGCATAGGTTAGCCGTCAGGTGCAGTCATGTACGTTATCTCCCTGATCGTCAAGAACGAATTCGGAGTTATGCAGAGAGTCATGGGCGAATTCACCCGCAACAAGATCAACGTCGAGACGATCGTCGTCGGCAAATGCGAGCGCCCCGGCAAATCCCGCATCGTCCTGTCCGTAGTGGACAAATCAGTGGCGGAAACGGCCATCGGAAGGCTGCAGAAACTCCAGGACGTCTATGAGACCGAGCTCGTGCCGGAATCCGGCCAGTCGGCGTACGCCCTTTTGTCCACTTCCAGCGGGAACGTGGGCGTCGTGGGCGGTTCGGATCAGGTCGAAGAGCTCATAGAACGCAGCAAACCTGAGAGGTACGTCAAGGCTCTGAACGCGCTTTGAGTTGGACAGGTGTTTATATGGACAGAACAGAGAAGATTTGGCTTAACGGAAAACTCGTCAGGTGGGAGGACGCTAAAGTCCACGTTCTCGCCCACGCGCTTAACTACGGCACGGGAGTTTTCGAAGGAATCCGCGTTTATCACACTCCCAAAGGCCAGGCCGTTTTCAGGCTGAAAGATCACGTCAGGAGGCTCGTCGACGGATGCAAGATGATGGGCTTCGATCTTAAATTCGACGGGAAGGAGTATTCCGAGCAGGATATTTACAACGCTATCAAGGACACGGTCAGAGCGAACGGATCTCAGGTGGATTACGTGAAGCCGTGCATATTCCTGAGCGGAGAGGAGGTCGGGCTCAACCCGGTCAGCGTTCCCGTCTCCTTCGCCATCACCTGCGTCCACATGGGCGCGTACCTCGGAAAGGGCGCGGATGCCGGAGCGAAGCTTATAACTTCTTCGTGGCAGAGACCGGACAACCTGTGCGGTCCCGCCGGAGCGAAGGTCAACGGAGCCTATGTGGCATCGACTCTCGCCAAGAGGGAGGCCGTGTCCCAGGGAGCCAACGAAGCCGTCATGCTGAACTCCGTGGGACATGTCGCGGAATGCACCGGGGAGAACATCTTTATTTACCGCCACGGAAAGATCATGACCCCCCAGACCGCCGAGTCCATTCTCGAGGGCATCACCAGGGATTCCATCATCCAGGTCTCCAGAGACATGGGTTACGACGTGGAGGAAACCCAGATCACCAGGTTCCAGCTGATTTCCGCCGACGAGGTGTGGATGACCGGAACCGCCGCGGAGATCGCCCCCGTGACCATGGTCGACGGAAGGCCGGTCGGAGACGGAAAGATCGGAAAAGTATCCCAGGCGATCCACGCCAGATTCCACGACGTGGTCACCGGCAAAGTTCCCGAATACGATTCCTGGCTCGACTACGTCGAGTGAAAACCTGCGCGGGGTTTATTCCCCGCTCTTTAACATTACCGGACCGGGGGACGATCCGACAGAGATCTGTTCAGGGTCCGGGAAAGAACCCGTTTTAACATCGAAACCGCCCGGAAGGAACGAATCAGGGGCCGAGGTTCGTAATGGGAACGACATAGACTCCGTCTTCCCTGCGATACGACATGCTCCCGGTTCCGGTTATGACGCACATGAAAGCCGGCACCGATTCCGGTTCTTTTTTCTCTATGATTTTCCTGATCCTCAGGAGATTCTCCGCAGCTTCGTCGGCCGAATTCTGTCCCAGTTTAATCTCGAAAGCGCCCCATCCCTTGCGGGGAATGCTGACAACGGCATCGATTTCCCTTCCGTCGTAGTCTCTGTAGTGATAAAGAGAGCCTCCCGCGTGTTCCGCATATATTCTCAGATCCCTCTCGCACAGCGCTTCAAACAAAAATCCCATGGTATTCAGATCCGAAACCAGATCTTCCGTTCCCGTTTGCAGGGCGGCAGCGGCGAGAGAAGGATCCGCAAGATGCCTTTTCGGGTTCTTTCCTACTCTCGTTTTCGATCTCGGACGGGGATTGAATGCCGGCTGATCATCCGTCAGAAACAGTCTGCTGAAAACGTCCATGTATTCCGACACAGTCTCGTCGTCGACGGATTCCGAATCGTACTCGCGGATATCGGAAGATATTCTGCTTTTGGAAGCCAGAGTGCTTTCGTTCCTCGCGAGGGACCGGAATGTGCGAAGCAGGCCGGAAGCATCTCTCCTTCTGCCGCCGATCTTCTGCGCATCGGAAAAACAGATCTTCTGGATGTAATCCTCCGCCATGGCTCTTGCCATAGGTTCGTTCATGCCGAGGCTTCCCGGCCATCCCCCGCGGACGATAAGCCATGCCAGTTTTTCAAGGTCTCCGGGGTTTCCGTTGTAATTCGTAAAATTTCCGCAGAAAAGATTTTCAAGCGATGTCATGCCGGACGAATCTCCTGATTCGAAAAGAGACATAGTACGCATTCTGACGCTTATTATGCGTCCGGCTCCGGAATGCATAAGCCGTCCTTTGTCGGCGGAAGAGGATCCGCACAGAAGATAATTTCCTTTGGAACCGTCCCTGTCCACAGTGTAGCGGACGGCATCCCATATTCCCGGCACATCCTGCCATTCGTCGATGAGACGGGGACGTTCTCCGGCCAGTACGGATGATGGATCTATCTCCGCTATTCTGCGGTTATTGAAATTGTTATACGGATCCGTAAGCGAAAATTCACTGTTGGCAAAATATCTGGAACACCAGGTTTTGCCGCAAAGCTTGGGTCCTTCGACGCTGACTGCCCCCGCAGCACCCAGTGCCGTGGCGATATCCTTTTCAATCAGTCTCGGAAGATATCCCTCGGGTTTCAGAGTCATAATCGTCCGGATATATGATTCAGATATATATGGTTTATACCGATACTTTTAGAAGATTTAAACCGCAACTTTCGGCGGTTTTATACCGCAACTTTACGATTTTTTGAGGAAGACAATACTGAACCCGGAAAGAAATGGCATAGGAATACACAGACGATAGAATCCGGATGCCGGAGGTATTGGGCAAAGTTATTTTGTAACTAAAGGAGTACGGTGCACTTATTGCATCAGCCGCTTACGGGACAGTACAGTCATGAAAATGCAGGATTACGTGAAAAGCGTCAACGGCGACGTGTTGGGGGATTTCAGTCTTTACCGTTTTGAGGATCTCATAGGGATGGGAGCATCGGGAAAGGTTTATTCCGTAATCAGAGACGGCAGAAGATATGCGATGAAAATTCCCATGACCGTCAACATCAACGACGAGGATACTTTCTTCAAAATCGATGATGAAATCAAAGATTCCTTTATGAAAGAAGCCTCCGAATGGTCCAAACTGTCCGATGAATGTCCCGAATCCGTGGTCCAGCTTGTCGACTACGGCCTTGATCCTTTCCCGTGGATGGTAATGGAATACGGGGATATCGATTTCAGCAAGGTAATCGATACAAAAGACGCTGACGCGGCGCTGGTGGAAGAACTTCTCCGCAAACTCCAGCATCTCCACAACTGCGGGATTATCCACAGCGATATCAAGCCCAAAAACATTCTGAGAATAAACGGAAACTGGAAATTTTCGGATTTCGGACTCTCCAAGTCCGTTAATTCCGTTTCCACCTCCACGGTATCGATCAAAGGAACCCCGGAATATATGGCTCCGGAGCAGATTTCCGCCAAAACATTCGGAAGCGTCGACAGAAGAACCGATATCTGGCAGATGGGAATCCTTCTTTACCGCGTTCTCACGCACCGTTCCCCTTACTCTTCCAGGGATATAGCCGGAATAGCGATGGCTGCAATCGGGGACGGTCCCGATCTCGACGCCGTTCCGGACAAATTCAGAAGCGTCCTGAAGAAGGCGCTGTGCAAAGAAAAAGACGGAAGGTACCAGTCTGCGGAGGAATTCGCGGATTCCATCCATACGGTATTAACGCCGGAACCGGTTCCTCCCGTTCCTGAGAAAAAAGATGATACCGGAAAAGGAAAGCGCAGGCCCCTTGGAATCATCGTACTCGGCCTGATACTGGCAATCCTGCTCATAGGCGGCGGAGTGGCGGCTTGGTCTGGCGTATTCAGTCCCGGAAGCGACGTTTCTGCCGATCAGAACACTGTAGAACTTTCAGTTTACCCGTCCGGATGCGGGACAATCAACGGCCAGAGTTCCGTGACGCTCTTCGATGTCAAATCCGGAACAGCTTTTGCGAAAACCGGGAACACGCTGTTAATAGGAAACCAGTCGTATGTTCCGGTGGCAGCCGCCGGCGATAAGCAATACAGTTACAGTTTTGTGGAATGGCGCGGAGTCACCGACGAAGTTACGGGAAACATGAAAATAACGGCGGTTTTCGAAACCTCCAAGAAACTGTATTCCGTAAAAATTCTTGCAAACACATCCGAAATGGGATCGGTTGCTGTCGGCAGCATCAGCGCGGAATACGGAACGAAAATAATCGTTTCCGGAAATACGCTGACCGTAGGCAAGGAGAGCACCGTCGCAACACCCAAAACCTCGGATTCCAGCGCCAGATACCGTTTTGCTGGATGGACCGTTCCCGAATATACAGTCACGGGAAACAGCACTGTACTGGCTAATTTCGAAAAGAGCACGGCGAAATACACAGTCACGGTTTCCGTGCAGCAGGCAGGATACGGGACCGTTTCGAAAGAATTCATCGATGCGGATTACGGAACTAAGATCTATTCCTCTGGAAACACTCTCCGCGTAGGGGATTCCGTGTGTCAGGCAACACCTTCCGCTTCGAATGCGCAGTACACGTACAGATTCTCAGGATTCTCGGGATTTCCGGGCACTGTCACATCCGATGTGACTGTTAAAGCCTATTTCGAAAGAGTAGTCAACCAGTATACCGTCACGGTGCAGGCCGGAACCGGCGGTTCCGTTTCCGATTCATCATTTACGGTGGATTACGGAACCAAGATAACCGCTTCCGGAAATACTTTGACAGTAGGAAGCAGAACATCCGTCGCGACTCCCGCGAATCCCGACAGCCAGTGGACTTACAGATTTGTTAACTGGACCGGTTACCCGGGCCAGGTTACCCAGAGCGTGACAGTCTTCGCCAATTTCGAAAAGAGCGCGTCTCCCTACACGGTAACGGTCAGGATCCAGTCTCCGGGATACGGAACCGTCTCCGTCACCCAGATTCCGGTCAATTACGGCGACAGCGTTTCTGCATCCGGAACGACTCTCACGGCAGGAGGCAGAACATCCGTTGCGGCACCGTCTGCGTCCGATGCCCAGTATACCTATAGGTTCGCAGGCTGGACAGTTCCGGAAAGCAAAGTTTACGGGGATATGACCGTTACAGCACACTTCGAGAGAAGCGTCAACAAATACAAAGTAACAGTACAGGCCGGAACCGGCGGATCTGTTTCGAATTCGTTGTTTACTGTGGATTACGGAACCAGGATTTATTCGTCAGGAAGCACTCTCCAGATAGGGGATTATGTGTGCCACGCAACTCCTTCCCCTTCAAGTGCGCAGTACACGTATAAGTTTACCGGATTTTCGGGATTACCGGGCACTGTAAAATCGGATGTTACTATCAAAGCCGAGTTCGGAAGAACTGTCAATCAGTATACGGTTACAGTTCAGGCCGGAACCGGCGGATCTGTTTCGAATTCATCGTTTAGTGTAGATTACGGAACCAAGATAACTGCTTCTGGAAACAAACTGATTTTGGGGAGCAGTCATTACGCAGCAGCGACTGCTGAAAGCGGGTATATATTCGAAAGGTGGTCGATTTCTACCGGAACAGTTACCGGAAATTGCACCATTTTAGCGATCTTTAGCAAAAAATCTACATCCGGCGGAACATGTATTTTGGAATTGGAATCTGTAGGGGCACACGCAGGTGATCAGAACGTCGAGGTTAAACTCAGCCTCGTCCAGAACCCCGGAATCTGGGGAATATCCGCCGAAGTAAACTATGATGAAAAACTCACTCTCGTCTCCGTCGCTCACGGAGAATTGGTCGACATTACGGACGGTCCTCTCGATTTCAATCCGTATACCGTTTACGGCGAGGGAAAATCCACCACTGCCGATGTCACGGCGACCGGAACGGTCATCACTCTGATATTCGACGTAGCCGAGGACGCTTCCGGAGTCCTGCCTTTAACTTTCGGAGAGGTTGAGTTGTATGATGTAAACGGTACTGAAGTCGCCTCCGTGACTGAAAACGGATCCATCATGATCGCAGCTTCCGAAGTACATGTCACCGGAGTATCTCTGAACAAGACCTCCCTCGAACTCGAAACCGGGGAACAGGAAACCCTTACCGCGACAGTCGAACCCGGCAACGCCGCCAACAAAGAAGTCGCCTGGAGAACCAGCAACGGCAAAGTCGCTACCGTGGGCTCCGACGGAGTCGTCGAGGCCGTATCCGCGGGAACCGCGGTCATCACCGTAACGACCGTCGACGGAAACAAGGCTGCGGCATGCGAAGTGACCGTCACTGCCTCTGCACCAGCTGTGACCTTCTACTCTGTAGTTGTTAAATATATGTGCAACGGAGCACCCATCCTCAAGGACGGAGTTGACATCAGGGTTGTTTCTCAGGGAGAGTTCGGTAAAGATTTCACTTACAACTACCTTGATAATCCCAAGTTCGATGCTACAATGGCGGCCAAGTACGCCCTGAACAGTGGATACATCGAGGAGCCCGCCAGCAGCGTCGACAAGGCCGCTGACGCCGGTACCATAACCGTTACTATCAACAGTTCAAGGACCGTTCTCGTCTTCGAGTTCACTCAGAAGGGAGCCTTCGTGCAGTTCCACAGACAGGACAACCCTGTTGCGAGCCCTGTTTATGAGACCCCTGAACCCTATGGCGAGAAGCACACCGCTATCATTCAGGCAAGGTCTGAAGCAGATGCCGGAAAGATCGCCCAGGTCCTGATAACCGATGACGTTACCGGCAGCCACGCTAACGGAACCTTTATCAGTGCCGGACAGACCGGAACCTACCATGGCTACACCTACAAAGTGAATCAGCTCACGAAGACCGTCGTTGACGGAAAGGTCTACGACGCGGTTGAAGTCGTTATCGACGGCGGACTTAATGTTCATGATGATGTCGACAGCCCGCTCGTGATCTGGTACCAGCTTGTGTCCCCTATGTATTCCGTTGTTGTCAAGTATATGTGCAACGGAGCACCCATTCTCAAGGACGGAGCTGACATCAGAGTCAACTCCCAGGGAAGGTCTGGCGAGAATTTCACTTATAATTACCTTGAGAATCCCAAATTTGATTCCACGATGGCAGCCAAGTGTACCCTGCCCAAGGGATATGTTGAGCGCCCCGTCGGCAGCCCCGACAAGGCCACTGACACGGGTACTATATCTGTCACCATTGCCGCAAGGACTATCCTCGTCTTCGAATTCACTCAGAAGGGAGCGTACGTGCAGTTCCACAGACAGTACAACCCCGTTGCGAGCCCGGTCTACGAGACCCCCGAACCCTGCGGCGAGAAGCACACCGCTATCGTTCAGGCCGTGAACGCAGCGGATGCCGGAAAGACTATCCAGATCCTGATAACAGATGACGTTACCGGCAACCATGCTGACGGAACCTTTATCAAGGCTGGACAGACCGGAACCTATCACGGCTACACCTACAAGGTGAACCAGCTTCCCAAGAACGGCGCTTTAGACGCAGTCGAAGTCGTTATAGACGGCGGACTCAACGTTCACGAGGATTTCGATAATCCTCTAGTTGTCTGGTATCAGATAGTCTGAGGACAAACAGCTTAGGCAGATACAAAACTACTTGCTATTCCCACAATAATCATATGTTTCCGATGATCAGATAACCGCAATCGCACAGAACTTTACCTTTACAATAAAAACCCCGGCAGAAGGATAACATGCGCCTGCGTACAATCCCCCCGAAAAGCGATCTTCCCGCTCCCCAGTACGACGGAATAGCGAATGCCCGCAAACTGAAATCGTTTATCATGGCAGATCTGTTTTCATATTATGCTTACAAGCGCTTTTCCCTGCAGCATTTTTCCTCTGATTCTTCTGATGAAGAGCATTCCCTTCAGGATATACGCAGAATCTCCAAGCAGTTTTCGTATATGTTCGCCGGAACCAATTCCGGAACCCCTGCAAACCAGTTATCCAAGCGCATAGACGATCTTCTTTTCAGAATCATCAAAGGAGAATCCGGCAGCAGTCCCCAGGGAACCGCCGTCAGGGTTTCCGATAACAACAAACAATATTACCTTAACACGCTGAATACGTCCGGAGAAGGCCCTTTTATTTCGGTAAAACTCAAATTCAGCGATTCTAGGATAACGGATTCGATCACCGGCGGAACCTCCGATATCCATACGGACCTCGGGCGCCTCTGCCGCTGGATAACCGCGTTGATCTCATCCGCACGCACCGACGTTCTGCTGCAGTGCGTCATGAAAAAACAGTACGATGTCATCCAGGAAATATTCGGAGGACTGCCGGATATCCCGGAAGACGTCGTAACCGATCTGACCAGATTCTACATGTCCCTTTCCTGCGTTCTCAGCGCGGAGATGGACCGCATGGGGGACGATTACGAAATCACCGTAGACGAGAGCTCTTTTTCCAGCCTTATCCCCGGTTTCGAACGCCCTCCCCTTACCGACAATCTTCTAGCCGTCCGTTACGATCATTCTCCGGACGGGAATATGAAACAGTGTTCGGCGCTGTTCTCCGTAATCTGCTACTGCAACGGGTTCATCCACGATACCGATCTCGAACTGGAGATATACAAAGCCAGAATTTCCATGGGATTCAGAAAGTTCAACCTGCTGGTAGTGGAAGACGGCCACAGCGACTGGGTTTCGTCCCTCGTATCGAAAATACTCAGAAAAATCGGATGGGAACCGGAACACATCCTCCTCGTTTCCGGAAACCTGAAAGATCTGGGTTCGGCTGCGGTTATGTATTACACCGGAATCGGAATCGAAGACAAACGTTCCGTTTCTATTCTTGCTTCGGTATACCGCGATCTCCTGAAAATCGGTTATCCGGACGCGGATACTGTTTTTTCCGACTTCGGAGAAAACAGCAACTGCATCGAAATGATCAGGAAAATGAGGCTTTTCATTTCCGATAAAACTATAAGTTACACCGGTGACCGCACGGTTTTCGCCGCCGCCGTAACCGAATGGCTGAAATCTTTAGATAAAGTTCTTTAAGGCTTGTTTTTCTCTATCCTGAGAACGGTGATGTTGTCTCTGCTTCCCGATTCGTAACAGGCTCCGGTTATCTTCTCCGCATCCATTTCCCGGATGTATCTGAAGAAATCTTCTCTGGAAACGCTGCCGTATGCCCCGTCAGAACAGAGAACCAGAACATCCCACTCTTCCAGTTCGCGGATTTCCAGTTTTTCCGCAAAACCTCCGCCCAGGTATCTGGAAATGATGTTTTTCATCGGATGATCCTTCATTTCAGATTCGTCCAGAATGCCGGCTTTACGCATAGACTCCACGGGAGAATGATCTTCGGTGCGGAATTCCTTCCCGTTCCCGTCTATAGTATAGCATCTGCTGTCTCCCAGATGGAGACTAGCCCATCTTCCTCCGACGCCCAGTACCATGGAGAGGGTGGTTCCCGAGCCTTCGAACCCGGACATCAGTTCCTTTTCCGCGGAAACGATCGCCTCCGTGAAATCAAAACACATGTCTTCCAGAGAACCTCTATGCCCTTTCAGAGACCACTTAGTAATGAAATCGGTAACGAATCTGCTCGCTTCCGCTCCGCCGGACAGCCCTCCCATTCCGTCGCAGACCGCCGCGGCGAACATTTCGCATCCTTTACGGCCTTCCGGTTTTCCGTTACCGGTAACGTATCCGTTTCCGTCCGAATATATCCAGCAGAAACTGTCCTGATTATCCGCGCGGCGCCCGGCAACGGATGATGCGGAAATCGAATAACTGTTCCCGAACATTTCCAGTTCCATCGCGACCGCCTGCCGAAATAACCGCGCTGAAATGGCGGAGCGGTTAAAAGACTTTTACTGATTTTTCATGCTCCGGAAATAGTAAAAAGCATACGTTTACATTTTGCTTATAACCGCTTAAGCATTACTGCATTCAGATTAAAATGATACACGGCGAAGACGGACGGAAAAACGGAGTTCTGGTCCAATGGATGTCCTACGGCTACCTCCGTTCCAACAAAAAAGATCTGGGAACGATCACGATCAACCCCGACGAGTACTGCATCGTGATAAAGGAAGGGAAGATAGACAGGGTCGTTACGCAGACTCAGATCGGAGCGGTTCCCGGATTTTTCAGCAGACTTTTCGGCGGAAATTCCGATATGCAGCTGGTTATCGTGGATACGGGCAAGCACACGATTTCCGTGCCCTTCGAAGCCTACAGTTCCGACAAAGACCTTATCCGCGGAGTTATCGGAATGATGATCCAGATACGTGGAGCAGACTGCGTCAACGCTCTCCGCCTCCTGAAAGAAAATTCTCCCGCCGGTTCCGCCAGCAGCAAGGACGGATACCGCGAATACCGTCTGGAAGACGTCGCTGAACTATTGAAAAACAATATCCGGTACATCGCCGACACCGAATCCATCTCCATGCTGAGTTCGGAGGAAGTCCAGAAGAAAAGGGAGGATATCTGCAATTCGCTGAAAACGGCCCTCAATCTCAAATCCCCTTACTGGAACAATTACGGTCTCACCGTGAATTACACCACGGTATCCATCGACGGCAACGCTTACGAGGACATCCAGAGGGAATCCAGAAAGAAGAAGCTGGAATCCCTGGAAAGAGATGTCGAATACGAAGAGTCCCAGGGCATCTCCGAGCATTCCGTCAGGCTTCACGAGCTTTTGAACAGCGAAAAAGCGGCCATGAAGATGGACGATTACCTTTCCGCGCTCAACGCCGATATAATTATCAGAGCGAAGCAGACCGAAGCCGAACACAGATCCAGACTGACGGATATCGATAACGAAGCCGAACTTAAGCTCCGCTCCCTCGAGAAGAAGCACCAGCTGGAAATGCAGGAAGCCTACCACGAGCAGGAAATGATCCACGTCAGGGATTCTTCCGATCTTTCCGCCGCGGAAAAAGAGGTTAAACTGAAGCAGATAGAGGTGAGCAAAAGCAAAGTCCAGTCGGAGCTGGCGGAGATCCGCAGATCGGAATCATCCAAAGACGCTGCCGCGGAACTGGAAGCTGAAAGAAAGAAATACGAATTCGAAATCGAAAAACAGAAAAAGAATTACGAAACCGAAATCGACAGACTGAAAAAACAGCTGGAACTCGATCACGCGGATAAAGAAGTTCAGATGAAACTGAGAAGCATCGAGGAAGAGGAAAAACACAGAAGGGAAATGGAAAAAGTCCTTTCTGACAACGAATTCCTCCTGAAATCGATGCAGGAAACCAACGTCGTAGAGATTCATAAAGCGGATATACAGCGCGATATAGCGGCTTTCGAAAACGACGCCGACAAAGCGCGCCTCCAGGCCCAGAGGGACGAGATACTGAACCGCATAGAAGATGCCAGGAAACAGGCCGCCGACGAGCATGTACGCGCGATGGATCTTCTCGATAAGATGATCCAGAACACTTCCGCATCCCGCGGAACATACGTGCCGCCGTCGGTGAAACTCCAGTGTCCCAAATGCGGGTGCGAAATAAACGGAAACTCCAAATTCTGTCCCGGATGCGGATACAAACTCGGAGTTACCATACACGAAGAAGAATGAAACCGGGGAAAGAAATGGCCGATCCTCTGATATACATCCGCTACAGCGGCTCCGTGAAACTGTCGGAAAGGGAACCGGGAGTCACCGCAGAAATCAGCAATCCCGGTCCCGGCGGAGATTTCGTCATGGAAGCCTATGTGGACTCCTTCCGGGTCTCCGGTCCGCAGAATGTGCATCTGGATCGGATGCAGAAGAAAGAAATTCCGGTATGTCTGCCTCCGCGCGCGGGGTGGGATCCGAGGTCCAGGAAGATAGAGATCGTATTATCGTCTGTCCGCGGGGAAGTCTCGAGACAGGGATGCTTCTGCGATACGGTTCCCGAAGGGTGGCTGGATCTCATGGATCCTTTGTATGCGTTGTCTTTCTGCCGCTTGGTGGAACGGTATTCGTACGCGAAAACCGTCGGAGGGAGCAGCCTTCCTGATCTTTACGACGAACTCGGTTCCGTTTCAGTGAGAACTCAGGATGCCAGAAGATACCAGCACGTATCCGATCCCAGGACTCTGATGTCCACCGGAGAAGGAACCGAGACGGATATCGCGGCGTATGCCATGTGCCAGCTGGCCGTTTCCGGATATGACTGCATATTCGTGAAGACTCCGGACTCCGTGATCATAGGATCGGATTCCGGGACGGGAATGGAGAGTCTCGAGGAGCCGTTCTGCACTTTCATAGAGCCTTCCATGGCTCCTCAGGGAATACCGTTTTCCGTGTGC
>JAEEGL013008924.1_pt1 | contig 27588 bp, 25 predicted proteins | sample 9134231 | NCBI WGS metagenome assembly JAEEGL01 (sample SAMN16246548, study PRJNA631951) | gut metagenome | biome: gut microbiome; feature: rumen; material: fiber-attached | host: Bos | place: Iran: Karaj | collected 2018-10
CACACATTACCATACATTACTATACCTAAAAAGAATAAATTTGACAAAAGAAAAGCAGGCCAGCTGTGGCCTGCGGAGGTTTTATAATCTATTCAACTGTCAAAGTACCGCGTCAAATGCCATAATCTTTACCTCTCTTCCCCAGAATAATAAGCGAAAAGTTAAAGTTGCACAAGCTTGACTCCCTCGATATAATTAATGGGTTGCAGTAGGATTAATGTGAGGTGCATTTATGGCCAGGAGTATGACGGGATACGGAAGAGGTGAACTGACGCGGGACGGCAACAGGTTCACGGTTGAGATGAAATCGGTCAATAACCGGTATCTGGACATCAATATCCGTCTTCCGAGACAGTTCAATCAGTTTGAGGCTGACGTCAGAGACTTTCTGAAGGCCCGTATACTGCGCGGAAAGGTTGATGTTTACATCAATTATGAGGACTTGAACGAGTCGTCCGCAAAGGTCAGATACAACCGGAGACTGGCAGGGGAGTATCTCTCCCAGCTGAATGCGATTGCAGAGGAATTCGGTATTCCGAATGATGTCACTGTTTCAAAGCTTTCCTCCTTTCCGGATGTCCTGGTACTGGAGGAAGAGGACGAGGAGAACGCCGAGGCTCTGCGTGAGCCCCTTCTAGAAACGGTAGGATCCGCACTGGAGCAGTTTTCCGCTGCGAGGGACCGGGAAGGCAGCAATCTGACAAAGGATATAATCGCTAAGCTTGACGGAATGAAGGAGAGTATTTCATTCCTTACGGAAAGGGCGCCCTCCATCGTCAAGGCTTATCAGGACCAGATGTACCAGAAGGTCCGGGACATGATCCAGGACGCTGTGGTTGACGACAGCCGCATACTCCAGGAAGTTGCCATCTATTCCGATAAGGTGTGCATAGATGAAGAACTGGTGCGCCTTAAGAGCCATATCGGCGCGGTAGTACAGACGCTGAAGGAGGAAGGCAGCATCGGCAGAAAGCTTGATTTCCTTGCACAGGAACTCAACCGGGAGGCGAATACCATTCTCTCCAAGACGGATGACGCGGAATCGGCGGACTGCGCAATAATGCTCAAGACAGAAATAGAGAAGATCAGAGAACAGATACAGAACGTAGAGTAAAGCTTACAGAAAGGCAGGGCAAAGCAGATATGATACATCCTTCCTATGTTGATCTCATGAAAGTTGTCAATAAGGATATCGAAGAGGGAGAAACCCCGGTCATTAACAGCAGATATTCGATCGTTATGGCTACCGCAAAGCGCGCAAGACAGCTTGTGGACGGAGATGAGCCGCTGGTATACGCAAATCCCGGCAGAAAGCCTCTTTCCATTGCTGTTGAGGAACTGGAACAGGACAAGGTCAGGATCCTTCCCCAGGATGAGGCAGAGGTCGAGGCAATGGAAATCAACGACTATACAGCCGCGATTTCTCTGGAGGAGACCATCTTTGCGGGCAATATCTCCGGCTATGATGAGGACGAGGAAATCGACAGCGAGGACGAATCCTCTGAAGACGCGGATGAAAATGATCTTTACGAAAGAGATGCTGACGAGGAATAACCGGCCGTGAGTCTGAAGGTAATATTCATATCTCTCGGATGTGACAAAAATCTGGTTGATACGCAGCAGATGGCCGGAAGGCTTGAAACGGCAGGTGTTAAGAGCGGCAGGTATGTCTTTACCGATGATGAGCAGCAGGCACAGATCGCTATTGTCAACACCTGCTGTTTTATTGACAGCGCAAAGGAAGAGAGCATAGAGAATATTCTCTCGCTTGCCGAACTCAAGACTAAGGCGGCGCTTCAGTACCTTATCGTAACCGGCTGTATGGCGCAGCGGTATAAAGACGAGATTTTGAAGAGAATTCCGGAAGTCGACGCCGTGATCGGGACAACAGCGCAGAAACGCCTTAATGAGATCCTGGACGAGGTCGTAAGCGGGAAGGGAGGCAAAGGCCTTTATCTGGATGATCCCAACCTGCCTCCTTCCGCGGATGTGCAAAGAGCCATGACGCAGCTCAGCTGCGCGGGCTATCTCAAGATTGCGGACGGATGCGACAAATGCTGCACATACTGTGCGATTCCGTCGATCCGGGGCCATTACAGAAGCGTCCCGATGGAGGAACTCATCAGTGACGCGAAGAGGCTTGCACAGACAGGAACGCGCGAACTGATCATTGTTGCGCAGGAGACGACGCTTTACGGCACAGACCTATATGGCAGAAAGATGCTCCCGGAGCTGCTTCGCAGGCTTTGCCTTATTAAGGATGTGAAGTGGATCCGTCTGTTGTACTGCTATCCGGAGGAAATAACGGATGAGCTGATCGATGTTATCAGCAGCGAGCCGAAGATCCTTCCGTATCTGGACATTCCGATCCAGCATTATTCCGATACGGTCCTCAGGAGAATGGGCCGCAGGACTACAGGCGCTGAGCTGGAGGAGATTATTGGGACACTTCGCAGAAGAATTCCCGGCATCTGCCTCAGGACAACGCTGATTACCGGCTTTCCCGGGGAGAGTGAGGAGGATCACCGCGCGCTTGTCGGCTTCGTGAAACGCATGAAGTTCGACCGCCTCGGCGTTTTCACTTATTCCAGGGAGGAAGGCACACCCGCCGCCTCAATGGCGGGACAGGTTCATCCGTCTACCAAGAAGAGAAGACAGAAGGAGCTGATGCTGGCCCAGCAGGATATCGCATTTAAAAACGCGAGGAAGATGAAGAACAGGATTCTGGATGTTATCATCGACGGAAAGCTTGCGGGTGAGGATGTTTATGCCGGCAGGACCTATATGGATGTGCCCGGCGTCGACAGCAGCATTTTTGTTGAGACAAAGCGTGAACTGATGACAGGTGATTTTGTGCGCGCCAGAGTAACCGGCGCGGACGCGTATGACCTGATTGGCGAGATTGTGGATGAAGATTAAGGGATGAAAACGATGAATCTTCCGAATAAGCTGACAATGCTCAGAGTTTTACTGATTCCGTTCTTTGTGTTTTTCCTGCTGGCCGGCTCGCCGGGCGGCGCAGGAAAGTGGATTGCCCTTGTTATTTTTATTGCGGCAAGCCTTACCGATATGCTGGATGGGAAAATTGCCAGAAAATACAATCTGATCACGAATTTCGGAAAGTTTATGGATCCGCTTGCGGATAAACTGCTGGTCTGCTCGGCGATGATCTGCCTTATCCCGCTTGGCCGGATCCCCGCATGGATCGTCTGCATTATTGTAGCCCGTGAGTTCGCAATCAGCGGCTTCAGGCTGATCGCGGCGGAAAAGGGCACTGTTATCGCGGCAAGCTACTGGGGAAAGTTCAAGACAACCTTCCAGATGATCATGGTAATACTCATGATTGCCGATATAGAAGCGCTGCGCCCGGTTACGGCGATAATTATGTGGGTCGCGACGGCATTGACGATCATTTCTCTTGTGGATTATATACTGAAAAACAAGGACGTGCTCAAGGATGCGGACTGAGAGCAGTGTCCCCGGCAGACTGACAGAACAGGAAGAGACTTAAAGTGAAGAAACTGATAGATCAAATATTGAAATTCGGAATCGTCGGTGTAATCTGCTTTATCATCGACTACATTGTTTACAGAATATCCAACCTGATTTTTGAGTCGGGAGGACTCGCACAGGCTTTTCCGAGATATATTTACATATCGCTGGCGCTCGGTTTCACGATTTCGGTAATCATCAATTATCTCCTAAGCATGAAATATGTATTCGTTCGAAAGGAGAACCTTGACAGGAAGAAGGAGTTTGTTATTTTCCTGATTCTTTCGATTATCGGCCTCGGCGTCAACGAGCTGTGCATGTTTATCGGCATGGATGTTATTTACAGCGGATGGGAATGGCTCAGAAGCTGGATGAGCCGGGATTTTGCCAAGGATGTGTTCTTTAAGTTCGGCGCGACCGGTGTTGTTATGGTTTATAACTTTATTACCAGAAAGATCTTCCTTGAGGATCACTCGGAGGCGGGAAAGTAGGTTCCCGGATTCCATATCAATACAGGTCAGATACAGATATAAGAAAGAGATATAAGAAAGCGTTGTAAAAGCTCCGGAAGGATATTACCCGCCGGAGCTTTTACTTTACACTATATTATAGGTGAAGAGCTTAGTTATCTGACGGTCAGAAGTTCTGAAACACTCGACACACCCATAACGGCGGCTGCCTGCTGTTGGATGTAGGGTGAATCAACGTTCTTGTACCAGTCATAGGACAGCTTGTGGGAGCCGTTGGGATTCTGGATGCCCATGTCAAGCCCCTGAGCGATTTCAGCGACATGGTCCATCTGCCTGGAAAGAATAAAGCCGTCAATGTGCTGGTTGGCCATAGCCTGCATATAGGCATATACGATAGAAGCTGCCTGGTACTCCTGGCCGGCGGAGGAGACATATCCCTGTTCGGACAGAAGGATGCTGCGCACCTGGCCTGTAGGCGACAGGAAGAGCGGCGTGCACATCAGGTCCGTAAGCACATCGATATTCTGCATCGACAGGAAGCGGGGGCTATCCGTCCTGGGAGTGTAAACGCTGGGTTTCCACACGTAAGGATCATAAAGCGGAGCGTTGTAGGGATGCACGGCAAGAGACCAGTCTATATCGCCTTCAAGGCGGATCCAGGTATTCATCGCGTTCATGAACTGCAGTCCGGAATAATGAGCGGAAACATTGTCGCTGGCCGCATATTCATGGTCAAAGCAGGCGTAAACTCTTGCGTTCGCGTTGATGCTGCGGATCGAATTGTAAGCAACGCGCAGCGCCCTTGCATATTCTCTCGCGTCGGTATCAAGACCTGCTCCCGCTGTCATGTAATGCCACTCGAGACGGGCGTTGACCTCATTTCCGATAATCCAGTTGTCAACGGTTCCGTGACCTGTATCGGAATAGCGCTCCGCGAGGAAAGAGCAGACGGCCGCAAGCTTCTCCACGCCTGCCTCGTCGGCCGCGTTAAAGGCGTAATAATTTGCGCCTGTGTAGTCGCGGGAGAGAGGATGGATCAGGGTGGTATCCGCGCTCAGATCGTTCAAAAGGATCAGAGTTACCTGGATGCCTCGGGTATTCATAAGAGGCACGACCTTGTCGTACTGGCCGAGAATATGCTCGTTGAAGGTGTAGACCTTTCCGTTGTAGGAATAGGTGGCCCCGGTTCCGGAGCAGAGCTTTCCGAGCGGAACGTTATAGGTAATCTGCTTGATCCCGAGATCCGTAAGATCGTTGTTGTCGAGAAGCTCGGCAGCCGGCAGGATCCCCTTCTTGCCGAAATCGCGGCGCGGCCATGTGTGTGTGGCAGCTGCCTCGGGATTGGTGATGAAAATGGCGCTGCCCACCGGAACCATGGCTCCGCCCATGCGGACGGCCAGCTGGAATTTCTTATTAAGGTTGGACGCCGGGGTGTTGTAGCCGAGGGGAAACGTGAAGGTGGTGCCGGATGAAGCGGGCGCTGTCGCAACGTTGATGCCCTGGACGCCGCTCTCATAAGGCTGCTGTGCGTAGAGGTAATACATGCCGTCGTCACCGGTGTAGTCGCCTGCAGATGACACTACGACATTGGAGCCCTGGATTGATGCGGATATTACGGAGGGCGTGATCTGCGCATTGACGGCAAGTGCCGGTACGGGAGCAGACGAAACTGCCGCCGCGAGAAGCAGAAGTGCTGATCCGGCTGCCGCAAAAATGCGTTTTGTTCGTGATAACATGTGATATTCTCCTTCGTTGTAAAAATACGTCACACAGCATTATAACATAAGTTTACAAATATGTAACACATTTTACGGAAGAATTAAATGGAAATTTCCGCCGCGTTACTATATGATAAGTAACGGACTTAAGGGGGGCAGGCATGCGGCCATGCGCCCGGTCTGCGGGTAAAGAGATAATCCGGACTCTTCCGGATAACAATACAGTTTTAAAAGGAGTTTTTATGTCTTTGAGTTTTAAGAAGAGCATAACCGCCATCAGGCTTCTTTCGGCTTTTGCGATGGCTTTTCTGATCCTTGCGGCTGCGGACAGGCCCGTGTATGCCGCCGAGCGCACCGGCGCGATCACATCGTGCCTTATCAGCGGGGACAGTGTTGTATGTGCGATAAGTTTTTCACAGCCGCCGGCAAGCGACGACGGTATTGTTTATGTGTTCGCGGATGAAGTGTGGCAGGACGGCTGCACCGGGCAGATCGTCGGCCAGGGTGCGATCGGACAGGGACAGATTGCCTTCCCTCTCGGCTTCAACACACCGTCTTCCAATCTTTCGCGCAAGTTCATCCTTGCCGTAAAACAGGGCGGACGCTTTGTACAGGTAAGCGACGAGCATTATATTACAAATCCCGAGGCTTTTTCTACCTATGCCGCTCCCCGCAGGGACCACGGCATTAAGGGAATACTGCCGGATCCCGCGAGAATGGCATATGAAGAGCTTCTCGATCTCGGCGTCCAGCAGGTTGCCTATAATATTTCCCTGGGCGATATCGTCGGCGAGTCCTCGGATCCCGCGGCATTTCCGACTACGTATTATTCCTATGACGGCAATGTCTATGCCTTTGACACCTACCGTCTCTCCTCATACGACAATGTCATTAAGATTTTCAGTGACAGGGGACTGCAGGTAACACTCAATATCCTTAATAATATGACCGCAAAGGGGATGGACCTGATCCACCCTCTGGCAAGAGACGGCAAGGTCTGCCCCAATTATGCGTTCAATACCGCCGATGCCGCAGGGACAAATCATCTCAAGGCCATAGCTGCCTTCCTTGGACAGCGCTACAGCGGCCTGCAGGGGTTCGGCCAGGTGGATAACTGGATCGTCGGCAATGAAATCAACGCGCGGACGGAGCAGTTCTATCTTTCATCGGATAATATCGAGCTTAACGTCAGCGAATACCACAAGGCGTTCAGGATTTTCTACAACGGCATACGGAGCGTCAACGCCACTGCAATGATCTACAATTCCATTGACCAGGAATGGGGGAGAAAATCGAATCCCGGCTCGTTCCTTTCAAGGGAGTATCTGGACAGGTTCAATTACTATGTAAACAGAGAGGGCAATATTGACTGGGGACTTTCCTTCCACCCGTACAATTCGCCTCTCTATGATCCGTATACCTGGCTCGGATATGATGTATGGGTCCACAAGGATTTCCTGACCCCTTACATCACCATGCAGAACCTTTATCTTCTGACAGACTATATGCACCAGCCTCAGTTTCTTAATCCCTACGGCGATGTCAGGAGTATCTCCATTTCAGAGATCGGCTTCACCTCGAGCTTCGGCGACCAGCTCCAGTGCGCGTCGATTGTTTACGGATACCTGCAGGCAAAGGCCAACCCGGATATTGACAGCTTCATCCTTTACCGGCAGACGGATCACGCGGATGAGATCAGATCCAATATTGCCCAGGGCCTTGTGAGTGTTGCGGGAACGCACAAGCCTGCCTATGATTTTTACAAGTATATTGATACACCGGCGGCGGGGCCTTATATCCAGCAGGCTTCGGCAATTATCGGACAGGACGTGAACAGCCTGATCGGCATCAGGGATTTCAAGGTTCGCGGCGGATGGACTGACTGACAGACAAGATGGGACAGCGAAGGTACATGCCAAGAAAACGAGTATATGAAATAATCAAGCTCGGAAACGACGATGACGCCCTCAATGTAGCGTTTGATGTCGTGTCCATTTCTATGATTCTGCTTAACCTGGTTATCGCCGTTGTTGATACGTTCAACATATCGGAAGGCTTGTACTCGTTTCTTGGCGGAATTGAGCTGGTCACGGTTATATGGTTCCTTTTTGAATACTGCCTGAGAATCTGGACTGCGGATTATCTGTATCCCGGATATTCCAGGAAATCGGCGACGCTGCGGTATGCGCGTTCCTTTGACGGCATTGTGGACCTGCTGTCCTTCCTGCCTTATTTCCTGCCGTTTTTCTTCCCGGCGGGAGTAGTGGCGTTCAGGATCTTCAGGGTTATAAGGATTCTTCGCCTGTTCAGGATTAATGCATACTATGATGCCCTGAATGTCATTTCGGATATCATAAAGAGCAAGAAGGATCTTCTCCTTTCTTCCATATTTATTATCCTTATCCTGATGATCGCTTCTTCCCTGTGCATGTATTCACTGGAGCATGAAGCGCAGCCGGATGTGTTCAAAAATGCCTTTTCCGGCTTCTGGTGGTCGGTTTCGACCCTGCTCACCGTGGGCTACGGTGACATCTACCCGGTCACATTCATGGGAAGAGTGTTCGGCGTCGTGATTACATTCCTCGGCGTCGGGATGGTGGCGATCCCTACCGGTATCCTTTCGGCCGGATTCGTGGAGCAGTATACAAAGCTCAAGGACATGAACGACTATTCCTACGAGCGGGATATCCGTTTCGTCCATCTCAGGATAACTAAGGGGCATCCGTGGGCGGGCAGGAGCGTAGAAGCCCTGTCGCTGGCGCCGGGACTCCTTCTGACGGTCATCCTGCGCGCGGATAAGACAATTGTTCCGCGCGGGGATACGGTTATCCTGGAAGGAGACCAGGTCGTAATCGGAGCGGAAGCCTTCAGGGACGACAAGAATATTGAACTCAAGGAGCTTGTCCTGAAAAAAGAACACCCGTGGGCGGGAAGAAAGATCAGAGAACTCGACATTTCACGCAGGACTATGATTGTTCTTGTAAGAAGGGAGGGAACCCCTATGATCCCTGACGGAAATACAGTGCTCCTTGAAGGAGACGTGGTGCTTCTGTATTCAAGGTTCTTTATTCCTGAAATGGATGAAGCGAGAAAAATAAAAATCTGACAGAAAAAAACACTTGCTTTTATTATATATCTATAGTATTATTGTCTTCGCTGCACAGGTGCAGCACAATATCGGCAAATGGCTCGTTGGTCAAGAGGTTAAGACGCTGCCCTCTCACGGCAGAATCAGCGGTTCGATTCCGCTACGAGCTATTTTTTTGTGCCTTTTTTTCAAATCTTTGTTTCTACGGCTTCCGTGTCATAATCCCATTAATGCAGTATTAAAATTCGGTTAAAGTGTGTGAAAATTCTGTGTAACCGGTTGAATGAACAGTTTTTTTGCTTATACTGGAATTGTAGCCGGCCAAAAAAGACAGATTGCCGGCGGGTCTGAAAACCGCACCGCGGATGAAGGAGGTTATTATGGGATTTTTTGAAGAACTGGAAAAGAGTCTTGAGAAAAGATTCGGTGACGCGGGCAAGTCGCTTTCGAACGCCGGACAGGATATGACAAGGCAGGCTAAGGGACTTGCGGAGACGGCACGCCTCAGATCCATGATCGCCGAGAAGGAAAAGATGCTGAAGGAGGGCTATGAAGCGCTCGGTAAAGCATATTTTGAGCTTCACGGAGATGATCCGGATGCCGACGGCCAGGAGAGCTTTAAGAAGATAAGAGAAGCGTCTGAGGAGATCAGCGCGCTCAAGGCTAAGATTTATAAGGTTAAGGGCGTCAAGGGATGCGCCTGCTGCGGCAGGGAGAATCCGATCGACGCAATTTACTGCAATCAGTGCGGCACCAGGCTTCCCGAGGATCCGGTGGAAGAAGAGGTAAATATCGACGAGGTTCCTGCCGAAGAGGCACAGGCCCCGGAAGAGGGAGCAGCGGCAAATGCATGCGATGCAGTTGAAGAGGCCTGCTGCGAGGCGGCTGAGGCTGCGGACGAGGCCTGCTGCGCAGCTGCTGATGCTGCTGAAGAAGTCTGCGATGCTGCATCCGAAGCCGCAGAGGATGTGAAGGAATGCTGTGATGCAGCGTCTGAAGAAGTTGTACAGACAGCAGAATCGATTGCCGAAACTGTAAAGGAAGCTGTCGCGGAAGCTGCTGTAAACGCCGGTCTCGGCGAAGCAGAGAAATAAACAGCCGAAAAGCTCTGTTTTCCTGCTGTTTTCCTGCTTTTGCTGTTGCATCTTCCTGATGCTTGTGCTATTTTATATATGTTTGATGTGTAGATTGGGAGTGGACCTGCGGTCCACTCTTTCTTATGTGTGAAGTAAAAGCCGCACGCAGATCCGCTGATTCATGCGGGTATCCCGCGCAGGCTGACTTCCGGGGAGAACAGGTGGCGAAGCAATCAAAATATGAGCAGATCGTAGAGGAACTTCTTACGCCGATCGCTGAGGAAAAGGGCGTCAGGATCTATGATGTGGATTATACCCGCGAGGGACCTGATTATTATCTCAGGTGTTATATCGATAAGGACGGCGGCGTCAATATCGGTGACTGTGAGAATGTCAGCAGGGCTCTGTCAGATGCCCTTGATGAAGCGGATCCGATACCGGACGCTTATATACTGGAGGTTTCCAGCCCGGGACTGGGACGCTCACTTACAAAGGACCGGCATTTTGCCGCAAGCCTGGATGAAAAGGTGGAGGGAACAACCTTCAGGCCTTATAAAGGCAAAAAGAAATCTTTCGAAGGAATCCTGAAATCATTTGACGCAGGGACGGTAACCATCGAAACTGACGGCCCGGGGGAAGAGGATGAGGCACAGCTGGTGCTGGAACGTGACAACATAGCAAGTATCAGACTTGTGGTTGAGTTTTGACAGGAAAAGGAGAAATGATGAACACTGAATTGAAAGCTGCCATGGAAGCGCTCGAAAAGGAGAAGAATATAAGCCAGGAAACTCTTTTCGACGCGATCGAAACTGCTCTGCTGACAGCGTGCAGGAACAATTTCGGCAGGACTGACAATCTGAGCGTATATGTAGACAGGGACACCTGTGATTATCGTGTGACCGCAAAGAAGACGATCGTAGCGAGTGCGGACGACGTTGAAGACAGACAGGTTCAGATCAGCGCGGAAGATGCCGTAAAGCAGCATATTCAGGGAGAAGTCGGCGACACTGTCGATGTAGAGATCAACAGTCAGTCGTTCGGGCGTATTGCGACCCAGATTGCAAAGAACGTCATTCTTCAGAAGATCCGCGAAGAGGAACGCAATGCGGTCTATAATTTCTACAGCGCGAGAATGAAGAGTGTCGTAACCGGTGTGGTCCAGAGACAGGTCGGGCGGAGCTGGTCCGTCAACCTGGGCAAGGCCGACGGCATCCTTAATGAAAAGGAACAGGTCGAGAGCGAGAAGATTGCGGCCAACGACAGAATCAAGGTTTATATCCTGGATGTAAGGAAGACACAGAAGGGGGCTACACGCATCCTCCTTTCCCGTACGCATCCGGATCTTGTCAAGTGCCTCTTTGAAGAAGAAGTAGCCGAGATCAGGGACGGCACCGTCCAGATCATGAGCATTGCCCGTGAGGCGGGAAGCCGCACAAAGATCGCCGTCTGGTCGGATAATCCGAACGTCGATCCTGTCGGTGCCTGCGTTGGTCTCAACGGAGGAAGAGTCGGCAACATCGTCGATGAGCTCCGCGGTGAGAAAATCGATATCATCAACTGGGATGAGAATCCCGGCAACCTGATCCAGAATGCCCTTTCACCCGCCAAGATTGTGGCTGTCTTTGCGGATCCGGATGAAAAGAGCGCAAAGGTAGTCGTACCCGATTATCAGCTTTCGCTCGCGATCGGGCGGGAAGGCCAGAATGCAAGGCTTGCCGCGCGTCTTACCGGATATAAGATTGATATCAAGAGCGAGACTCAGGCGAAGGATGCTGTCGGCTTCCGGTATGAGGATTACCTTGAAGAGGCCGGTGAATATGATGAAGGCCTGCTTTATGATGAGAACGGCATGCCTCTGGGCGAGTACTCGGATGAGACTGCCGGTGAAGGCGCGGGCACAGCAGATGCACAGGAGCAGCAGGGCGCCGCATCCGAGGGTTACGACTACAGCGGCCAGGAAGAAGGCGAGTACGAAGAAATCGTATATGTCGATGAGAACGGCAATCCGATTGCGGTTGACGAGAACGGCAATCTTGTCGATGAGAACGGCAATATCCTTGAGTTTGAAGAAGTGTACGAGGAAGTTCCGGAGGAAGAGTAAGGTATGTCTGGACGAATTCCGCTCAGGACATGCGTGGGCTGCGGTGAAGAGAAGGATAAACGCCTGCTGATCAGGGTGAGCAGATCCCCGGAAGGCGGATTCACGGTCAGCCGCAGTTCAAAGAAGGCCGGCAGGGGCGCATACCTGTGCGACTGTCTTGAATGCCTGGCAAAGGCCAGGAAAAAGAGGGCTTTTAACAGATCCTTCGGCCAGGAAGTGCCGGAGAGTGTATATAGGGATCTGGAATGCTGTATCAGCACAGGAGATTGCGCAGCGCAGGGCGGAAAGGAAATCTGAAGCGTCAGGGGACGCTTTGGTCAGCGGCAGCGGATGGACAGAATATATTCAATGCTCGGGCTGGCAATGAAGGCCGGGCAGATCAAAAGCGGCGGATTCCTGACAGTGGAGAGTATCCGCGCCGGAACGGCACGGCTTGTGATAATAGCCGCGGACGCACAGAAGAACACAAGCAAAAAAGTTACCGATAAATGTAACTATTATCATGTTCCCTTCCGGGTCTGCGGGATCAAGAGTGAACTCGGAGGAGCGATCGGCAGAGGCGACTGCGCCTGTGCGGCGATAACGGACGAAGGATTCGCAAAGAGCATTATGCGGCTGACAGAGAGTACCGGCGGTTAAGCTTCCGGATATGAAATGTACATGGCTGCAGGAGATTACAGAACTTCCGGCGCTGCCGGACATGAGGTGGAGAGGCCAAATGGCGAAAACAAAAATCAGCGAACTCGAGAAGATGGTTGGTGCGGACAGAAAAGAGATTATTGCTTTTCTTAATGAGAACGGCGTTGACGCAAAAAACGCTGCAAGCAGTGTGGATGAGGATGCCGTAAAACTGGTAAAGAACAAATTTGCCCAGGATGCGGCTGCAGATAAACCCAGGACCCCTGTAAAGGTGGTAGTCAAAAAGGTGATCGCCGCTGCAGGCAGGACTCCCGCACCCTCGCAGCCGTCAGGTGGTCCTTCTGCCCAGCAGCCCGGACAGGGCGCTCCGGTAAAGAAGCGCAAGGTCATAATTGTCAAGGGCGGAAGTGCCGCTCCCGGACAGAACAGGACCTCAAATTATGTCAGCGGAGTGACCAGGCCGCCGGTGGCTGAGAAACCCCAGCAGAACCAGGGCAGAAACGCGGCAGGAAGGAATTCGTCGGTAAAGAGCGGCAGCCAGGGAGCCCAGGCTGTTTACAGGCCGATCAAGCCGAAGACAGTACCTACCCAGATGACGGTGGATTTCCATAAACCGGCACAGGCACCTTCACATCCCGCAAAACAGGCGGAGCCTGCCGATGCCGCTGTGAAAGAGCAGAACCTTGCTGCATCGGCCGAGGCTGTGAAGGCAGAAGCCGTAAAGCTTCCTGCTGCACCCGAGACAGACAGCGTCAAAGTACAGGAGCCGGTGCAGGCAGCACCTGCTGCCGTACCTGCGGCTCAAAAGGCTGCAGAAACCGCGCCGGCGTCTCCGACAGAAACCGCACCTGCATCTTTGGCGGAAACAGCGGCTGAAGCTGCGCCCGCTGCAGGCGAAGAAAAGAGCGTAAAGAACGAAGCTCCCGATGCCGCCTTGAAGGAGGAGATCAAAGCTCCTGAGGCAGCGCCTTCAGCGGAAGCACAGACAATACCTGCCGCTGAAGAGGAAAAAGCTCCCGCTGAAGCGGAAGATACAAAGCTGCAGGAGAAGGTAAAAGCTGCCGCGGCAAAGGAAACCGCAGCGGCAGATAAACCGCAGCCCGCAGCGAGTGCCGCGAAAGAGCAGCCGGCAGCAGCGCCTGCCGCGGAGGCAGCAAAAGAGCCTTCAAAAGAGGCTGTCAGGGAGCCTGCAAAGGAACCGGCCAAGCCGTTTATCACAAGGCCGTCAGGCCCCCGTATTATCGGCAATATCCGTATGAACACGAATCCTACGGCGCCCGCGGGCACGGGACGTACTCAGTCCGGCGCTGCCGGGGACAGACGCAGCCAGCAGGGCCAGGGCCGCGGCCAGCAGGGTCAGGGCCGTGGACAGCAGGGCCAGGGAGCTCCCAAAGTAGGCGCTCCTTCGCAGGGCAGAGACGGCGGAAGACGGATCAGGATGAATGATGCCCCGTCCAGAGGCACGGATAATGTGGGACGGTTCGGATCAAGGTCCGGTCAGGGCGGCGCACAGGGCGCAAGAGGCGGCGCGCCTGCCTCGGGCGGCTTTGGCGGTGACTCCGGTAAGGGTGCCGGCAGAAGAAACCAGAATCAGGCGCGGGACAAACGCGGCCGCAAGGACTTTGCGATGGAGGAGATGAACGAAAGGCGCAGCAAGCCCGGACGCTTCATCAAGCCTGCCGCTGCACCGAAGGCCCAGCCCGAGGAGCAGATTAAGGTAATCACGATTCCCGAAAAGCTGACAATCCGTGACCTTGCCGAGAAGATGCATATGCAGCCGGCAGAGATAATTAAGAAACTGTTCCTTGCTGGAAAGGTGACTACCGTCAACACCGAGGTCACATACGAGGAAGCGGAGAATATCGCCGCCGATTATGAGATCCTCTGCGAAAAGGAAGAAAAGGTAGACGTTATCGAGCAGCTGCTCAAGGAAGAGGAAGACGGGGAAGAGACTCTCAGGGACAGAGCGCCCGTTATCTGTGTAATGGGCCATGTCGATCACGGTAAAACCTCGCTCCTTGACTACATCCGCAAGACAAAGGTCACCGCAAGGGAAGCAGGCGGAATTACGCAGGCAATCGGCGCGTATACGGTCAATGTCAACGACAGGATGATTACTTTCCTTGATACACCCGGACATGAGGCGTTCACGGCAATGAGAATGCGCGGCGCACAGTCCACGGATATCGCTGTTCTTGTTGTCGCGGCTGACGACGGTGTCATGCCTCAGACAGTTGAAGCGATCAACCATGCGAAGGCAGCCGGTGTTGAGATCGTGGTTGCCGTTAACAAGATTGATAAGCCGGATGCGAATCCGGACCGCGTAAAACAGCAGCTTGCGGAGTACGGGCTCCAGAGCACTGACTGGGGCGGATCCACGGAATTTGTCAATGTCTCTGCGAAGACGGGAGAAGGTATTGAAGACCTTCTTGAGACAATCCTTCTCACCGCGGACGTGATGGAACTGAAGGCAAATCCGGACAGAAACGCAAGAGGCCTTGTACTGGAAGCGAAGCTCGACAAGGGCCGCGGCCCTGTCGCAACCGTCCTTGTACAGAAAGGTACACTCCATGTCGGAGATTTCATTTCCGCGGGAGCGGCAAGCGGCAAGGTCCGTGCCATGATTAATGACCGGAACGAGCAGGTAAAGACGGCCGGGCCTTCCACGCCCGTAGTTGTCCTCGGCCTGAACGATGTTCCCGGTGCCGGCGAGGTTATCCTGGCCCATGATGACGACAAGACTGCCAAGTCTTATGCGCAGACCTACAAGACACAGCATAAGGAAGAGCTTCTTGAAGAGAACAAGATGAGCATGAACGTCGAGGATCTCTTCGACCAGATGCGCGAAGGAAAGCTCAAACAGCTCGACCTTATTGTCAAGGCGGATGTCCAGGGTTCTGTCGAAGCCCTGTGCGCAAGCCTTCTCAAGCTGTCCAACGACGAGGTCATGGTCAAGATTATTCACAGCGCTGCCGGCAATATTACAGAATCGGATGTATCTCTTGCATCTGCTTCCAACGCGGCAATCATCGGCTTCAATGTCAAGCCTGATTCGACAGCCGCATCCATGGCCGAGCACAGCGGGGTCAGCATTCACCTTTACAAGGTTATCTACGAGGCGATCGATGCTGTGGACGCCGCACTCAAGGGCATGCTGGCGCCTGTATATGAAGAGAAGATTATCGGCCACGCCGAAGTGCGTCAGATATTCAAGTCCGGAAAGATCGGCAACATCGCCGGCTCCTACGTGCTGGACGGCCAGATCGAGAGAGGCTGCATGGTCCGCATCACCAGAGGCAAGGACCAGATTTTCGAGGGCGCGCTTGCTTCCCTCAAGCGGTTTAAGGACGATGTCAAGGAAGTCAAGGCAGGCTACGAATGCGGTCTTGTATTCGAGGATTTCGACGATATGAATGTCGAAGATATAGTTGAAGCATATAAGATGGTTGAAGTGCCCCGCGAGGAGCTCGCAAGGCGCGACGCAGCCAGGAAAGACTGATGAAGAAAAACAGCGTTAAGAACAGAAGAATTAATGACGAGGTTATGCGGTGTCTCACGCAGGTGATCAGGGATATAAAGGATCCCAGGGTCAGCCCGATGACGAGCGTCATGATGGCGGAAGTAGCGCCGGATCTTAAGAACTGCAAGGTCTATGTCTCTGTATTCGGAAGCGAAGAGGAAGCGGCAATGACTATGGAGGGCTTAAAGAGCGCAGGCGGGTTTATCCGCAGCGAGCTCGCCCGCAGGGTCAATCTCCGCAATACACCTCAGCTGCACTTTATCCTCGACGACTCCATAGCGTACGGCGTAAATATGGGGCACAGGATAGATGAGGTCACGGCTGCCGACAGAGAATCTGATGAGCAAAGAAGGGCTAAGGGAATCGATATCAACGATCTGACAGCCTATGACCTGGAAGATGAAGAGCAGGACGGCTTTCCGGACGATTATCCGGATGACGCTTCACAAATCTGACAGGGCATCTGCCTTAAGCAGGAAACCATGGCGCATAGACTTTACGGATATCTGTCCGTAAAGCCTATGCGTTTTGTGAATTACAGAAGGACATTTTGAATGAACATATTACAGGAAGTAAAAGACGCGAAGACAATCGGCATCAGCGGCCATATCAGGCCTGACGGCGATTGTGTCGGTTCCTGCATGGGACTGGCGCTTTACCTCAGGAAAATGATGCCGGATGCAAGGGTGGATGTATTTCTTGATGATTTTTCCGAGAGCCTGCGCAGAAATATCGCGGGAAGCGGGAGCATAAATACAGAATATGACACGGACGTTGACAGATACGATGTATTTATCTGCCTCGACTGCGAGAAAACAAGACTCGGGGATGCCCTGCCGCTTTTTTCGGCTGCCGCAGACACAATCAATATTGACCACCATGTCAGCAATCTCGGCTGCGGCAGGGTGAATTACATAGTACCGGGGGCATCGAGTACCTGCGAGCTGATCTATGACGTGATCGATGAGGATATGATCGACACAGAAATCGCAAAAAACCTGTATATCGGTATGATGACCGACACGGGTGTTTTCAAATTCTCCAATACCTCGCGGCGCACAATGGAAATCGCGGGAAGGCTGATTGATTTCGGCTTTGATTTTCCCAGGATTATACAGGAGGTTTTTGACGAGAGGACCTATGTCCAGCAGCAGATTCTCGGGAGGGCGCTGCTCGAGAGTGTGCAGCTGATGGGCGGAAAATGTATATTCTCTGTCATCGACAGGAAGCTTATGCAGTTTTATAACGCGACAGGCTCTGACCTTGACGGAATCGTTTCTGCGCTTGTAAACACAAAGGGCGCGGAATGCTCAATCTTTCTTTATGAGACGCTCCCTATGACATATAAGGTGAGCATGCGTTCCAATGGCGGCGTGGATGTGGCAAGAATCGCCGTCAAGTTCGGCGGCGGCGGGCACATGAGGGCTGCCGGCGCGACAATCAGTGCGAGGTACAGAGATATCATCAACAGTCTTACGGCGGAAATCGAAGAACAGCTGAAGACAGCTGCCGAATAAGGAGTTTATGGAAAACAGCAGGCAGGTTCCTCCTTATCAGGGGATGATAGTAATCAATAAAGAGGCGGGCTTCACCTCCCAGGATGTGGTCGCAAAGCTTCGAGGCATTCTTCACATGAAGAAAATAGGCCATACCGGAACACTGGATCCGGATGCGGTCGGCGTCCTGCCGGTGTGTCTTGGCAGCGCGACAAAGCTCGTGGACATGATCGCCGACAGGGATAAGGAATACACGGCGATCATGCGGCTCGGCGTTACAACCGACACCCAGGATATGTCGGGTACAGTACTTTCCTGTATGGATGAGAGTGAAGTTATCCGCAGAGTGAGCCGGGAAGATATCAGATTAAGCGCCGCGCGCTTTACGGGAGAGATCTGGCAGACGCCGCCTATGTATTCGGCCGTAAGGGTTAACGGACGGCGTCTCTATGAGCTGGCAAGACAGGGAAAAACAATCGAAAGACAAAAAAGAAGGATTACAGTATATACTATAGATATAACCAATATCGAACTGCCGCTTGTTACGATGCGGGTCTGCTGTTCCAAAGGAACTTATATCAGGACTCTTTGCGAGGACATCGGAAATGAGCTTAAGGTCGGGGGTGCCATGCAGCATCTTACAAGGACAAGGGTCGGCGGCTTTACGCTGGAGGACGCCCTGACGCTGGATGAGGTCAGGACCCTCGCAGATGCGGATCCTTCCGGAGAGAGCCTTGGAAGGCATATTATTCCGGTGGAGAACTTCTTTTTGGGTTATCCGAGGCTGGATGTCCTTGCCGGGGCGCAGAACAAGCTCCGCAACGGCAACGCGCTCTACCCGGATGAGGTATCTATCGACGGAGAAACCGGTACAGGCCGCGGGACGCCGGACGGAGCATACAGAGTGTACGACGGGCAGGGAATCTTTACCGCGGTATACTCCTTTGACGGGGACGGTGAAATGTTCATTCCCCGGAAGATGTTTCTTTGAAACACAGAATATTTCAGCTGGAGATAAGACTATTTGAAAGTATTGACTGATCCGGCCGTGTGGGAAGCGGCCATAAGTAAAACAGGAAAAAAGACTGCCGTGGCGATCGGAAAGTTCGACGGAGTGCACACCGGACACAGGAAGCTTCTTGAAGAGGTTCTGGGGCGCAGGAAGGAAGGGCTTCTTTCCTGTGTGCTGTCGTTTGATCCTCTGCCGGAAGAGTTTTTCGGCCTCGGCCGAGGCGGATATCTTACCACTCTCGATGAGAAAATCAGGATCCTGGACAAAATGGGGATAGATATCCTTGCTCTTTTGCCCTTTGACCGGGAAACAGCGGCTACGGATCCGGAAGAATTCATCCGTCGTATTCTTCACGAAAAGCTTCATGCCGCTTTTGTCGCGGCAGGCGATGACCTGTCCTACGGAGACAGGGGAAGGGGCGATTTCGCGCTCCTTGAAAAGCTCTCGGGAGAATACGGATATAAGGCGCTCGAAATAAAGAAGGCAGTATATATGGGACAGCCCGTCAGCTCGACAATGATCCGGACTTTTGTGGAGGCGGGAGAGATGGATAAGGCTTGCGAGTGCCTCGGCGCCCCGTACAGCATACGCGGGACGGTAGTCCATGGGAGGGCGCTCGGACGGACAATGGATATCCCCACAATTAATATCCCGTGGCCGGATAAGAAGATCCTGCCGCGCAGAGGCGTATATTATGCGGAAATCTGCATCACTGAGGACGGGCGGTCCTTTCACGGCATGGCAAATATCGGTACGAAGCCCACTGTTGAAGAGGATGCGCCGGCATCGGCAGAGGCATATCTGTTCGGCGGCAATGAGGACTTGTACGGCAAAGAGTGCACTGTCAGCCTGCTGAAGTTCAGGAGGCCGGAGAGGCATTTCGGGTCGATTAAGGAGCTGTCAGACGCGATGCGCGGGGATCTTTGCGCGGGCGAGGCGTTTTTTGCAGATATTAGTACAGCGGGCAGGGAATTATAGTTTGTTAACAGACAGATCAGTACCTGGGGAGGTTGGAATTACTATGGAAAACAAGAAATATGTGATGGCACTGGATGCGGGAACAACCAGCAACCGCTGCATTCTTTTTGATGAAAAGGCCAATATTGTCAGTATGGCACAAAGAGAATTCCCGCAGTATTATCCGAAGCCCGGCTGGGTCGAGGAGGATGCGAACGAGATCTGGTCAACAATTCTGGCCGTAGCCGTTGAGGCGATGTATAAGGTGGGCGTAAAGGCCGACCAGATCGCCGCAATCGGAATCACCAACCAGCGCGAGACTACAATCGTATGGGACAAGAATACCGGGGAGCCGATATACCGTGCGATCGTGTGGCAGTGCCGCAGGACATCTGATTACGCTGATGAGCTTAAGGCAAGAGGCCTGACAGAAGTCTACAGAAGAAAGACGGGTCTTGTCATTGACGCTTATTTCTCTGCCACAAAGCTTAAATGGATCCTGGATAACGTTGAAGGAGCAAGGCAGCGCGCGGAAAACGGAGAGCTTCTGTTCGGAACCGTCGAGACATGGCTGATCTGGAAGCTGACGAAGGGACAGGCACATCTTACGGATTATTCCAACGCCTCCCGGACGATGATGTACAACATCAATTCACTCACCTGGGATAAGGATATCCTTGCCCAGCTGAACATTCCGGAAGCCATGCTGCCGAAGGTAGTGGATTCGAGCGGAATCTTCGGCTATACAGACGCGACTCTCTTCGGACGCAAGATTCCGATTGCAGGCGCGGCGGGCGACCAGCAGTGCGCTCTGTTCGGACAGGCATGCTTTGTACGCGGCGATGTGAAAAACACCTACGGCACGGGCGGCTTCATGCTGCTCAACACAGGCAGCCAGCCGATTTACTCGGAGAACGGGCTTGTCACGACCATAGCCTGGGGAATTGACGGCAGGATTACCTACGCTCTGGAAGGCTCGATTTTCGTCGCCGGCGCAGCAATCCAGTGGCTGCGGGACGAGATGAGACTGATAGATTCCGCCGCGGACACCGAGTACATGGCGGGAAAGGTCAGCGATACGAACGGCTGCTATGTTATCCCCGCGTTTACCGGACTCGGGGCGCCTTACTGGGATCAGTACGCCAGGGGCACTATCGTCGGAATTACAAGAGGAGTCAATAAGAACCACATCATCCGCGCAACGCTGGAATCCATAGCTTATCTTGTGAACGATATCCTTGATATCATGCGCAAGGAAGCCGGAATCGGCATTCACACACTGAAGGTCGACGGCGGAGCCAGTGTCAATAACCTTCTGATGCAGATGCAGGCGGATCTTGCCAATACAACGGTTGTCCGTCCCGTATGTGTGGAGACCACCGCGCTCGGCGCCGCCTATCTGGCAGGTCTTGCGACAGGATACTGGAGCAGTATGGATGAGATCCGTGAAAATGAGCGCACGGACAGGGTTTACAAGCCTGCAATATCGGACGAGGAGCTTTCAAGGAAGCTCAGGGGCTGGAAGAAGGCCGTCAGGTATTCTTTCGACTATGCACGTGATGAGGAATAATGAATGAACGACGACAACAGGAATGAGAGCAAAATCCGTTACTGCTCGGTCTGCAGAAGATCGGAGGAAGATGCCGGGAGACTGGTCAGTGTTCCCGGCGGGCTTCTGATCTGCCCGGACTGCATGCAGAAAATGATGGATGCGGCGAATTCCATTGATTTTAATAAGATTAACGATATGCTGCAGAGCGGACAGCTCCCGCCGCTGCCGGGGATATTCGGCCCTTTTGACGCCGGAATCTTTGGCGGGAAGGGAACGGATGAATCTATCCGGGACAGTGAAAAGGAGGATGACAAAACCTCGCAGGAACCGGACGGCAGCGGGAATGAAGATAACGGGGAAGCTTCCGGCACCGAAGAAGGAAGCGGCGCCGACGAACCTTCCGGAGAGAAGAAGGAACGTATTTTCTACTCCGATGACTCGACAAGAGGCCATAACAAAAAGACAAGAGCGGGATCGGGCGGCAGCGAAGATGACAGGGACGGAAAGAAGAAAAACAACAGAGGACCGTCCGTAAGCTTTGTGAATCTCGGCGATATTTTCGGAGGCATGGGAGGAACGCAGCAGCCGAAGATCAAAAAGAAAAAGAAGGAAGGCCCGAAGCCTGTTTTCACGGCGGATAATATCCCGGCACCGCATATTCTCAAAAACGAGCTCGACAAATATGTGATCGGGCAGGAGCATGCCAAAAAGGTTATTTCCGTTGCCGCCTATAATCATTACAAGCGTGTGAAAACAGGGACAATGGATGAGATTGATATTGAAAAATCCAATATTCTGCTCATTGGTCCCACGGGAAGCGGGAAAACCTATCTGGTGAGGACCCTGGCAGATCTTCTGGATGTTCCCCTTGCCATAACCGACGCGACATCCCTAACCGAGGCGGGCTATATCGGGGACGATGTGGAGAGCTGCATCTCAAAGCTCCTACAGGCGGCAGACAATGATGTTGACAAGGCGGAACGGGGAATCGTCTTTATAGATGAGATCGACAAGCTTGCCAAAAAGAAGAACCTGAACTCACGGGACGTCTCCGGAGAGGCAGTCCAGCAGGGTCTTTTAAAGCTTCTTGAGGGATCGGAGGTCGAGGTTCCCGTCGGAGCTTCCAGCAAAAACGCGATGGTGCCGACCACTACGGTGGATACGAGGAATATCCTTTTCATCTGCGGCGGAGCGTTTCCGGGCCTTGAGGAGGTAATTACCAGGCGGCTCATGAAAAAGACATCCATGGGGTTTTCTGCGCAGCTCAAGGACAGCCTCCTGAATGACAGGAATATCCTCGACAGAGTGACGACAGAAGACCTCAGGACCTTCGGGATGATTCCCGAGTTCCTCGGAAGGCTGCCGGTCGTCTGTTCTCTGCAGGATCTTGATGAGGATATGCTCGTAAGGATTCTCTCGGAGCCCAAAAACGCAATTCTGCTTCAGTACCAGAAGCTTCTCAGGCTCGACGGAGTAGAGCTGACTTTTGATGATGACGCCCTGCATGCCATAGCAAAAAAGGCGTCGGAAAGGGACACGGGAGCCAGGGCGCTCCGGTCTGTCATAGAAGATTTTATGATGGATATCATGTATGAGGTCCCGAAAGACAAAAACATTGGGAGCGTAACAATCACCGCAGATTACATCAACGGTACAGGAGGTCCCCGCATCGGGATAAGACAGAGCCTGTCCCGGCTGCCTGCCCTCGAGGATCACGCGGAAAAGACGCCTCGGAATGAGGAGGTGCCAAAGGAGGAGCTGCCTTTTAACGGGACAGGGACAGTTGTGTAGTACCTGAATGGAGGGGCGGACAATGAAGGAATGGAAATATGATCTGCTGACGGCGGGCATTTTGTGCGGCGTTTTTGCAGCGGACCAGTTCCTGAAAAAAAGAGCCAGGCAGGAAAAGCTTCCGGGAATGGCGTGTGCGAAGGAAGGACCGGAGCCAAAGCTTGTCCGATGCTCCTTTACGAAGAACAGCGGAGCAATGCTGGGGCTTGGAAGAAAGCATCCCGGGGTGGTCCTGCTGCTGGCGGGAACCCTTTCCGCGGCTGCCTTTGTGCTGTATATCCTTACACTGGGAAGGGCAGGAAAACGTCTGCTCAAGGCAGGGCTTTCCCTTCTTCTGGGCGGTGCCTTCAGCAACCTTTACGACAGACTGAGAAGCAGGTATGTCACGGATTATATCAGCTTCGTGCGCGGGCCTGTAAGGCTTCGCAGGATTGTTTATAATGTCGGCGATTTCGCCATTATGATTGGCGCGGCACTTATTGCGGCGGGCGCATGAGCAGAGAGATTAAGGCAGTGGAACTATTTGGTACAATCGGCCCGGCATGTTCATCCGGGATAATCCTGGAGGACATGCTCAGGGAAGGAATGACGGGAATCAGGCTGAACCTGTCACATGCGGGACTTAAGGAAAGCTCCGGCATGCTTGAGGCTTTCGGCAATGCCAGGGATAAAGCCGGCGTGAAAGCGGATCTTCTGATTGATCTGCAGGGACCGGAACTGCGAAGCGGCTTACTTGCGGAGCCGCTTTTTTTAAATGAGGGCGACAGGATCATCTTTACCTCATCGGCGCATCCGGGAGACAAAGAGATTCCGCTTCCGGATGAAATCCTGGGCGCTGTCCAGCCGGGAGATCATATTCTCCTGGATGACGGCAGCATTGACATTCTTGTCAGCGGATGCACGGACGCCGGCAGGGACGTGGAAGACAGCTCTGATGTCCTTTGCGCTCCCGGCACTGTTGTCAGGGGCGGCGAGCTGGGCAGCAGGAAAACAGTCAGGATACCGGAGAGGGATATCCGGATGCCGGTCCTGACATCGGAGGATCTGCGCAATCTTCATGAGGCGCAAAAATACGGCGTGACAGCTGTAATGCAGCCTTTTGTGACATCCGGCAGCGAACTGGCAAAGGTAAGAAAAGTCCTTGCGGAAAATGCGCTCGGCGGGGCAAGGGTATTTGCAAAAATCGAGAACAGGACAGGCGCACAGATGCTGGAGGACATAGCTGACTGTGCCGACATGATTGTTATCGCGAGAGGAGACCTCGGAAGTGATGTGCCCTTATGGGAACTGCCGGCTCTCCAGAAGGATATTGCCATGCGGTGCCGCAGAAGGAACAAGCCTTTTCTTGTCGTGACCCAGATGCTGACATCGATGATAACAAATCCGGTGCCTACAAGAGCAGAGGTGAGCGATATTTTCAACGCTGTGGGCGACGGTGCGTCGGCGCTTATGGTAACCAACGAAACAGCTGTCGGCAGATATCCGGCGCAGGTTATCAGATACCTGAAGCGGACGGCAGACATGGCAATGAATTTTTACGCTTGACAAAAGTAGTGCCCGGCGTTAATATCAGGTAATCCTACGTGAATACTATGAATAAAAACCTGCTATCTGACGAAAGGGGAATATCATGGGAAAGATTTACGCGAATGCCACTGAACTGATCGGCAATACACCGCTTCTGGAGGTAAGAAACTATGCTTCCCGGCACGGAATTACGGATGCAAGGATACTTGTAAAGCTTGAGTACCTGAATCCGGCCGGGAGTGTCAAGGACCGGATTGCGGCCGAGATGATAAGAGATGCGGAGGAGAGCGGAGTATTAAAGCCCGGAGCGACAATTATAGAGCAGACAAGCGGCAATACCGGAATCGGAATTGCCAGCGTCGCTGCAGCAAAGGGATACAGGGCGATACTGACTCTTCCCGATACAATGAGTGTCGAAAGAAGAAACCTTCTGAAGGCCTACGGAGCTCAGCTGGTACTGACCGAGGGCGCAAAGGGAATGAAAGGCGCGATTGAAAAGGCGCAGGAGCTGAAGGACAGCATCCCCGGTTCGGTTATTCTCGGACAGTTCGATAATCCGGCCAATCCGAAAACGCATTATGAGCATACAGGTCCCGAAATCTGGGAAGATACGGACGGTGAGGTTGATATTTTTGTAGCCGGTGTAGGAACCGGCGGAACGCTTACCGGCGTAGGACGCTTCCTGAAGGAGAAAAACAGCGGGGTCAGGATTGTTGCGGTAGAACCGGACTCCTCACCGGTGCTTTCCGGCGGGAAGGCAGGCCCTCACAAGATCCAGGGAATCGGGGCAGGCTTTATTCCGGCGACTCTTGATACCGGTATATATGACGAGATTATCCGGGTTCCCAATGAACAGGCATTTGAAACGGGAAGAGAGCTGGCGCTGACAGAGGGCTTTCTTGTCGGAATTTCCTCGGGAGCCGCCCTGTTTGCAGGAACACAGCTCGCGGCAAGACCGGAGAATGCCGGGAAGACCATTGTTGTCCTTCTGCCGGATTCCGGTGACAGATATCTTTCCACACCGCTCTTTTCGGCGGAGTGATATTAACTGACAAATACTCAGGATGCGGGGAAGGACGATTAGTCCTTCCTTGCCCTTGATGCGATCAGTCCCCTGTAGAACGCAGCGGTCACGGAGTACCTGTAGGCAATGACCCACAGTCCGGCGACGCCAAGCGAGAGAAGACTCAGAAGCTGGAGCGGAAGAAAGCTGCAGTAGAGATAAAGAAGAAGAAGACGGTTGCCTTTCATAAGACGATAACTTGTCTTCATGATCCGGAGCGCGCTCATATCAGGATAGTCCAGCAGAAGATAAAAAGACATATCCAGTCCGAGAAGCAGGATAAGGGCTAAAATCTCACCCGCAAAATAAAGTACATAATAGACAAGGAGCTGTCTGCCCAGAGTTCCGGACCGGGAGAAGGACGATACAAGCGCCGGTACGGTGCACAGGATATGCACGACGGAACGGACGGCCTGGATGCGGATGATCTTGTCAGGCGTTTCCCTGAAGCCGCGGAAAAGGTCCCTCGCGAATACCGGCTGAGCGTACTGAAGCCCTGTGTAGATTGAACACAGGCCGAATTCCAGGATGCCCGCGAACAATGAAACAATAAAGGAAAGAAGCAAAGACAGACAGATGCTCCATACACCTGTGCCTGTGATCATTCCCGACATCATTGATGACAGGAGCATCGATATAATAAGGTAAAGGATATTGGCGCCTACGGCAGTACCTAGGTGCCCCAGCAGGGAATAACGCCCGCGCGCCTTCAGTCCCTTCGAAATTTCATGAAAAGTCATTGTATGTCCCATTATTCTGCCATCTCGGTGAGGTTTGTCCCGTAAATATCATCCAGCTGCCTGAGAAGGTCATCCATCGGATAGCCGTACATGCGCTCCATGAGTTCATTGGCTTCCTTCCTCATGCGCCTGTCGGTAAGGATGCTGTAGGACGTGGCCGCAACTCCCGCAGTGATAACAAGGTTAATGGTAATTCCGACACAGGCGAGCACCACGCCTCGCTTTGCAAGCGGGTGGAATTTCTCAAGCTTGCCGCGGGAGATAATCGCCAGCATGATCCCCACGCCGGCAAATATGAACGGCAGGATCACAGGGAAAATAAAGCATGCCGCGATTGACAGAAGGCCGAGTATCTGTGACATGCTCTCGAGCGTTCTCGAAGGGTCTGTGGGATACTCGTGGTAATCCTCTCCGCGTCCCTGCCTGTTATATTGATGGGAAGAATTGTAATAATCGTCATTCATGCGTATCAGTATAGCTTTTCCGGATTCGAAAGTAAACTGTATGAGGCGGTAAAGTCATTGACAACCTCAGGCAGGAGTTGTATTATTCCAGACAATTGAATACATCAGGCAGTTGCCTGATCTCTTATTCAGAGTGGTGGAGGTATAAGGACCGATGAAGCCACGGCAGCCCCCTTCAAAATGCAGAAGGAAAGGTGCCAGCCTGAGCGGACGTTTCGCCGTCTGCGGTTCCGGGTTCCGGAATTCGTATGCGGTAGGAGACGATCGAACAATAAGGGGAAATGCTGACACGCAGGTCCCTTGTGTTCTACCGCACAGGGGATTGTTTTTTGCTGTTGCCGCCCCGGCAGGGCTGCATGATATAGTTTGTTTTATGGCAGGCGCCTCCGGCCCTGCCGGAAAGGGAAGAAATGGACAAATATATTTTCACATCCGAATCTGTCACCGAGGGACATCCGGATAAAATCTGCGACGCGATTTCCGACTCCATCCTTGATGCCTGCATGGCAGAGGATCCGATGAGCCGTGTTGCGTGCGAGGCCATGACCTGCACCGGTTTTGTGGTTGTCACCGGTGAGATCACAACAAAAGCTAAACTCGATTATCAGAAGCTTATCCGCGACACAATCCGCGAAATCGGGTATGACAGCTCCGATAAGGGGTTTGATGCAGATACCTGCGCGGTCTTTGTTGCGATGGACCAGCAGTCCCCTGATATTGCGATGGGCGTTGACAGGGCTCTTGAAGCCAGGGAATCCGCGATGACCGACGAGCAGATCGAGGCCATCGGCGCCGGGGACCAGGGAATGATGTTCGGCTATGCTACAAATGAGACCGAGGGCTACATGCCTTATTCGATCGATCTTGCGCACAAGCTGACAA
>JAEEGL015990496.1_pt1 | contig 27586 bp, 35 predicted proteins | sample 9134231 | NCBI WGS metagenome assembly JAEEGL01 (sample SAMN16246548, study PRJNA631951) | gut metagenome | biome: gut microbiome; feature: rumen; material: fiber-attached | host: Bos | place: Iran: Karaj | collected 2018-10
AACCGCCAACATCGCCCTGATCTGCTACGAGGACGGCGAGAAGGCCTACATCCTCGCTCCCGAGGGACTGACCGACGGTATGACCGTTATGAGCGGCTAGCAGGCTGAGGCGAGACTGGGCAACTGCCTTCCCCTCTCCCAGATCCCGGTAGGCGCCAGCATTCACAACATTGAGCTCCTTCCCGGCAAGGGCGGCCAGATGGTCCGTTCCGCCGGCAACTCCGCACAGCTGATGGCGAAGGAAGGCAAGTATGCCACTCTGCGCCTTCCCTCCGGCGAGATGCGCATGGTCCCCATCGAGTGCCGCGCTACCATCGGTGTCGTAGGCAACGGTGAGCACAACCTGATCAACTACGGCAAAGCAGGCCGTAAGAGAAACATGGGCATCAGACCTACCGTCCGCGGTTCCGTCATGAACCCCAACGACCATCCGCACGGCGGCGGCGAAGGCCGCGCACCGATCGGCCGTCCGGGTCCGTCCACACCTTGGGGCAAGCCTGCTCTGGGCCTGAAGACCAGAAAGAAGAAGAAGGCTTCCAACAAGCTCATCGTAAGACGTCGTGACGGCAGAGCCATTAAGTAATAGAGGAGGATAAGGATATGTCACATCGTTCATTGAAAAAGGGACCGTTCGCGGACGCATCTCTTCTCAAGAAAGTGGATGCTATGAATGCTTCCGGACAGAAGTCCGTCATCAAGACATGGTCAAGACGTTCTACAATCTTCCCGCAGATGGTAGGCCTGACGATTGCAGTTCATGACGGCAGAAAGCATGTGCCGGTATTTGTTACCGAGGACATGGTAGGACACAAATTAGGCGAATTCGTTGCAACCAGAACCTTCAGAGGGCATGGCAAGGACGAGAAGAAGACCGGCAGATAAGCCACGCGTGAAAGGAGGATTCTAAAATGGCAAAAGGACATAGAGCACAGATCAAAAGAGAAAGAAATGCCGTTAAGGATTTGAGACCGCGCGCAAAGCTTTCTTACGCCAGAGTCTCCGTCCAGAAGGCATGCTTCGTTCTGGATGCGATCAGAGGCAAGGATTTAAACACTGCACTTGGTATTGTTACTTACAATCCGAGATATGCTTCATCCTTAATCAAAAAGTTACTCGAATCTGCTGCAGCCAATGCAGAGAACAACAGCAACATGGACCGCAACAGCCTGTACGTTGCAGAGTGCTTCGCAAACAAGGCACCGACCATGAAGAGAGTACAGCCGAGAGCACAGGGCAGAGCGTACCGCATCGAGAAGCGCACCAGCCACATCACGGTAGTTCTGGACGAGAAGAAGTAAGGAGGAGAGCATGGGACAGAAAGTTAATCCACACGGCCTCAGAGTCGGTGTTATCAAGGATTGGGATTCCAGATGGTTTGCAGAAGGCAAAGACTTCTCCGACAACCTTGTAGAAGACTACAATATCAGGAAATTCCTCAAGAAGAAGTTAGAGGCAGCCGCGATCTCCAAGATCGACATTGAGAGAGCTGCTGACAGAGTCAAGGTTATCATTTACACTGCCAAGCCGGGCGTAGTAATCGGCAAGGGCGGCGCTGAGATTGACAAGCTGAAGGCTGAGATCCAGAAGTACACCACCAAGAAGCTCTTTGTGGATATCAAGGAAATCAAGAGACCGGACAAGGACGCACAGCTTGTTGCAGAATCCATTGCCAGCCAGCTGGAGAACCGTGTTTCCTTCAGACGTGCGATCAAGCAGTCCATGCAGCGCACCATGAGGGCCGGCGCCCTGGGCATCAAGGCAGCTGTCAGCGGACGTCTGAGCGGCGCCGACATTGCCCGCAGCGAGTTCTACTCCGAGGGCACCATTCCGCTTCAGACAATCAGAGCGGATATCGATTACGGCTTTGCAGAGGCTGACACCACCTACGGCAAGCTGGGCATCAAGGTCTGGATCTACAAGGGTGAGATCCTGCCGCAGAAAAAGAAGGAAGGGAGCGATAATTAATCATGTTAATGCCAAAGAGAACAAAATATCGTAAGCAGCAGCGTGGTTCTATGAAGGGTGCCGCTCACAGAGGCAATACGATTGCTTACGGTGAGTTCGGTCTCGTCGCTACCGAAGCCTGCTGGCTGAAAGCCAATCAGATCGAAGCAGCCCGTGTTGCCATGACCCGTTATATCAAGCGTGGCGGCCAGGTCTGGATCAAGGTATTCCCGGACAAGCCGGTTACCTCCAAGCCCATCGGTGTACGTATGGGATCCGGAAAGGGTGCTGTTGAGTTCTATGTTGCAGTTGTGAAGCCGGGCCGCGTCCTGTTCGAGATTGCAGGCGTTCCGGAAGAAACAGCTCGTGAGGCGCTTCGTCTTGCAATGCATAAGCTTCCGCTTACCTGCAAGATCGCGTCTAAGGCAGATTTGGAAGGCGGTGATACGAAATGAAAAGCAAGAAATATGTAGAAGAGCTTAACGCGAAAGACGTCAAGGCTTTAAACGAGGAACTCGTATCAGCCAAGAAGGAACTTTTCAACCTGAGATTCCAGAATGCGACCAACCAGCTGGACAACACAGCACGTATCAATGAGGTTCGCAAGAACATCGCCCGCATCCAGACGGTGATCAGCCGTAAGCAGCTGGCACAGTAATCAGAGGAAAGGAGAGAGTCATCGTGGAAAGAAATCTTAGAAAAACACGTATCGGCAAGGTCGTAAGCTCCAAGATGGACAAGACCATCACGGTTGCGATCCAGGACAACGTCAAGCATCCTCTGATCGGTAAGATCGTTAAGAAGACCTACAAGCTGAAGGCACACGACGAGAACAACGAGTGCAATGAGGGCGATACCGTAGAGGTAATGGAGACCAGACCGCAGTCCAAGACCAAGAGATGGAGACTGGTCAGAATCGTTGAGAAGGCGAAATAAGGAGAAAGGAGTACACAAATGGTACAGCAGGAAACCAGACTTAAGGTGGCTGACAATACCGGTGCTAAGGAACTCCTTTGCATCCGCGTTTGCGGCGGTTCCACCAGAAGATATGCACGTATCGGTGACGTGATCGTTGCTTCCGTCAAGGACGCGACTCCCGGCGGCATTGTCAAGAAGGGCGATGTTGTCAAGGCAGTGGTCGTACGTACTGTACAGAAGACCCGCAGACCGAACGGCGCTTACATCCGTTTTGACGAAAATGCGGCAGTTATCATCAAGGAAGACAAGACTCCGCGCGGAACCCGTATTTTCGGCCCGGTAGCAAGAGAACTCCGTGATCATCAGTTCATGAAGATCGTATCCCTTGCTCCGGAAGTATTATAAGGAGGTGCCCCATGCATAAGATTAAGAAAGATGACATGGTGAGAATCATCGCCGGTAAGGATAAGGGCAAGGACGGCAAGGTCGTTCGTGTCGATTACGATAAGCACAAGGTAGTAGTAGAAGGCTGCAACATGATTACCAAGCACATGAAGCCCAACGCGCTGAACCCGCAGGGCGGCATTGTCAAGGTAGAGGCTGCGCTGGATCTCTCCAACGTGATGCTCCTGGCGGACGGACAGCCCACCAAGGTCAGCTTCAAGGAAGAGAACGGCAAGAAGGTCCGTGTTGCCAAGAAGACCGGCAAGGTCATTGCTTGATAGAAAGGAGGAAAAAACTGTGGCCAGATTAAAGGATATCTACAATTCCGAGATCCGCGACGCTATGCAGAAGAAGTTCGGCTATAAGAACGTCATGGAGATTCCGAAGTTAGAGAAGATCGTCATCAACATGGGCGTTGGTGAGGCAAAGGAAAATGCCAAGGTTTTGGACTCTGCTGTCAGAGACCTGGAGATCATTGCCGGACAGCATGCCGTCATCACTAAGGCGAAGCATTCCGTAGCAAACTTCAAGATCCGTGAGGGCATGCCCATCGGATGCAAGGTTACGCTGCGCGGCGACAAGATGTATGATTTTGCAGACCGCCTGATCAACCTTTCCCTTCCGCGTGTCCGTGACTTCAGAGGCGTAAATCCGAACTCCTTCGACGGAAGAGGAAACTACGCACTGGGCCTGAAGGAGCAGCTGATCTTCCCCGAGATCGAGTACGACAAGATCGACAAGACCAGAGGCATGGACATCATCTTCGTAACTACCGCTAAGACAGATGAAGAGGCAAGAGAACTGCACAGACTGATCAATATGCCTCTCGCGAAGTAAGGAGAAAAAGAAATGGCAAAAACTGCCATGAAAATCAAGCAGCAGCGTCCGGCTAAGTTCTCCACCAGAGCTTACAACAGATGCAGAATCTGCGGAAGACCCCATTCTTACCTCAGAAAGTACGGCATCTGCCGTATATGCTTCAGAGAGCTCGCTTACAAGGGCGAGATCCCGGGCGTCAAGAAGGCAAGCTGGTAAACCAAAGGCCCAAGCCGGATCATGAGACAGGGAAGGGCATCCGGGAGCTTGCTCACGGATGCGCTGTCATGGCTCATGAAGATGCGCGCATGCGCATCCGGTGACGAAGTATGCTTCGGCACCGGGATCCGGCCTCGTATTGGCTAGTCGTATACAGTTTCGGAAACCGCAGCTTTCTGAAACTTGCTCTTCCGGCTAAGGCATATTTCCTGTCGCTTTCCGGAAGATAATAAACGAAATGGATATCACATTTAGAGAAAGGAATTAAAAGAAATGAGTGATCCAATTGCTGATATGCTCACAAGAATCCGCAACGCAAATATGCGTAAGCATGAAACCGTAGATGTTCCGGCGTCCAAGATGAAGATCGCCATTGCCAACATCCTGGTAGATGAAGGCTACATCGAGAAATACGAGCTCGTTGATAACGGCAGCTTCAAGGACATCCGCATCACCCTGAAGTACACTGCAGGCAAGGCAGAGAGAGTTATCTCCGGTCTGAAGAGAATCTCCAAGCCCGGTCTGAGAGTATACGCAGGCAAGGAAAACATGCCGAAGGTTCTTGGAGGCCTTGGAACAGCGATCGTTTCCACCAATGAGGGCGTTATCACTGACAAAGAAGCTCGCAAGAGAGGCGTCGGCGGAGAAGTTCTCTGCTACATCTGGTAATTACGTATCTGAAAACGTGTCAAAGGCACGACAATTTAAGAAGGAGGATTTAGAATGTCACGAATCGGAAGAATGCCGGTAGCTATTCCGGCAGGCGTTACCGTCAAAGTGGAAGACGGCAACAAGGTGACAGTAAAAGGCCCGAAGGGCGAGCTCACCCGCACTTTTGCCCATGAGCTGACCATCGAGGAGAAGGACGGACAGATCATTGTCAGCCGCCCGAACGACCTGAAGAGAATCAAGTCTCTGCACGGTCTCACCAGAACTCTGATCAACAACATGATCGTAGGTACTTCCAATGGTTATGAGAAGGTCCTGGAGATCAACGGTGTTGGTTACAGAGCAGCAAAGCAGGGCAAGACCCTGACTCTCAACCTTGGCTATTCTCATCCTGTTGAGATGGAAGACCCCGAAGGAATCGAGACTGTCTGTGACGGACAGAACAAGATCATTGTCAAGGGTATCTCAAAGGAACGCGTCGGCCAGTATGCAGCTGAGATTCGTATGAAGCGTCCGCCGGAGCCTTATAAGGGCAAGGGTATCAAGTACGCTGATGAGAAGATCAGACGTAAGGTCGGCAAGACAGGTAAGAAGTAATCTAAGGAGAGTATAAGATGATTAACAAAGTGGCAAAGAGCGAAATTCGCAAGAAGAAGCACGCAAGACTTCGTAATCGTATCTCTGGTACTGCCCAGAAGCCGCGTCTCAGCGTGTTCAGAAGTAATAATCATATGTATGCTCAGATTATTGACGACACTGTCGGCAACACCCTTTGCGCAGCATCTACCCTGGATAAGGAAGCGAAGGAACTTGAGTATACTGATACTGTAGAAGCAGCAGCATTCGTCGGAAAGGCAATTGCCGAGAAGGCTCTGGAAAAGGGCATCAAGGAAGTTGTTTTCGACAGAGGCGGATTTATCTATCACGGAAAGATCCAGGCACTTGCTGATGCTGCCCGCGAAGCCGGACTTGAATTCTAAGGGGGAGGGAACGAAATGAAAAGAGATATGATTGATCCTAAGTCATTAGAATTAAGTGATAAGGTTGTCGCGATCAAGCGTGTATCCAAGACCGTTAAGGGCGGACGCACCATGCGTTTCCAGGCTCTGGTGGTTGTGGGTGACCGTAACGGTCATGTAGGCGCAGGCATCGGCAAGGCAGCAGAAGTTCCGGAAGCAATCCGCAAGGGCAAGGAAGCTGCTACCAAGAACATGATGACCATTCCGCTTGACAAGAACAACTCCGTACCTCATGACTATCTGGGCGTTTTCGGAAGCGCAACCGTGCTTCTGAAGAGAGCTCCCGAAGGTACCGGTGTTATCGCAGGCGGCCCCGCCCGTTCCGTTCTGGACCTGGCAGGCATTAAGAACATTCGTACCAAAGCACTTGGCTCCAACAACAAGGTCAACTGCGTACTTGCAACCCTGGAAGGCCTCAAGGCCATGAAGACCCCGGAACAGTATGCAGCCCTGAGAGGCAAGACCGTTGGCGAGATTCTCGGTTAACAGGAGGTGCTCAAGATGGCAGAAAAGTTAAAGGTAACACTTATCAAGTCTCCTATCGGCGCAGTTCCGAAGAACAAGAAAACCGTTGCGGCACTGGGGCTTCACAAGCTTAACTCCACCAATGAGCTTCCTGACAATGCAGCCGTCAGAGGCATGCTGAGACAGGTGGCACATATGGTTAAAGTTGAAGAGCTTTGATCGAAGGAGGTAAATCATGGAATTATCAAATTTAAGACCTGCAGCAGGTTCCGAGCATAAGGCCAATTACAGAAAAGGCCGCGGTCATGCTTCGGGCAACGGCAAGACGGCCGGCTATGGCCACAAGGGTCAGAAGGCCCGTTCCGGCGCTCCGAGACCCGGTTTTGAAGGCGGCCAGATGCCCCTCTACAGAAGACTTCCCAAGAGAGGCTTCACCAACCGTAACAGAGTTGACTACGCAGAAGTGAATGTAAGCACCCTGAACCGTTTTGAAGACGGCGCAGTGGTCGACATCCAGACACTGCTGGACGAGAAGGTCATCAGAAAGACCCTCGGAGGCGTAAAGATTTTAGGCAGAGGAGAGATTACGAAGAAGCTGACCGTTAAGGCCAATGCATTCTCTGAGACCGCAAAGCAGAAGATTGAAGCCTGCGGCGGTACCTGCGAGGTAATCTGATATGTGGAAACTTCTCCAAAATGCGTGGAAAGTTGTTGAGGTACGCAAGAAGCTGATATTCACATTCCTGATGCTTCTGGTCATCAGATTCGGATCGGTGCTGCCGATCCCCGGAGTGAATACCGGATACTTTGCAAACCTGCTCAGCAACCTGAGCGATACAGACGCATTCGGATGGTTCAATGCAATGACCGGTGGATCCTTTACGGATCTGTCGGTATTTGCATTAAGCATTACCCCGTACATCACTTCTTCCATCATCATGCAGCTGATGACCATCGCGATTCCCAAGCTGGAAGAGCTGCAGAAGGATGGTGAAGAAGGCCGCAAGAAGATTGCCGAATATACCCGTTATGCAACGGTAGGCCTGGCCCTGATCGAATCAGCAGCCATGGCAATCGGTTTCGGCGGCAACGGTCTGCTTTACAACTATAACTTCGGAAGCATTATCACCTGTATCGTAACGATGACAGCAGGCTCTGCACTGCTGATGTGGCTCGGCGAGCAGATCACGGAAAAGGGAGTAGGCAACGGTATTTCCATCGTCCTTCTCTTCAACATCCTGTCTTCCCTGCCGGACGACCTCAATGCACTTTACACGAGATTCATCAGAAACGAGACTGTGGCAGTCGGCGTGGTGGCAGCAATCATCATCATTGTCTGCATCGGCCTCCTGGTGGTTTTCACCATCATTTTAAACGACGCTACGAGAAATATTCCCGTACAGTACTCCCGTAAGATGCAGGGCAGGAGACTGGTGGGCGGCAACGCTTCCGTGATTCCGCTGAAGGTCAATACCGCAGGCGTAATCCCGGTCATCTTTGCCTCGTCCCTTCTGTCCATGCCTTCCATTATTGCCCAGTTCTTCACTGTGGACTACTCCACCGTCGGCGGACGCATCCTCATGATGATGAACTCCAGCATGTGGCTGAGACCCGGCTATGCCTGGGCAAATGTGGGCCTGGTGCTGTATCTTGCTCTGATCATCATGTTTGCTTACTTCTATACGAGCATTACCTTCAACCCTCTTGAAGTAGCCAACAACATGAAGAAGAGCGGCGGCTTTATCCCCGGCATCCGTCCGGGCAAGCCCACCAGCGATTATCTTACAAAGATACTGAACTACATCATTTTCATTGGCGCAGTCGGCCTTTGCATCATCAGTCTGGTGCCGATCATTGCCTCCGGCATTTTCGGCCTGGGACGGCTGTCCTTCACCGGTACTTCCCTGATCATTATCGTCAGCGTTGTACTGGAGACACTGAAGTCTATTGAATCACAGCTGCTTGTGAGAAACTACAAGGGCTTCCTGAACGACTGAGGAGGAATGGTATGAAGATTGTAATGTTAGGCGCACCCGGTGCCGGCAAGGGCACCCAGGCGGTAAATATTGCAGCTGAGTTCGGAATTCCGCACATCAGCACCGGCGACATTTTCCGTGCCAACATCAAGAACCAGACCGAGCTTGGAATGAAGGCCAAATCCTATATGGACAAGGGTGCACTGGTTCCGGATGAAATCACGATCGGAATGCTGCTGGACCGCATTGCGGAAAATGACTGCAAAAACGGTTTTGTACTGGACGGATTCCCGCGGACAATCCCGCAGGCAGAATCCCTGAAGGCAGCGCTTCTGCTGCAGGACCAGAAGATCGATTATGCAGTGGATATCGAGGTTCCGGACGAAGTAATCACAGAGAGAATGGGCGGCAGACGTGTCTGCGCAAAGTGCGGCGCTACCTGCCACATCAAGTATAATCCTCCCAAGAAAGAGGGAATCTGTGATGTCTGCGGCGGCGAGCTGATCATCCGTGCGGATGATGCTCCGGCAACCGTTCAGGAAAGACTGAAGACCTATCACGAGATGACCCAGCCGCTGATTGATTTTTACAAGGCGGAAGGCGTACTGTTTGCTGTTGACGGCACACAGACGCAGGCGGATGTACTGAAGGATATCCTGGGAGTTCTGCGCTGATGGTCACAATCAAGTCGGAACACGAAATTGAGTTGATGAGGGCTGCCGGCCTGGTGCTTGCAAAAGTCCACTGGGAGCTTGCGGAATATGTGAAACCCGGTATCAGTACCTGGGAACTGGATCATATCTGCGAAAAGCTGATCCGCGGCTACGGCTGCCTTCCCTCATTTAAGGGCTATGAAGGATTTCCGGCAGCTGCATGCATCTCTGTCAATGAGGAAGTAGTGCATGGCATTCCTTCCAAGTCAAGGATCCTGCAGGAGGGAGACATCGTTTCCATCGATACCGGCACGATCTATAAAGGCTGGCAGTCGGATGCAGCCAGGACCCATGCGGTAGGACGCATCTCCGGTGAAGCCCGGGACCTGATCGACCATACCCGGGAAAGCTTCTTTGTGGGAATCAAGGAAGCCAGGGAGGGCAATCATGTCAATGATATCGGACGGGCGATTGAGGATTATCTCATTCCCTTCGGCTACGGTATCGTAGAAGACCTGGTCGGCCACGGTATCGGACAGGAAATGCATGAAGATCCGGAAGTGCCGAATTTCACCTGTGCCCGCAGGGGAATGAAGCTCAGAAAGAATATGACGATTGCTGTGGAGCCGATGATCAATCTCGGCACCTGGGAAGTGGAAGAAACAGACAACGGCTGGACCTATGTTACAGCAGACGGCGAGTATTCCTCACATTATGAGAATACTATCCTGATCTGTGACGGTGACCCCGAAGTCCTTTCCCTGCTTCCTGAAGAAAAAAAGCGTTACGGCGTACGTTAAGGGAGGACAGAATGTCGAAAGCAGACGTGATCGAACTGGAAGGCACCGTGGTGGAAAAACTTCCGAATGCCATGTTCCTCGTGGAGCTGGAAAACAAGCATCAGGTGCTCGCTCACATCAGCGGCAAGCTGCGGATGAACTACATCCGTATTCTGCCGGGAGACAAGGTAACCCTGGAGATGAGCCCGTATGATCTTTCCAAGGCGAGGATCATCTGGCGCGACAAGTAAGCGTCACATTCAGGGGCGGAGCGTATCTGAAATAAAACAGATTAGTGCTTGCGTCCCGCAAAATTGTTTGATATAATACTACGGCAACTTTGTTCGGTGTATATATATTTACCGTTCCGGAGACGTATATACACTGAACATCTTTGTGCGTAATGGATAAAAGGAGATTCGTTATGAAAGTCAGATCTTCGGTAAAACCTATATGCGAAAAGTGTAAGGTTATCAAGAGAAAGGGCGTCATCAGAATTATCTGTGAGAACCCTAAGCACAAACAGAGACAAGGTTAAGAAGGAGGAAAGACATGGCTCGTATTGCAGGTGTTGACCTTCCGAGAGAGAAGCGCGTAGAGATCGGCCTTACCTATATTTATGGTATCGGCGTTTCTTCATCCAACCGTATTCTCAAGGAAGCAGAAGTCGATCCCGATACTCGCGTCAAGGATCTTACCGATGACGAAGTGAAGCGCATTGCAGAAGTGATCGCAGAGTCCCAGGTGGTGGAAGGTGATCTCAGAAGAGAAATCGCCATGAACATCAAGAGACTGCAGGAGATCGGCTGCTATCGCGGCATCCGTCACAGAAAAGGTCTTCCGGTCCGCGGTCAGAAGACCAAGACCAATGCGCGTACCCGCAAGGGACCGAGAAAAACAGTTGCTAATAAGAAGAAGTAATCCGAGTGATTTGCATCTTTTAAGCACAGTAACAGTAATCAATCGTAAGAAAGTAGGTTAGTTTGATATGGCAAAGAAATTGTCAGCCAGCGCTAAAAAGGTAAGCAAAAAGCGCGTAAAGAAAAACGTTGAACACGGACAGGCACACATCCAGGCATCCTTCAACAACACTATCGTTACGCTGACGGATGCTGCAGGCAATGCTTTATCATGGGCAAGTGCCGGCGGTCTGGGATTCAGAGGTTCAAGGAAATCTACTCCGTACGCAGCACAGATGGCTGCAGAAACTGCTGTTAAGGCAGCTCTGGTACATGGTTTAAAGACGGTAGATGTTATGGTTAAGGGTCCCGGTTCAGGCCGTGAGGCAGCGATCCGTGCACTGCAGGCAGCAGGTCTGCAGGTTACGAGCATTAAGGACGTTACACCGGTTCCTCATAACGGTTGCCGCCCGCCCAAGCGTAGAAGAGTGTGATATCGGAGGTTCAAGATGGCAGTAGATAGAGTTCCTGTTCTTAAAAGATGCAGATCCCTTGACCTGGATCCTGTATATTTGGGAATTGACAAAAAATCCAACAGAAAATCTCAGAGACAGCAGAGAAAGCTTTCTGAGTACGGCATGCAGCTTCGTGAAAAGCAGAAGGCAAAGTTCATCTATGGCGTTCTGGAGAAGCCCTTCCGTAACTACTATGCGAAAGCAGAGCGTATGGAAGGCCAGGCAGGCCCCAACCTGATGATCATGCTGGAGTCCAGACTGGACAACGTCCTTTTCCGCCTTGGATGGGCACGTACCAGAAAGGAAGCCAGACAGATCGTTGACCACAAGCATGTTCTTGTTAATGGCAAGCAGGTCAATATTCCGTCCTATCTTGTCAAGGCAGGCGATGTGATCGAAATCAAAGAGAAGCACAAGGCTTCCCAGAGATATAAGGATATTCTTGAAATCACCGGCAGCCGCCTCGTTCCGGAGTGGCTGGAGTCCGACAAGGAGAACCTCAAGGGCCGCGTGATCGAGCTTCCCAAGAGAGAAGTTATCGACGTACCGGTTGACGAGATGCTCATCGTCGAGTTGTACTCCAAGTAATGTCTCTCCGGCACCTGCTGCTTAAACCGGGCAGGAAGCCAGAAGGACAAAAGATTTCAAGGAAGGAGGACAGGCGGCAGCAGTTTCATACTGATCAGCCCGCTAAATGCGCATGTTCGATTTTGAAAGACCGAAGATTGAGATCGCTGAGATCTCAGAAGACAAGAAATACGGCAGATTCGTCTGTGAGCCGTTGGAAAGAGGTTATGGCATCACCCTGGGCAATTCACTCCGCAGGATCATGCTTTCCTCCCTTCCCGGAACCGCAGTAAGCCGCATTAAGATCGACGGTGTACTCCACGAGTTCTCATCCATTCCGGGCATCAAGGAAGATGTTACCGAGATCGTGATGAATGTTAAGGAACTGGCCATTCGCAATTCCAGTTCCGACAATCAGCCCAAGACTGCTTATATCGAAGCAGCCGGCGAAGGCATTGTCAGGGCTTCTGACATCCAGGTAGACGGTGAGATCGAGATCATGAATCCCGACCAGGTGATCGCCACCCTGAGCGGTCCGGAAGCCAAGCTCAACATGGAACTGACCATTGTAAACGGCCGCGGCTATGTGGGCGCAGACAAAAACAAATCCGATGATGCACCGATCGGCAGCATTGCCATCGACTCCATCTTCACTCCGGTGGAACGTGTCAATATGACAGTGGAGAATACCCGTGTCGGACAGCAGACCGACTACGACAAGCTTACGCTGGACGTATACACCAACGGCACCATCGAGCCGGATAATGCCGTCAGCCTGGCAGCAAAGGTACTGAGCGAGCATCTGAGCCTGTTCATTGATCTCTCTGAGGATGCAAGATCCGTAGAGGTAATGATCGAGAAGGAAGATGACGAAAAGAGCAAGGTTCTGGAGATGAATATCGACGAGCTGGAGCTTTCCGTCCGTTCCTACAACTGCCTGAAGAGAGCAGGCATCAACACCGTGGAGGAGCTTTGCTCCAAGACGCCGGACGATATGATGAAGGTCCGCAACCTGGGCCGCAAGTCCCTCGAAGAGGTACTTGGCAAGCTGAAGGAGCTGGGACTTTCCTTAAACGACCAGGAAGAGGCATAATTCTTCCGCATTTCAAGCCGGTCAACACCGGCCGGCAGATACATTTCTGTTGGTAAGACCGCAGGCACAATAGGAGGATAAGACAATGGCTATGTACAGAAAGCTGGGCAGATCCGCTGCTCAGAGAAAAGCGCTGATGCGCAACCAGATCACCGCACTTCTTTATCACGGACATATCATTACCACCGAGGCAAGAGCCAAGGAAATCCGTAAGAAGGTTGAGAAGCTGATCGCTCTTGCAGTCAGAGAGAAGGACAATTTCGAGGAAGTTACCGTCAAGGCCAAGGTTGCCCGCAAGGACAGCGACGGCAAGCGCGTGAAGGAAGTCAAGGAAATTGACGGCAAGCAGAAGAAGGTTACCGTCTATGATGAAGTCGAGAAGACCATCAAGAAGGACAAGCCCTCCAAGCTTCACGCAAGACGCCAGATGCTCACCGTCCTTTACGATGTAACCGAGGTTCCGACCAAGGCAGCAGGCCGCAAGGCAGGCACCAAGAAGGTTGACCTCACCAACAAGATTTTCGACGAGTACGGCAGCAAGTATGCTAACCGCAACGGCGGCTACACCCGTATCGTGAAGATCGGCCAGCGTAAGGGCGACGGCGCTATGGAAGTGCTGATCGAACTGGTATAATCCGAAAAAGGGTTAATATGTACATGAAGAATCCCGCAGAACTGAAAAGTCTGCGGGATTTTTTACGTTATACTTCAGAAATACGTAATTTGACTTCACAATAGGCCTTTTTTATAATGATACAAGAGGGTTTGTGCCCGCTTATATCACATCAGGAGGATATGAAATGAAAAAGATTCTGTCCTTTACAGGCATTCTTATTCTGGCAGCAGCGCTTATGAATATCCCGGCTTTTGCCTGGGTTACGCGCACCAGGCCTATATCGAATGTCAGGATTACAGTCAACACCGGCGATCTGGAAGTGGGAGACCAGCTTTCGGACAATGCGGAGAGCTACATTTCTCTCCCCGAAAGTTCCTTCTACGAAATGGAGGACGCGGAATGGCTTGATGACGTGGAATCTCTTAAGATCGGAGATGCCCCCAGGATGAGGGTTTATCTTGCGGCGATCCCGAAGGAGATCAGCGGCAATTCGTATGATACCGTTTACCTGTTCACGGGCAACTATTCCTCTCATAATGTCAGGGTCAATAAAGGCGAGCTGCTGGCAGCGGATATCCGGGACCAGGGATATACCCTGGAGGTGACGATCCGTGTCAATCCTATTTCCGGCACCTATGAAGCACCGGTACAGGCCTATTGGGCAGACAGCCGCGGCAATGCCAGATGGGAAGAGTCCTACGGCGATTCCGGTTATTATGATATTGTCTGCTACCGAGGAGCTTCGACGGTCAAAAAACTCAATTCCTATCATGGCCGTGCTTACAACTTCTATCCCTATATGACCAGGGAAGGCAGCTACTCCTTTAAGGTAAGGGCAGTACCGCCTGCCGGAAGCAAGAGCAAGAGCTCTGAATGGATTGAGTCTGGGGATCTGTATATTGGCAAAGACCAGGTTTCCGACGGCAGCGGACAGACCCACGATGATGAAAACGGAGGCGGCGCTTCCGGTTCCTCCATTTTGCCCGGCACGGGCTCGTCAAATCTTTATCCGGAAGGCACGGGAACCAGCAATGTGGCAGGCTGGATCAGCGAGGGCGGTGAAAATTATTTCCGCTATCCCAACGGCGAGTATGTGCGGGACAGCTGGCTGCACCTGCAGGACCGCTGGTACCTGTTTGACGGCCAGGGGCGGAGCCTTCGCGGCTGGCAGCAGAATAAATACGGCTACTGGTTCTATCTGGAGCCATCCACCGGGGCGATGCGCACCGGATGGCTGCAGGACGGAGGAAAATGGTATTACCTGAATGATACCAAGGACAGCTACGAAGGCTGCATGGTCAGGGGCTGGTGGACCTGGAACAATCTGAAATACTATTTCAATGATCAGGGCGTGATGGTGACCGGATGGTTCCAGATTGACGGCAAATACTATTATTTCTATCCCGAAGGAACTACGGGCGGAGGCTATGGCTATATGGCTTCCAACACCCGGATCGGGGACTTTTATGTGGGTGCCGACGGAGCCTGGACTAACTGAAGAGGGAAACAGTCATGAATCTTATTTTTGATGCACAGAATACACAGCGTTATGCAAAGCCTTCCGAATGGGAAGCGGCGAAGCGGAGCGCAGTTGAAGCCAGGGATGTACTGCTTGGACGCAGCGGACCCGGGAGTGAATTCACCGGGTGGGTCGATCTTCCTGTGGAGTACGACAGGGAAGAGTTTTCAAGGATACAGAAAGCCGCAGAGAGGATCCGGGAGGATTCGGAGGTTCTGGTAGTGGCCGGCATCGGCGGCAGCTATCTGGGCGCCAGGGCGGCGATCGAGTTCCTGACGCATTCCTTCTATAACATGATCCCGGGCAATCTGCAGATCCTTTTTGCAGGCAATTCACTGAGCGACAAGTACCTGACGGATCTGCTGAATCTGATCGGAGACCGGGATTTCAGCGTCAATGTCATTTCCAAGTCCGGAACCACCACAGAAACGGCGGTGGCCTTCCGCTTCTTCAAAGAGAAGCTGGAACAGAAATATGGAAGGAAAGGTGCGGCAAAGAGGATTTACGCCACAACGGACAGGGAAAAGGGGACGCTTAAGAAGCTGGCAGACCAGGAAGGGTATGAAAGCTTTGTAGTTCCGGATGACATCGGCGGCCGCTATTCCGTACTTTCCGCAGTAGGACTTCTTCCCATTGCGGCTGCGGGATGCGACATCGAGAGCCTTATGCAGGGAGCCGCAGAAATGCGTGAAAACTGTATCCAGGGACTGTTTGATGAGGTTCCCGCGCTGCAGTATGCGGCAGCCAGGAGACTGATGTTTTCCAAAGGCAAGCTGGTGGAGATTCTTGCTTCCTATGAACCGTCCTGCCACAGCTTAATTGAATGGTGGAAGCAGCTGTACGGAGAGTCTGAGGGCAAAGGAGGCGGCGGCCTCTTCCCTGCAGGGGTGGACCTCACAACGGACCTGCATTCCATGGGCCAGTATATCCAGGACGGGCAGCGCATTCTCCTGGAAACGGTGCTCGATATAGGGTCTACTTCCGGCAGCATTGTCATGAGCGCTTCTGCCGACAATGCGGACGGCCTGGATTATCTTGCCGGCAAGAGCCTGCAGGAAATCAATCATAAGGCCATGGAAGGTACGGTGCAGGCGCATGAGGATGGCGGGGTGCCGTGCTTTGCTGTCAGGATGCCTGCGATGGATGCATTTTCCCTCGGAGAACTGTTCTATTTCTTTATGTTTGCCTGCGCAGTCAGCGGATATATGGGGAAGGTGAATCCCTTTGACCAGCCCGGCGTGGAGAGCTATAAGAAAAACATGTTCCGGCTGCTGGGCAAACCGGGCTATGCAAACTAATGTAAAAGAACGAAAATCACCCGTTCATACGTATATTTTTCAAGACATTTTCTATAGAATGTTTTATAATGTGAGAGAAAGAAAAAGATTTCCGGATCTTTTTATCCATCATTGAAAACCAGTTTCATATTCAAATACTTTCAGGAGGAAACACTATGGGACTTATTCAGGCAGCAGTTACCGCAGTTGGCAAAGGACTTGCAGATCAGTGGAAAGAGGTCTTTGAAGCCAGTGACATGAGCGACAAGACCGTATTCACCAAGGGCGTTCCGGTGAGAACGGACGGCAGCAACAAGAGAGGCTCTTCCGATATCGTCACCAACGGTTCTGTAATCCATGTTTATCCCGGACAGTTCATGTTCCTGGTGGACGGCGGCAAGGTGGTGGACTATACAGCAGAGGAAGGCTATTATACGGTCAACAATTCTGCGGCACCCTCCCTGTTCAACGGCCAGTTCGGCGATACGCTGAAGGATGTGTTCGGACGTATCCAGTACGGCGGAACCAATCCGCAGAAGCAGGTTGTCTACTATATCAATCTGCAGGAGATCAAGGGCATCAAGTTCGGTACCCCCGGTCCGCTGAACTATTTCGACAGCTTCTACAATGCAGAGCTTTTCGTCAGATCACACGGCGATTATTCCATAAAGGTCACGAACCCGCTTCTGTTCTATGAGCAGGTTATTCCGAAGAACCAGGACCATGTGGAAATCACGGATATCAACGATCAGTATCTGAGCGAGTTTATGCAGGCATTCTCCGCGGCCATGAACCAGATGTCCGCAGAGGGCGAGCGTATTTCCTTCCTGGCATCCAGGGCACCGCAGCTGGCTAAGCACATGCAGAGCGAGCTGGATGATGACTGGAACCAGAACCGTGGTTTTGAGATCGATCACGTAGGTGTTGCAAGCATCACCTATACCGACGAGAGCCAGGCACTGATCAACATGAGGAACCAGGGCGCTATGATGTCCGATCCGGGCATCCGCCAGGGTTATGTACAGTCCGCAATTGCAACCGGTATCCAGAATGCAGGCTCCAACACGGCAGGTGCCGGCGCTGCATTTATGGGCGTAGGCATGGGCATGGGCGCAGGCGGCGCTTTCATGGGCCAGGCTTCCGATGTGAACTGGCAGCAGATGCAGCAGCAGGGCGGTTACGGCGGACAGCAGCAGGGCTATTACCAGCCGCAGCAGGGTTATGGCCAGCCTCAGCCGGGCTACGGTCAGCCGCAGCAGGGTTACGGCCAGCCTCAGCAGGGCTATGGCCAGCCGATGGGCGGATATGCTCAGGCACCGCAGCAGCAGGCTCCCCAGCAGGCACCGCAGGAAGCTCCGGCAGAAGGCGGAGAGCCGGCCAAGATGGGCGTATGGTACTGCCCGAAGTGCGGAACTCAGAATGACGGCAACTTCTGCCCGAAGGACGGTACTCCCAGACCCCAGATGTAATCATTGAATAATGCAGCTGTCCCGCCTCCCCGGGGAGACGGGACGGCCCAACCGCATGCGAGCCGCCTTTTGGCGGCTTGCACAGGTTTGAAGGCGCTGTTTTCAGCGTGCACCTCTTGATATGGAAGGGAATGATTCACAATGGCTGTATTAACATATAAATGTCCGAACTGTGACGGTCCGCTGAAATGGGACGGAGGCAAAGGCAAGTTTGTCTGTGAATACTGCGGCAGCGCGTTTACGGAAGAGGAACTGAAGAAGCTGGCTCCGGCCCAGACAAAAGAAGAAACGGTAGATGCCGCAGAAGCGGCTGCGTATGGATCACCCCAGAACGGAGCGAGCGCGCAGGATTTCAACCAGATTGATCCTGCCGCGGTTTCCGGACCGACGGCTTCTGCTGATGCTGCCTATGGGGCAGCGGGTCTGGGCGCGGCTGCAGCCGGAAAGCAGGACAGCGGATCTGCAGGAGCAAAGCAGCCCGCTAAGATCAAGCGCTATACCTGTCCTTCCTGCGGAGCACAGATCGTTACGGATGATACTACAGGCGCTACTACCTGTTATTACTGCCACAATCCTGTGGTCCTGACAGACAAATTCGACGGCGAATTCAACCCGGATTTCATTATCCCCTTTGCCATAGACAAAAAGAAGGCAACGGAGATCTTTACCGGCTGGGTGAAGCAGCACAAGTACATTCCGAGGGATTTCTATTCCGCAAAACAGATCGAACTGCTGAGCGGTGTATATTTCCCCTACTGGGTATACCATGGGCAGATCCACGGCATGATCCAGGGCGAAGGCGAAAAAATCACAAAGCAGTGGGATACGGGTAATACCCGCAATACCGAAACCGCTGTTTACCGCATCGACCAGGAAGGCGATATGGAAATCAACAACCTGACCCGGATCGCTTTGGGTAAGGCCAGCAAGGTTCTCTGCGAAAGCGTCATGCCTTTTGAACTGGATAAGATGAAGCCGTTTTCCACAGGTTATCTGTCAGGCTATATCGCGGAATCCAGAGATATCGAAAAGTCGACGATTGAGCCTGATATCCGCAAGGAAGTGGACGAATTTACCATGCAGCAGCTGAAGGCTAAGGCCGAAAGCGGTCTGAACAATATCACCGTCAGCAATGCGGCCACCCGGGTTATCAGCGAGAAATTCCTTTATGCCCTGATGCCTGTATGGACATTGACCTATAAGGCAAGGGACGGCAAGATGTATTATTTCTCCATCAACGGACAGACAGGCAAGACCTGCGGCGAACTGCCCACAGACCAGCGCAGCCTGCTGTTCCTGTTCCTGAAGATATTTATCCCGATGTTTATCGCGCTGCTGGCATTTTTCAGATTTGTGGTGTAAAGGAGGCATGAGATGAAGAGAATCATTACTTTAGTATTATGTTTCCTTATGACGGCTGCCCTGGGAATGACAGCCATGGCAGCAGGCGCCCCAGCCGCAGACCTCAGGGGTGCGGCGGATGCACTGAATCTGTCAGACGCGGCTTCGGATAACGCTTCTGCTTTAAAGGAACTCCATGCCAAAGGCGTCCGGGTTTTTGATACCGGCGACCTTTTGGGGGCAGAAGATACGGATAAGCTGGAAATGCTGCTGGCCGGTGTGGCGGATAAGACCGGTTTTGACGTTGGCATTATTACATCCAATGGCCTGAGCGGCTGCGGAGATGTGGAGACTTATTCTGAAATGCTCTATGACGAAGGCGGCTTCGGCACGGGCAGTGAGAATACAGGTACCATCCTGGTGGTGGATATGGCCGGCCATAATGTACATATTGACGCCGTTGGAGAGGCCAACCGCTACATAACAGATAATGCAAAGAACTATATCTTTGACGAACTGAACGGCGGATTAATTTCCAAACTGGGTGACGGGGATTATGCCGGAGCCTTTGCCGTTTATGCCGAGGGCGTCCTGAAGTGCTATGAAGCAGGCGTGGCCGAGGACCAGCATAACTACAATACCCAGACCGGACAGACGGATTATTATTATCCGCAGGAGAAGGAAGAAAAGCACCTGACACCGTTCAAGGCCCTGATCGCTGCTGTGATGAGCGCGCTTTCCGGATTTGCGCCGGTAAGCAGGGTAAAGCGGCAGTATGCTATGGAAACAGAAAAGCGCCTGGCAGAAGGCTTTAACCTGGCATACCGCTCTGCGTCTTCGTATAATGTTACCAAGGGACAGGAAGCAGAGTTCCTGAGGAGCTTTGTACGGACAGCACCGATCCCGCGCCAGCAGCCGAAATCCGGCAGCGGACACAGCTTTAACAGCGGACGCACAACGGTACACACCAGCCACGGAGGCAATCTGCACAGCGGTTCCAGCCGTAAATTCTGATTTTGCGCAGGCCTTGCGCAGGATTCTTTCATACGGCTTCTACATTTACAGTTGAAGGAGAAATGCATATGGACCGGCAGGTTTTACTGCTGCGCAGCATTCTTGAAAATCCGAGTATTACTCAGCGAGCCCTGTGTCAATCCACAGGGCTTGCTCTTGGTTCGGTCAACCAGCTGCTTCGAAGAAGTGTTGAAGAAGGCCTTTTGGAAAGCCGGACTGAGGGAGGGTACAGCGTTACGGAAAAGGGACACGATTATCTGGCACCCTTCAGGGTGGACTGTGCCCTGGTACTTGCCGCAGGCTTCGGATCCCGCTTTGTTCCGCTGAGCTTTGAAACGCCCAAGGGCCTGCTGGAGGTCTTCGGCGAGCCCATGGTGGAGCGCCAGATCCGGCAGCTGCAGGAGGTTGGGATCCGGGATATTGCCATCGCTGTCGGTTACATGAAGGAAAAATTCGAATACCTGATTGACCGGTTCGGCGTCCGGCTGATTTACAATCCGGATTACACTACACGCAACAATATCAGCAGTATCTATGCCGCAAGGGACTTTCTGCAGGGGCGCAGCGCTTATATCCTGAGCTCTGACAACTGGATCAGGAACAACATGTTCCACGCCTACGAAGGCGGCGCCTGGTACAGTGCCTGCCATATGGAAGGCAATACTTCCGAATGGGTGCTGGTGACAGACAAAAAGGGGCGTATCAGGGATACCTATCCCGGAGGAAGGGACTGCGACTGCATGATGGGTCCCGCTTATTTCTCACGGGAATTCAGCAAACTGTTCCTGCCGGTGCTGGAACGCTACTATGCGATGCCCGGCACAGAGGATTATTATTGGGAACATGTGCTGATGGGAATGCTGAACGGTGAGGCTGCCAAACGGATGAATGCCTATTTCGGGAATATTCCGGAGCTGGAATACAGCAGGCAGCTGGAAATGTATATCAACCTGCAGCCATCGGATAATGTTTACGAATTTGAAAACCTGGAAGAGCTGAGAAAGTTCGACGAGAAATACCTGGAGGATTCCGGCTCCAGGGCTATGCAGCTGGTGAGCAGGGTGTTTGGCGTTCCGGAATCGGAAGTGGTGCGCATACGCCGGCTGAAGGCGGGCATGACCAATAATTCATGGCTGTTTTCCATCGGGGATAAATCCTATATCTGCCGCATCCCGGGAGAAGGCACGGAAATGCTGATCAACCGCCGTCAGGAAAAGGCGGTATTTGATGCCGTACGGCCCCTGGGCATTACGGAAACCGTGATTTACTTCAACGAGGAAACGGGATATAAGATTTCAGAATTTTATGAGCATTCCCGCAATGCCAACGCCAGGGATGCCGCAGACATGCGGTGCTGCATGGAAATGCTGCGCCGGCTTCATGGTTCGGGATGCCGTGTCAGCCACCGCTTTGATATCGCGGAGCGGATTCGTTACTACGAGGAGCTGTGCGGAGACATTCCCTTTAAGGATTATGAGGAAATCTCCCGCAGGAAGGACCTCCTGCTGGAGTGGCTCTGGGCTAAGGCAAGGCCCATGGTGCTGGCCCATATTGATCCTGTACCGGACAATTTCATTTTCCTGCCGGGTGCCGATCTTTCAGAAAATGAGAGAGACATCAGCCGCCTGAGGCTTATTGACTGGGAATACGCGGGCATGTGCGATCCGCTGATGGACCTGGGCATGTGCGCCATTTATGCCTATATGGAAGAAGCGGCCACAGAAGAGCTGATGGAATACTATTTTGAGCGGCCTGCCACGGAGGAGGAACGCAGCCTGGTCTATGCCTACATGGCGCTGGGCGGCCTGCTCTGGTCCCTCTGGGGCGTCTACAAGGAAAAACTCGGGGTGCAGTTCTCGGATTATACCCTCAAGATGCTGCGGTATTTCAAAAAGTATTCGGCAAAGGTGCTGGGACAATAAATTCGATTAAAAATCAGAATCACAAAAGTATACAAAGAAATAACAGATCAGCCGGTTCCCCTTCCGCTCCGCCTCGAGCCTGTAGTCTCTCGGACTCCGCTCGCGGGCAGGCAAATGCCGTCTGATCTGTTATTTCTTTGCAGAACACATGTATTGTATATGAATTCCTCCGGCAAAAGCCACTCTGTAAAATTTTTATGAATATATTGTAAGAAAAAATACATACAATATTTTGTGTATTGTGGTATATTTCTATACAAGTGACTGAGAGTGGCTGTTTTTTTGTGATTCAAAAGATCGGATTCTTATGTCAACTGTTTATAAGCGATCGAAGTACTTTGTATCCGGAGGCGTTTAAGATGAAAAAGACCCTGAAACTGGGCATGCTGCTGGGCCTGGCACTTGCCGGACTCACCGCTTTCTCCGCATTTGCAGGCTGGAAGCAGGATTCCAAGGGCTATTATTACGATGACAACGGAACCGTCGTAACCAGCAACTGGCTGCGCATGAGCGACAGCAACGGCGGCTATCTGTATTATTATATGGGCAATGACGGCTATATGTCGGCCGGCTGGACTAAGATCGGCAACGCCTGGTACTATTTCCGCAAGGACAGCGGCGTGATGGCCACCGGCTGGGTACAGGCTGACGGATACTGGTACTACATGGATCCGACGACAGGACAGATGCAGACCGGCTGGCTCAAGCTTCAGCAGAATGGCGAAGATGTCTATTACTATCTGAAGGAGAGCGGCGCGATGGCTACCGGCTGGCGCCAGATCAACAATGCCTGGTACTACTTCCTTGACAATGGTATTGCGGTCCTTGGCAAGTGGGCCAAGATCGGCGACCAGTGGTACTGCTTCGGTACGGATGCCAAGATGATCACTGGATGGCATCAGCAGAACGGCTCCTATTATTACCTGGACAACAGCGGCAGGATGCTGACCGGCTGGCTCAGGGACAACAGCGCGAGCGTCCAGTATTTCTGCGACAAGGACAACGGCATCATGGCCACCGGCTGGAAGCAGATTGACGGCGCATGGTACTATTTCGCGCAGAACGGCGCGATGCAGACCGGCTGGCTCAACCAGAACGGCAATTACTACTATCTGCAGTCCAACGGCCAGATGGCATACAATACCACGCTCAATATTGACAACCGTTCCTACAGCTTCGGCAACGACGGCATTTACATTGCCAATGCGGTAAATGTCACAAATACCAACACTGCCAGCACCGGCACCGGGACGATCGTCAGCACTTCCGCACCGGGCGCTACAGTCAACAATACCTTTGTCAACGGCGGCATTGCCGGCGCAGGCAATTCTGTAGGCACGACGGGCCCCAGCGCAGGTTATAACAATACTGCTGTGAGCCCCAGCAATGTGAGCAATAATACGGCTAACCCGAGCAGCACGACCAGCTATACGCCTTCACAGGGACCCGATGCCAATGGCGTAGTGACCAGTCCGGCTACCACCAGCGTTGCGGCTACGACGACTGACACGGTTTCCAATACCGTAACCAATGCAGCGCCTTCGCCGATGTCTTCCAACACCACCGGCCCCGGCGGCAATACGACTACCAGCCCCAGCGCGGTATATACCAATTCCGCCAATTATGACGCCTATGGCAACCTGCTTCCGTACAAGACGGACGGACCGCCCAACTAAAGTTTTGATAAAACAGAAATAACAAAAGACACGCTTTCGGGAGATATTCTCCTGAACAGTGTGTCTTTTTCTTTTCGCAGAAGCTCAAAGCTTTGATATAATATAAGAGAAAAATATCCGTATTGAAGAAACGGAGGAAGAGGATATGAAGAGAACGAAAGCATTCGTAAGTATTTTTCTGGCAGCCATGCTGGTATCGTTAGCGGCTGTTTCATCACTGCAGGCGGCAGCAGCCCCCGGCACGGCCAGGGCTGAAAATACTGCATCAAAAGAACTGCAGGAAGAAATAGAAACAGAGGAAGAGGAACCGGCGGAAACGGACGAGTCTGAGGCGGAGGAAACCAAGGCAGAGGAAACTGAAGCAGAAGAAACCAAAGCAGAGGAAACCAAAGCAGAGGAAACTGAGGCAGAAGAAGCGGAAGAAGCCGGAACCGAAGCAGAAGCTGCAGGTTCTGATGAAGAGGAACGGGAAGACTCGCCGGAATGGATCACAAAGCTGGATGCGGCAGAGGATGCCAGCCAGCTCTTTGTGGTAGCCGGTATCGGGGGTACAACGGCCTACATTTCCATGCACGAAAAAGACGAGGACGGGAACTGGAAGCAGATCATGACCACGCCCGGCTTTATTGGCAAGTATGGCCTCGGTAAGGCGAAGGAGGGCGATGCCAGGACTCCTGTGGGCACCTTCGGCTTCAATTATGCGTTCGGTATCGCTGAAGATCCCGGCTGTGCGCTGGAATACCATCAGGTGGATGACAATGACTACTGGTCAGGGGACCAGAGAGAAGGATATCATTACAATGAAATGGTGGATATCAGCGACTATCCGGACCTGAATACCGAAGACAGCGAGCACATTGTGGACTATAAACGGGAGTATCAGTATTGCCTGAATGTGAGCTACAACGAAGAGGGAACGCCCGGGGAGGGATCCGCCATTTTCCTGCATTGTCTGGGAGCGGTCAAGCCCTATACCGGGGGCTGCATTGCTATTCCGAAGGACCAGATGCTCAAGGTAATGCAGAATGTCCGCGAAGACTGCGTCGTGGTCATTGATTCCCTGCAGGTGCTGAGCCCGGAAACCTGGGAAAAGATGGGCCTGCCCACGGCAGAAGACCATTTCGAAAAGGCGGAAGCGGAAACACGAAAGATCAGTGCGATTTATGCGGCAGCAGGCGCGCAGATCGTCACCAAAGCCGGAGGCGTTAAGGAACTGGCAGACACATTCATTTACATGTATGAAGACGGGGCTTACCGTCAGTATGTGATGCTGGACGATGCTGCCGTGGCATTCAGTGAAGGCGTCTATGAACTGAACGGGGAAAAAGATTCCGAAACACCTGAAATCATGACCCTGACTGTACAGAAGCTCTATCGGGAAGGAAGAGGGCTGGTCAATGCAGGAATGACCTATGACATCAATCTTGCGGGCAAGAAGGATTACTGTCTGTATAACCTGGATGAAGAGGACAAAGAAATCAAAGCGGCATTTCTGCAGGCGGACAAGCAGAAACTGGTGCTGAAGGATGAAACGGAGGAGTACCTGTCCACCCTGTGGATTTACTATGATGACGGTACCTTTAAACAGTATGCGATACTGGATAATGATGAAGTTCTGTTCAGTACAGGCGACTATTCTATTGACGGGAAATTTACTGATAAAGAATCGGTGCTGACAATCCACCGCGACCACAAATATGCAGACGGTTCAGGGCTGAAGAAGTATGATTCCACACATGATTATGTCCTGGGAGACCTGGATTTTATCCGGATTTTACCGGAGCAGAAGATCGGCCAGAAAGTCACGATTCCGGAAGAATATGCGGATAAGCTGATTGTGAAAACCAGAGAAGCAGGCCGGGAGAATGAAATCATTTCCGTATATGAGAGCAAATCCGTGGAAGCGGCAGCAGCGGAAGGCTGGAGTGACGAAGACGGGGCCGGCTGGATTTTCTCTATTGGCACGGTAAGCGCGGAAGAACTGCAGGAGATGCTCTGCAATGATATGTCCGGAGCGGATGTCTTTGCGAAGGACGTGGAAGGCAGGTACTATGTATATTACCATCCCACGGACGTTCGCCTGGTCCGGGAAGGCAATGATTACAGCGCGGAGTCTGTCCGGGAATGGAGTGAACTCCATGAATGGGCGGCAACTGTCAAGGAGAGCTTTGTTAAGGAGAATGACGGCCTGATTGCCATGACTTTTGACAACAGCACGCCTGCCATGTATTTAAGCCGTGCAGCATATGAAAAAGACGCGGAATATACTCTCAGCACGACAGAGCACGGGCCGCTGGAGCCGGACGGTGTGGATGCCGCACCTTATGTGGAAAAGCTGATCCGGAATGCAGTATACGAATATATCGACGGGGAAGAAGCGCCGGACGGAGAATATGTCGTCTATTATTATCCTGAAGACGATGTTCGACTGGATTTCTTCCTGGCGGAGGGCAGCGGCAATTATGTGCGCCAGACAAACAGCAAGGGTGAGAACGAACAGCTTTATCTTGTGAAATTTGCCGATGAAGAAACTGTCGCCAGTGCCGTCATGCAGGATTGGTATAAAGAGCTGGCAGAAGAGTAAAGCGGCAGTTTGAAACAGCTGAAAAAAGCAGGAGACAGGATTGGTCTCATTAAGTTAAACCATTAAACCTGAAGATCCTTTCGATTAAATAATCGGAGGGATCTTTTGTTTTCCGAAGAACAGAAAGAATCAGAAGATTACGCCGCACGATAAACTTCATTGCTGGTCTGGAGCTTCCAGATCACGCGCACCAGCTTTTTGGCCGCATGGGAAATGGCGACATTGTAATGTTTATGTTCATTAAGCTTTTGCTGCAGATAAGCGCCAAAGGACGGGTCCCACTGGCATACATAACGGGCAGTATTGAACAGGGCGTAGCGCAGGTACTTGGAACCGCGTTTTTCCATATGGCAGTAAGTGGAAACAAGCTGTCCTGACTGATATGTGGAGGGGGAAAGCCCCGCGTAGGCCAGCAGCTTGTCGGCATTGGGGAAGCGGGAGAAATCGCCCACCTCCGCCAGGATCATGGCGCCCATGCGGTAGCTGATGCCCGGAATAGTAAGAATCGGAGGCTGCAGCGTGTCCATGATAGAACGGATGGCGGCTTCGATCGATTCTATTTCTTCATCCAGAACGCGGATCATGCGGATCGTACACTTCAGCTCCAGAGATTTGGACTTGCTGGAAATGCCGATGGACCCGGATGCGGCCTCATGAATCGCATCGGCCGTTTCTTTTCCGTGATGTCCGCGGGAGCTTTCCAGGATCAGTTCAAGCAGGCATTTTGGATCCGCTTCAGCAATATAAGCGGCACCGGGGTATTTATACAGCAGAGAATATACAAAAGAGGAATGGAGATTCGGCAAAAGCTTATCCAGCTCAGGAAACAGAATGGTAACCAGCCGTGCGACAGAAACCTTGAGACGAGACCGGTCCAGAACTTTATCAAAGCGGTAGCGGGTCAGGGACTTCAGTTCTTCGGCAAAAAAAGCTGTATTTGTGTATGGCTGCAGCAGGTTGTCATGCATCAGCATGGATGCGATCACAGAAGCATCCACCCGGTCGGTTTTGGTTTTCCGCAGACTGATTCCTTTATGAAAGAAATTGGTATGCAGCGGGTTAATGAGATAAGTGGGCAGCTGCATTTCCAGGAGCGCATGCAGGAGATTGCAGGAAAAATGCCCTGTGGCTTCCAGACCTACGCGGACCCGGGATTTCCAATTTGAGGAAGAAACCGGGTTGGAATGAGAGA
>JAEEGL010326771.1_pt1 | contig 27584 bp, 21 predicted proteins | sample 9134231 | NCBI WGS metagenome assembly JAEEGL01 (sample SAMN16246548, study PRJNA631951) | gut metagenome | biome: gut microbiome; feature: rumen; material: fiber-attached | host: Bos | place: Iran: Karaj | collected 2018-10
AATTGCAGTTTATCGAGATGTTGAAATAAAAAATGAAAGATTAGAATTCACGTTTCTGAAAATGCAGGAGTCTTCGGTTTGTTTGTAGGGGCGGGCATGACCGCCCGCAAGCCTATAATACCACTAAGCCCGATGTATGCAATAAAACACACTATGCGCTTACATAAGGTAAACTGTAATGGTTGGTTTTTTCGGGCGGACATGCCCGCCCCTACAATTAAACAGGAACCTCCTGCGCTTTGTCATAGTGAAATGCTGATATTTCGGAGGCGTTTTTTCCGGGTAACCTGAACATCTCGATAAACTGAAATTTGAAGAATTCGTCTTTTCGCGCCAAGGCGCAAAAAAGCACAACGGAGAATCCGTTGTGCTTTTTTTATCGATCTTTACCCGAGCAGCGCCCGGTCGTTGGCGAATTCCGCGCCGCTGATCTCTTCAAACTTCTTGAGCAGCGTTTCCACGGTGAGGTTCTTTTTTTCCTCTCCCGCGATATCGAAGATGATGCCGCCGTTGTGCATCATGATGAGGCGGTTGCCGTAATCGATGGCGTTCTGCATGTTGTGCGTCACCATCAGCGTGGTCAGGTTCTGCTCGCGGATGATCCTGTCGCTGATGCCGAGCACCGTTGCGGCGGTCTTGGGGTCCAGCGCGGCGGTGTGCTCGTCGAGCAGCAGCAGCTCCGGCTTCTGCATGGTGGCCATCAGCAGCGTTACCGCCTGCCGCTGACCGCCGGAGAGCAGCCCCACAGAGGAATTCAGCCGGTCCTCCAGCCCCAGGCCGAGCTGTGAAAGGGTCTCTTTATACAGCTCGCGTTCTTTTTTTGAAATGCCCCACTTGAGCGTGTGGCGTTTGGTGCGGCGGTACGCCAGCGCGAGGTTTTCTTCGATCCACATATCCGGCGCGGTGCCCATCATGGGGTCCTGGAATACGCGGCTGATGCGCTTGGCGCGCTTGATCTCGCTCTGGTAGGTGATATCCGTGCCGTTCAGGTTTACGTGGCCGCTGTCAACGGGCAGCGTGCCCGATATCAGGTTCAGCAGCGTGCTCTTGCCCGCGCCGTTGGAGCCGATGATGGTGATGAAATCGCCGTCGTTCACGGTCAGGCTCAGGTCGATGATGGCCTTCTTCTCGTTTACCGTGCCGGGATGGAAGGTTTTGTTGAGGTTCGTGATCGTTAACATCTTACGCCGCCTCCTTGTTCAAACGCCTGTTCTTTACGGCCGCAGCCTTGCTCTTGAATACCGGCAGCGCCAGCGCGATCGCCACGATCACCGCGGTGATCAGCTTCAGATCGGTCGCCTTGAGCCACGGCAGCGTCAGCGCGCAGGCAATGATGGTACGGTAGATCACCGCGCCCATGATCACCGCGCCGAGCTTATAGGCAAAGCTGTGGCTCCGGTGGATAAACAGCACCTCGCCGATGATCACGCTCGCAAGCCCGATCACGATGGTGCCCTGCCCCATGTTTACCAGGGATGAACCGTAGTCGAACTGGGCGATCATGCTGCCCGAAAGGGCGATCAGGGCGTTGGAGATCATCAGCCCCAGAATGATATTGACGTCCGTATTGATGCCCATGGCGCGCGCCATCACCTTGTTGGAGCCCGTCGCCCGGATGGCGCAGCCCAACTCCGTGCCGAAGAACACGTAAAGCGCGATAACGATCAGCACGCAGGTGAGCACGCCGGCGGTGAGCGACAGCACGTTGGATTTCGTCCCGGCGGGGAACAGGCCCGCGAACCAGGTCTTTACCGAATCCGCGCCGATATGTACGGTGGCCTTGTCGTTCATAATGCGGATGTTCACCGAATACAGCGCGATCATCGTGAGAATGCCCGAAAGGATCGGCGGGATCTTGAAACCGGTGATCAGCACGCCGGTCATCAGCCCGGCAAGCGCGCCGCAAAGTACGGCGATCAGCGTTGCCAGAAACGGGTTCACGCCCGCGTTGATCAGCACGACGCACACGGAAGCGCCCAGAGGGAAGCTGCCCTCAACGGTAAGGTCGGCGACGTCGAGGATGCGGAAGGTGAGATACACGCCTATGGTGAGTATTGCCCATAATATCCCTTGCGCGGCGCCGCTCAGTATGGTTGCGAAAGTCATATAATCGCCATGCGATCCGGTATTCGCACAAAGCGGGACGAGATGATTGCGCTTTGCGCCCGAATCGTTCCTTTCTTCAGATTTTTACTGAACTTCTGTTCATTTTCTTGTTTCAGAAAAAAGCTCTGTTTTTCCTCAAACAAAAAAAGGAACGGGCGTCCTCCCCGGAACGTGCCCGGGGAAGACGCGGATCGTTGTGATTATTTGCCTTCGGGGTAGGTGATCTCCCAATTGATGCTGTCGGGCAGGGTCACGTTCAGAGCGGCGGCGGTGTCGTCGTTCTTGGCGTATTTGCACTGCTCAACCTGATACACAACGGGCATCGAGGCGCAGGCGGCAGCCTTATCTTCGCTCTGCAGCACCTTCACGGCCATTTCGGCGGTCTGTTTGCCGAGCTCATAATAGTCGATGCCGTAGGTGGCGAGAGCGCCGTCGGCAACCATGCCGGGCTCGCCGGCGATGATGCCGAGGCCCGCTTCCGTCGCGGCGGCGGCTACGCTGGTCATGCTGTCGGCAAGGGTGTTATCGGTGGGGATATAGATGGCGTCCACCTTGCCCTGCAGCGATTCGATGGCGGATTTCACCTCGTCGATGGCGGCAACGGTCTGCTGCACGCATTCCAGACCCAGCGCCTCAAGCTCGGCCTTGGCAAGCTCGTACTGCGCGGCGGAATTGGATTCGCTGGAGCAATACATCACGGCGACCTTCGCGGCGTCGGGATAGATCTCTTTGATCAGGTCGATCTGCTCCTTTACGGGGTTCATATCCGAAGTGCCGGTGATGTTCGCGCCGGGGGCGTCGTTGCTGGCAACGAGGCCGCTGCCCGCGGGATCGGTAACGGCGGTGAAGAGCACCGGGATGTCGGAAGTCTTTTCTTTAATGGCGGATACGCTGGGCGTGGCGATGGCAAGGATCAGATCGGAGCCTTCGTTGATCAGCGTGTCGGCGATGCTGGGGCAGTTCGCCGTGTCGGCGGCTGCGGAAAGGGTGTGGATCGTGATGTTTTCGCCGTCTTTGTAGCCGGCTTCGGCAAGGCCGTCGATGAAGCCCTGCGCGGCCTTCTGCAGCGCGTCGAACTCACCGAACTGCATGATGCCGATTTTAAGCGTGGCGCCGGGGTTGGCGGTGTCGGTGGGGGTATCGGTGCCGGCCTTGTTGCCGCCGCAGGCAGCGAACGCGCAGACCACGAGGCTCAGAGCCACGAGCAGGCTGAGTACTTTTGCAAGTTTTTTCATTTTGATATTCCTCCGTATTTTAATTCTGTATAAAAAATCACCCGCAACCGAGATACGCAGAGCCGGCGGCGGGTGTTCATACCTTAAAGCATTAAGGGTAAACGTCCGTCGCTCAGCGTCTAAAGTAGAAGATGTAAGAAAAAGCGTTATTCACAGTATTCATAACAAAAGCCTTTCCCTCGCAAAATGCAAATCTTGGATATATTTATACTCTGATCTTAAATAAATGTCAAGCGTTTGGCCGAAAATTGCGGCGGGGTATACATAGAAATATGTATAAAAATACATGAAAAAATTAGATATTTTACACAACGAACCCGCCGTTGACGCCCAGTATCTGCCCGGTGAGGTAGCTGTTTTTTTCTTCGGCGAAAAACGCCACGGCCTCGGCGATCTCTTCCGGCGAGCCGAGCCTGCCCGCGGGGATCTCTTCGCACAGCGCTCTGATCTCCTCTTCGGAGAAGCCCGCCAGCATATCGGTATCCACCGCGCCGGGGCACACGCAGTTTACGGTAACGCCGGAAAGCGCCGTTTCCTTGGCAAGGGCCTTCGTGAGCCCGATCACCCCGGCCTTGGAGGCGGAATAGGCGGTTTCCATGGCGGCGCCCACCTGCCCCCACATGCTCGCCACGTTCACGATGCGCCCCGCGTTGGCGCGCAGCATATGGGGCAGTACGGCGCGGCAGAAATAGAAGGGGCCCGAAAGGTTCACGCCGATCATATCCGCCCAGTCTTCGTTCGTCACGTCTTGCAGCAGCTTCTGCCCGGCGATACCGGCGTTGTTCACGAGCAGGTCGATGCGGCCGTTGAGCCTGTAGATGCGGTTCACGGCTTCGTCCGCGGCGGCGGGGTCGCGCACGTCCGCCTTTACGGGGAACGCGTCGAACCCGTCAGAAATAAGCGCAGAGGAAAGAGCCAGCGCTTTTTCCTCTGAACCGAAATATACGATCGCGGTGGAGTAACCCATGCCGCACAGTTTTTTTACGATGGCCGCGCCGATGCCTCTGGCGCCGCCGGTCACGATCGCGGTTTTCACGGTTATTCCATCTCCGCCATCACTAATTTGAAGAATTCCATATAGCCCATCTCGCTGTAGCCGTCCGGCGGCATCTTGGGGAAACCGGCGGTGATGGAATTGAAATACATGTACGATTTCATGTTGCCCGCGTTATCGAGATACTCGATGCCCACCAGCTTTTTGCCTGCCAGGCCCACGCGCAGGGTCTCGGTGCCGTCGGTGCTCTTCAGAAGGAACAGCTTGCAGGTCTTGCCGTGCATCGTGCCGTCCGTCATGCTCTGCGCCTGCGACAGGGGCGGCAGGGAATCAAAGCCGAGATCCTGGGTCATGTCGCTGAATTCGTTGGGATCGATACCGATCAGCTTCGCCACGGCCGAACTCAGCTTCAGGTATTTTTGCTGGGAGGGAAGGTAGATGTAGGTTTTGTTGTCGGAGATATATATGCCCATTTCAAGGCCGTCCATCTCTGATTTTATGTAAACGTCGCCGTTGCCGAGCGCCATCTGCAGGGGGTTCTCTTCGGCGGCGTCGCCCACAACGGCGTCAAGCGTAAGGGCGTTGGAGCGCAGCGTGTCGTATTCGGTGGCGCCGAGGCTCTGAACGTACTGCGCGGGCGTCTGAGAAGTGCCGCCCGCGGTGGTGGCTTCGCTGCCGCCGTTCGCGGTGGTGGCTTCGTTGCCGCCGGGCAGGGTGGAGGCGGTGGTGCTCACCGGGTTCCCGGCGCTGTCGGTAACGCTGACGCCGGGATCGGCATACACGCCGGAAACGTCGCCCGCCGTGGTGTTCATATCGTACTGCCACGAAGAGGCGTCGTCCGGATACTGCGTGCCGGTCCCGCGGGCGGTGGTTGAAAGGTCAAATGAATTTTCAAAGCGCAGGCATCCCGAGAGCGCGATCGCAGCGCAGATGAAAGCGCACAGCGCAAAAATACGAACGGATTTTTCAGTCATACGGTTATCTGTCCCTCTTTTTCAGGCCGCGGCGGCCGAAGCTGTTTTTTAATCGCCCAGAATGTCTTCCATCGAAGAGATGAAAGAGATCACGTTCTGTTTCGAGTAATCCTTGGGTGGCAGCGTGGGCACGTTGTCGGTAAGGGTGGTAATGTAGGTGGCGCTGTCCACAACGCCGGAGGCGTCCACGGTTTCAAGTGCCATCAGGCGGTCGCCGTTCATATAAACACGGGTCTTGGTGCCGTCGGACTTATTGAAGATATATACGTCGCAGGCGGTGGAGCCGATGGTGCCGGTGGTGGTCACGTCCGCCTTGTCGAGGTCTTCCATCTTGGTGAAGCCCATGTTGTCGATGAATTCCATGATCTCGTCTTCGCTCATCATGCCTGCCTGCTGCAGCAGGGAGCTCATCATGGAGCCGAATTCGCAGTAGGTCTTCTGCACGGGGTTCAATAGATAGGTCTTCTTGTCGGCCACCAGAAGGCCCATGGTGGCGCCGTCCATCGTGGCCTGCATGTACACAAGGTCGTCGCCCACGGCCAGCGTGATGGGATTGGTCTCGCCGTCCGCGTACATCGAGCCGTCCAGATAGAACTTGCCGCTGCGCAGGATGTCGTATTGGGTTTTGCCGGTATTCGTGCCGGAGGGCGTCTGCGTGGTAGGCGCCGCGGTGGTGCCCGGGGCTGCCGTGGTGGGCGCCGCGGTGGTGGAGGGCGCTGCCGTTGTGGTGGGCGCGGTGGTGGCTGCGGCGGAAGACGCGTTCGCGGCGCTCTGCGTCTCGGACGCCGCCGCGGAGGACTGGGCGATGGAGGTCAGCGCTTCACGGATCGAAGACGCCTCTTCGGGGGTATACACCGTTTCGCCCGCCGCGTTGGTTTCGGCCTCGGGGTTCTGGGGGAACGTGGCGCTTTCTTCCGCAACGGTAGTGGAAGTTACGGATTCCTCAGAAGACAGGTCGGTATCGTCGTCGGGCGTGTGCGAAAACGCCTTGCACCCGGCAAAGACAAGGATCACCAGTATTGCCAAAAATATCAGAGTATACGGCATCTTTCTCATCTCATCCAATCCTTTCGTGGTCTGAAATAATATTATACATAAAAATCACAGATAAATCAATACTTTTCTTTTTAAGGGGCGTTTTACCACAGAATATACCCTCCGGCGCCTGCGTAGAGGGCCGCTTTTACGGTCTCTTCGGGGGATTCGGCGGCGTCGAGGCACAGGATCACGTCCGTGCCTCCGGCGTTATTTATCATGAATTCGCCCACGGCCAGCGTGAACGCGAAGGGGATGCCCGAAGGCTCGTTGAACTCCGTTTCGCCCACGGTCACGTTCTTCGGCTGCACGCTCAGGCGCGCGTCCGCGCACAGCGTACCGGCGCTGGTGCCCAGCAGATTGCCGTAATACGGCGCTTTGTCGGCGGGGGCGTCCGGGTCGAAGGCGGCGAATCTGCACATCAGAATGGTTTTTGCCGTTCCGGCTTTCACCACCGCGTCGTTCACGAAGCCCCGCAGCAGTTGGTTGCGGGTGCCGGTGAATTCGTTTTCACCGGGGTAGTTTGCCACCGACGAGCCCGCGTCGGAGGGGAAGCAGACGCTGTCGAGCAGAATGTAGTCGTAACCGCTGTCGGCGGCGTTCGTTACCAGCGTAAGGAGATATTCCCGCGCGGCGGCGGAAAACGGGTTCAGCCAGCTGATACCGGCGTTATCCTTCCATAAAGAATCCTCTTCGGCGTTGCTGCGTATGGCCATGGTGTTGTCGGCTGCCGCAGCGGCGGGATCCCGGAAACAGCAGATGTACGCCGCGGCTTTGCGGCCTTCGCTGTGAAGGGCGGAAACAAGCTCGGTATTATCGAATACGGCGCCGGAATCATCTTTCAGATCCAGCACGGCAATGTCGGCGTTTGCCGCCTGCAGGGCCTGCAGGGTCTGCGCCGCAGTATCTTCGTCGTTCAGAGCGCCTGCGAAACGCACCCCGGCTTTGGTGGGGGAGGAAACGGGCGCGTCGGTTTCGGAGGGGATCTGCCGGGGCGCGGCGGTGGAAATGTACCACGCGGTTTTCGCCGCGATAAAGGAAGCGCAGAATACCAGCACCAGCACGGCGGCCATCAGTATGCCGCGGCGGCGCGCGTGTTTCTTCTGTTCGGCGTTCTCACGCAGGCCGTCGCCGTCCACGTCCGCGGGGTAATCCCTTGAAAAACGGTAATAGCCTTTGGTACGCAGGGTAAAGGGCGCTTTGCGGGCGGAGGCGCCGCGCATCTTTTTCACGAACACGGCGTTGCGCTCGTTATTAACGTCCTTCTTCTCTTTTTCCCGCCGCATCTGCAGCTTTCTCAGCGCTGCCGGCTGCGTGTTCTGCGTACGGTTTTCGGGTTTGTTTTTTTTCTGTTTCATGCGGTGTAAAGCAGTCCTTCTCTTCGGAAGTATGAATTACGGCGGAAAATACCGTATGGATTTCCTGATATTTTACATTGCGAAAACAAATCCCTGCGCATAAAATATAATCAGAAAACACTGAATTCTATCTTAAAAACGGTTTGGGAGCATGTATGAAGATCAACGCCATCAACGAATACAGGGTCGAAGTGGAGCTGGAGCAGGGCGAGATGGAGCGGCTGGGGCTCTGCTTTGAAGCCATGGACTGGTCCGATATCGAGACCCGGCGCGCCCTCTGGAGCGTTCTGGGCCTTGTGCGGGAGAGGGGCTTTTCGCTGAACCCCGCGGGAAAACTGCTGATCGAGGCGGGCAAAACCGAACACGGCGTGCGGCTCTGCTTTACTGCGCTGCCGCCCCGGGGCGGGGACGCGAGCGTTATGTGCCTGAAACGGGCGAAAACGGGGGTGGCGCTGCGGCTCGCTTCTTTTTCGGATCTGTGCGCCGCCGCGGCGTTTTTGCCGCCGGGAAGCGCGGAAGCCTACCGGCGGGGGAGCGTATATTTTCTGCTGCCGGGCGATACATACGGCGAAACGGCGTTTGCCCGCGCAGCGGAATTCGGCACGGTGGTGCGCACCAACGGTCCGGTAAAGCCGGTTATGGAGGAGTACTGTGTAAAGGTGGAGCTGGATCGGGGATGAAGGATGAAAAATGAAAAATGAATTTAATTAACAATGAACAATGAACGATGAACGATGAACGATGATTCAATTTAATTCCGAATTACGCATTCCGAATTCCGAATTGAAATAATCTCCGAGCTCAGTTTTTCAGCGTGGCGATGGCAGCGGCGCGGTCCGGGGCTTTGAAGATGAAGCTGCCCGCTACGAATACGTTGGCGCCCGCTTCGGCGCAAAGGGGCAGGGTCTCGGCGGTGATGCCGCCGTCCACCTGAATGTCGGTATCCAGCCCCCTGCGGGTGCACTCGGCGCGGATCATGCGGATCTTTTCAAGCTGGTCCGCCATAAATTTCTGCCCGCCGAAGCCGGGCTCCACCGTCATTACCAGCACCATATCGAGGCCGTCCAGATACGGGTATACCGCCTCGGCGGGGGTGGCGGGCTTCAGCGCCACGGCGGCCTTTACGCCCAGTTCTCTCAGCAGCGCGATGCATCCGGCGGTATTGCCGCTTTCCAGATGTACGGTGATCAGATCCGCCCCCGCGTTCACGAAATCGGGGATATACTTCAGCGGGTCGCTGATCATCAGGTGTACGTCGAAGGGCAGGGCCACCCGGGGACGCAGGCATTTTACAATGGGCGCGCCCAGCGTGATATTGGGCACGAAATGCCCGTCCATCACGTCGATATGCAGCAGGTCCGCCCCCGCGTTCTGCACGCTCAGGGCTTCTTCGCCCAGCTTTGAAAAATCAGACGCCAGAATGGAAGGGGATATCTTTTTTTCCATATGAATCGCTCCTGTGACCGTTTCTCATTTCAGTATAACATATAAACATATATAAAAGCAATTCTTTTTTTATTTCTCCGGAAAAGGAACGGGGAACGGCCCCTGTTCCGGTCCGTTCCCCGTGGCTCCGGTATGCCGGAGCGTGCGGCGGTTATTTCGCTTTCCCTTTTTTCGCTCTGGATTTCGCGGCTATGGATTTGAACACATAATAGTACGCCGTGATGACCCGCAGCTGCCGGATATAATAATGTGCCATAACCATATAGACGTTGCCGAGATTGATCATATGGGTCCCCGGGTTCATCTGCGCGGCTTCCTCCATTACACTCAGTGAAGAGAAGATGTGTTTTTTCGCAGCCCCGAGACGCCATCTTTTTACCAGCATCAAACAGAGATTCATGCGGTAGATGGCGAGGCCGTATTTATACCGCTCCGGGTTCGTCTTTTCGAATTCCTCCATCAGGGCCACGGCCTTTTCAAAGAATTCCTGGGCAGTCTTTTTTTTCTTCCGGTAAAGATAATATAAACCCATGGAGTTGTAGCTGTTCGCGAGCGTCGGGCCGTACTGCGCGCGGTCCAGCGAGGCAAGCCGTTCGTTGATCTGTACGGTCCTGCGGTAGAAATCCTCGTCGCCGTAGTTCTTGCGTTTTTCATTATACAGCATCCCCAGATTCTGGTACGAGGCTGCCAGCGTCGCCTGATACCGGTCCGGGTTTTTTGCCGCGAGCGGCTCCATAATGGAGACCGCGTCCAGATAAGCGCGCTCCGCTTTCTTCGTATCCTTCTGATGATGGTATAAAAAACCGAGATTGTTGTAGGTCTGCGCAAGGGAAACGGAAAACGCTGCCGGATCTTTCTCGGCGAGCTGTTTGTTTATCACGATCGCTTTTTCATAATACTGCGCGGATTCCTTCCATTTCCCCTGACTGTCATAAGTCAACGCAATGTTGGTATACACGATTGCCAGATCGTTCTGATACCGCTCCGGGTGCTTCTGCGCGAGGGGCTCGTAAAGCCGTAACGCTTCTTTGTAAAGCGCTATCGCGCTGTCGGATACTTTTTGATGGTAGTAGACCAATCCGAGACTGTTGAAATTCCCCGCGAGCGAGGCGGAAAACGCCGCCGGGTTTTTGGCTGCCAGCTGTTTATTGGTTTCAAGCGCTTTTCCGTAATACTGCGAAGCTTCCCGCCATTTTCCCTGCCTGTTATAAACCGCGCCGACGTTGGCATATATCTTCGCCAGTTCGGGCTGATACCGTTCGGGGTTCTTTTGTGCGAGGGGTTCCAATACCTGAATCGATTCAAGAAAATATGCGGTGGCGCGGTCGGAATCTTTCTGGTCGGAGTAGTACAAACCGAGATTGTTCAGGTTGATCCCCAGGTTCATGCCGTACTGTTCAGGATCCTGCTGCGCCAGCTTTCTTGCCAGATCGACGGCCTTTTTGCCGTAGGTTTCCGCCGCGGCGTCGCCTCTTTGATTGTAGAATACAGAGACGTTTGAATACAGGGCAGAAAGCGTGCCCCAATACCGGTCCGGGTCCCGCTGCGCCAACGGCTCGATGAGGCCGATCGCTTTGGTAAAATACGCCCCCGCTTCCGCGGAATGCATTTCTTTGAGCAGAAGCCCGAGATTGTTGTACGTGTTTGCCAGTTCAATGTTCCTGTTTGCGGGATCGGCCGCCGCGTACGCCTGCGCCGTTTCGATCGCTTTTTCAAAATATTTTTTTGCGTCCGCGTCGTTTTTTTGACGGTGGTACATCAATCCGAGCTTTGAATACACTGCGAGTTTGTTCCGCGCGTTGCCGGAGGGCGTCTGCAGGCCGGAGCGTTCCGCGAACGCGACGTTTTCGAGAAAGAGCTTTTCCGCGTCTGCGATCTGCCCATTCAGCGCGCAGTATTCCGCAAGCGTGTTTTTCGCCGCAAACAGCGTGTTGCCATACTGCGGGGCGGTTTGAAACGCGTTTTCAAGCCACGAAACGGTCTTCTTCTGCCACGCGATCGCCATCGGCAGGTCGTGCGCCGTGCCGATCCCTTCGAAATACATGTTCGCGAGCTTCTGCATGGCCTCGTACAAACCGTGGTCCGCGGCGTCGGTGATCAGGGCGACGGCCATTGCGGGGTTTCTTTCCACGTCGATCCCCGAAAGATAGGCGAGGCCGATCAGGTAGTTATGCTCCGGTGTGCTGCTCCGCTCTCTTGCGGTGCGCTGCAGCAGCCTTACGATCTCCGCGGGGATCCGGTTCCGGTCGTGGGCGTTCACGCAGTCCGGCAGGCCGCTGAATTTCTTCCGCAGCTCGTCTTTGTCCGTTTCGATGCTTTCCGCCGCGAGGATATATTTGCCGGCGTCCCGCGCCATAGGGAACTCCACCTGCATCACGTAGTTATCCTCGTTCACCAGATTGGGGGTCACCAGCAGCGCAAACAGGTTGCTTTTTTTCAGCGCCGCTTCGATCGCCTCGTCGAAGGGCTCGCCGGGGACGAGGAATTCATCGTACCAGATCGCGATATCGAGGCACTGCGGGTGGTTATGGATCAGCCGCATCAGCTGCTGCGCCTCGGCGCGGTCTTTTTTGCGGTAGCTCAGAAATACGTAGGCGTCGAAGGCCGCCTGGATGCGCGAGATCAGCTGCCGGTCAAGCACAACGGCGTCGAGGTAGTTTTTGAGCTTCTCTTCAAAACTTATGGCCGTGGCGTCGTTTACAAACTCGTTCAGGAACTGCAGGTTGCCGCAGATCTCGTTGAACGGGCCGATCAGATCGTCGTTCTGCAGCAGGGGCAGAAACGGGATATGCTGCTGCAGCGCGAACTGCAGCTCGAAGCAGCGCGCATTGTTTTCGGTGAACAGGTAGTTTGCCGTGACCGGCGTTACGAAAAGCACCATCTCCTGCAGCAGAAGCGCAAGCTCGCGGTTGTCCGGCGCACCTTTCGTGTAGTCGTAATAATACACGGCGCAGTCGTGCGTGCGGAACAGAAGTTCTGCGGTATGCTGCAGGTACACGAGATCTTCGCCCGCGTACGAAAAATAGACCTTCGCCTTTCCGCGGGGGGATGCGTTTCCTTTTGTTACGTAAGATAAAACGAGGCTGGTATCACTCATCTGTAGGGCTCCTTTGATCTGAACGTTCCCGTTCTGTGTGCGGAGCGGCGGGCGCCGCCGCTTTCTCAGTATACCGCGCTTTTTCCATGCCGGTCAAAGGGGGGAACGGCCGTATGTACCTAATATACCAAAAACCGATCGGTTTTACAATTGTTTTCTGATAACGAGATCGCAAAAATTGCTTGACCCCGCCGCGTGATTGTGCTAATATTACAATGGATTTATATATGCAAGGGGAAAAGATATGACTGATTTTAAAGAAAGCGGCTTTATGTACGGCATCGCGGCATTCGTGATCTCGTTCGTCGTGGCGGAGTCCGTCTTCTTTATGGTAAAAGCCTGGAAGCGCGGCAAAGAGCTGGGCCTGAGCAAAGAGACGATGAAAAACGCGGTGCTTTCGAGCGTGCTGTTCACGATCGCGCCGGCGTTGAGCATCCTCACCACGGTGATCGTGCTGGCCTCCGCCCTGGGGATGGTGCTGCCGTGGATCCGCCTGAGCGTGGTAGGAAACCTCGCCTATGAAACGGTGGCGAGCGAGACCATGCTCAACGTCTTCGGTTCCTCCCTCACCACCGAGATCACCGATCCCAAGCAGTTCGGCGCGGTGGCGTGGGTGATGACCGTGGGCATGGTGTTCGGCATTATCCTTGTGCCTCTGATGTGCAAAACCATTCAGAGCAGAGTGGGCAAGGTGGTCAACAAAAACGAAAAAACCTCCAAGGCGGCGGATATCGTCAGCGCGGCGGCCTTCATCGGCATCATCGCGGCGTTCATCGCCCGGGCGATCTACGGCAAAACGCCGGACGGCGTGGGCGACGCGGGCGTGATGAGCGTATGTACGCTGGTCACCGCGGTGATCGTGAGCCTTGTGCTGGAGACGCTGTGCGATAAATTCAAGCTCACCAAGCTGCAGCCTTTCGCGATGCCTTTGAGCATGTTTGCAGCCATGGGCATGGCGATCCTTCTGAATCAGGTCCTGCCCGAGCAGGTCTCGGCTCTGACGTGGTGGGGGTAAAATCTGCTGCGCAAATAAAAATGAAAAATGAAAAATGAAAAGCAATGAACAATGAACAATTAACAATTAAATCTGCGTTTTTTGTTTTTCTATCTCCGCTCTCGTTCCGAACTCCCATTATATATCGTGCGCCCCATTCCGCGCAGCACGCGGTGCTTTGCGTCATGGGTCCCCGCACGCCGCGGCACTCGCCGCGAAAGCGCCTCCGGCGCCGAACTCCGAACTCCGAACTCCGAACTGAAAAAGAGGTTCCTTTATGAATAACACCGAACTTAGCCCATATATGAGAAAGGTCCACATCTGGGGCCGTCTGTGGACGGTCGGCGCGCTGCTCACGCTTCTGAGCGTGCCCGCCGCCATCTGCCTGCACCTCGGGGTGTGGCCGGAAATGTCGATGATGATGAAGGCGCTCGTTAAGGTGGTCCCGCTTTACTGGGGCACCTCCGTGATCGAGGTGCTCACCTTCATTCCGATGCTCGGCGCGGGCGGCTCCTATCTCGGCTTCGTTACCGGCAACATCGCGAACCTGAAGCTGCCCTGCGGCCTCAACGCGATGGAAAACGCGGGCGTGCGCGCCAACAGCGAAGAGGGCGAAGTGATCAGCACCATCAGTATCGGCGCGTCGGCCATCACCACCACGGTGATCATTGCGGTGGGCGTGCTGCTGTTTTCCCCGTTTTTAGGCAGGCTTACCGATCCCAATTCGGTGTTTTCTCCCGCGTTTACTTATATTCTGCCCGCGCTTTTCGGCGCGCTGGGGGCGGGGTATTTCCGCAAGCACTGGAAGATCTCGATCTTCCCCATTCTGGTGGGCGTGGCGGTGCTTCTGATCTCTCCCACGCTCGGGGTGAGCACGCTCATGTTCGCAACGCTCATCGCTTCCATCGGCGGCGCGCTGCTGATGATCAAACTGAAACTCGTATCTTAACGGAGGTTTTGCAGATATGAAAAAGAACGTTCGGCGTTTTCTTGCCATTTTCCTTTCGGCGCTTCTGATGCTCGGCTGCGCTGTGCCCGCGTTCGCAACGGTGCGCATCCTTGCGGATGACGAAAAAGCGGACATGGTCACGTTTTTCAACGACAGCGTGAACATCATCAAAACCGAAATGCCCAAGGCGAAGATCACCTATAAAAACTATGTGCCCGAAGGCGGCATCACCACCAACGGCACGGACGAGCTCGACGAAACGGCGAAGGAGTATCTTGTGCCGGTGCTGGAAGGTATGTTCAACACCAACTCCAGCGTGGCGAAGAGCCTTGTGCGCACGCTGGTGGGCACTCCCGGCACCGAGGTGACGGAGCTCGACCTGCACCGCGACCTGCTGCGCAACAATTCGGTACCGGTTTACGGCGAGACATACGTGAGCGCCCTGTCCCCGGCGAACGATTACGACGTGATCGTGGATATGGAAGACAAGGATGTAACGCCCAAACAGATGGCAATCACGTTCTACGATACCTCGCTCGAAAACGCGAAGGAAACCAGCATCGGCAAGGCCTTTTACCTGCCCTCGGGCAGCTTCGACCCGATGTTGATCAGCGGCGCGCGCACCGAGGCCGTTTCGCGGCTCGACAACGCGAAATTCCAGCGGTTCGATATCAAGAACGCCAAACTGGTAACCAAGTATAACGCTGACGGTGTGATCAACTATTACGGCTCCACCATAGATTACAACTTCTCGATCACGTTCTACGACTGCATGAACCTGCTCTCGGCCGTACTCGGTTACGATTTCTATTCCGCTGTTATGAAAACCATCAATATGGTTTTTGAAAACCTCGGCCGCGATACGCTGGCAACGGAGGACCTGCTGAAGGACCGCGAGATCATCGTTACCTACCGCAGCACGGTGGAGATCACCGATTTCAACTTCACGCCCCGCTGGTTCGGCGACATCAACGACGACGGCTACGTGACCGCCAGCGACGCCCGTCTGGCGCTGCGCCACGCCGTGGACCTTGAAAAGATCAATTACTCCGGCGACCGCATCTACGCCGACGTGAACTTCGACGGCGAGATCAACTCTGCGGACGCCCGTGAGATCATGCGCCTTGCCGTGGGCCTCGATACGCTCTTCGATAAAGTGCCCGAAGGGGAGAAGATCAAGATCGTGAAGATCGAAGAGGATATCGAAGATGAAGACGACGATGAAGATCCTTTGGTAGGGCCGGACGGCAAGCCCCTTCCTTTCGTGGGCCTGTTCGACCAGTACGATCCCGCCCTCAAGCTGACGGACATCGTTGAAGCGGTGTTCATGTATATCGGCATGGTGAATGACACCGAGGGCGACGCCCGCAACTACATTCAGGAGTTTATCGACGCCATTACGAACGCGGTGGGCGCAAACGATAACCCGTAAGCGCGGCGAAAAACACTTGACAAACCGAAGTACGTCATATTATAATACGTACTTGTATTTTCCCGAATCCAGAAAGGACGGTATTTACCATGGCAGACGAATATGTATTGCCCCAAAAGGTCATAGACCAATTAAAAGAAGAACTGCGTGAGCTGCGCACCAAAGGCAGAGACGATATCGCCGAAAAGATCAAAGAGGCCAAGAGCTTCGGCGACCTTTCCGAAAACAGCGAATACGACGAGGCCATGAGCGACCAGGCAAAGCTGGAAGCGCGCATCGCCGATATCGAATATACCCTTGCCCACGCCAAGGTGCTGGATGAAACCACCCTCTCTACCGACCATGTGCATACGGGCCTTTCCGTACGCGTTTACGACCGCACCTTTGAAGAGGAGTGCGTTTACCACATCGTGGGCGTGCCGCAGGCCAACCCCGCGGAGGACAAGATCTCAGACGAATCCCCCATCGGCAAGGGCTTGATCGGGCATAAGGTGGGCGACGTGATCACCGTGGAGATCCCCAACGGATACGACGAGATGGAGATCCTTGAGATCTTCAAGGCCTGAGCTTAATATATGCCTGCCGCCGGGTAAGTGCTTACCGGGCGGCTTTCTAAAATGAAAGGAAGAAAACCATGGCAGAGAACACTGTGAATACCCCCGCCGGTGCGGAAGAGAACCCCAGCGAGCTGCGCGCCGTGCGCGTGGGCAAGCTTACCGCCCTGCAGGCGGCGGGCGCGGACCCGTTTACCAAAACCAAATATGAGGTCACCTGCGTTTCCGCGAAGATCAAGGCGGAATACGACGCGCTCGAGGGCAAGACCGTATCGCTTGCGGGCCGCATTATGAGCCGCCGCATCATGGGCAAGGCGAGCTTCGTGGGGCTCAGAGACAGCGAAGGCGATATCCAGCTCTACGTGCGGCGCGACGACGTGGGCACGGAAGATTACGCCGAGTTCAAAAAATGGGATATCGGCGATATCATCGGCGTACGCGGCTTCGTGTTCAAAACCCAGACCGGCGAGATCTCGGTGCACTGCGACCATATCGAGCTGCTGGCAAAGAGCCTGCTGCCGCTGCCCGAGAAGTTCCACGGCCTGAAGGATACCGACACCCGTTACCGCCAGCGCTACGTGGACCTGATCGTGAACCCCGACGTGCGCGACACGTTTTTAAAGCGCTCGCAGATCCTCAGAGAGATCCGCGCGTATCTCGACGCCAAGGGCTTTCTTGAGGTGGATACCCCCATCCTCGTGCCCATCGAGATCGGCGCCTCCGCGCGTCCCTTCAAAACCCACCACAACACGCTGGATATGGATATGTACCTGCGCATCGAAACAGAGCTGTACTTGAAGCGCCTGATCGTGGGCGGCTTGGACCGCGTTTACGAAGTGGGCCGCATCTTCCGCAACGAGGGCATGGATACCAAGCACAACCCCGAATTCACCAGCATCGAGCTGTATCAGGCGTACACCGATTACTACGGCATGATGGACCTTGTTGAGGATCTCTATAAGCTGCTGGCCGAGAAGGTGTGCGGCGGCCTGAAGATCAACTACCAGGGCGTTGAGATCGATATGGGTCACTGGGAGCGCCTTACGATGGTTGAGGCCGTGAAGAAGTTTTCCGGCTGCGATTATTACGACTGGAAAACGGACGAGGACGCCCGCGCCGCCGCAAAGGCAAAGAACGTGCCCGTACCGGCGGACGCCACGAAGGGCGCGGTGCTGGCGGAATTCTTCGACGCGTTCGTGGAAGAAAACCTGATCCAGCCCACGTTCATCTACGATTACCCGGTGGAGAACAGCCCGCTTGCCAAGCGCAAGCCCTCCGACCCCGCCTTTACCGAGCGTTTTGAATATTTCATCAACGCCACCGAATACGGCAACGCCTTCTCGGAGCTCAACGACCCCATCGACCAGAAGGGCCGCTTCGAGCGTCAGGTGGAAGCCAAGAAAAAAGAAGAGCCCGGCTGCAAGGCCGAGGTGGATTACGATTACGTTACCGCGCTGGAATACGGCATGCCCCCCACAGGCGGCCTCGGCTTCGGTATCGACCGCCTTGTGATGCTGCTCACCAACAGCGCCTCCATCCGCGACGTGCTGCTGTTCCCCACCATGAAGCCGCAGGCAGGGGAGAAGAAGGACGACGCCGAAGCGCCCGCCGAAGAAGCCGCACCCGCCGCCATTGAGGGCGCGCCGCTGATGAGCGCCGCGAAGCCCGATTTTTCCAACGTGGCAATAGAACCTCTGTTTGAAGACTGCGTCGATTTCGGGACCTTCTCAAAGTCCGATTTCCGCGCCGTGAAGGTTCTGGCCTGCGAGGCCGTGCCCAAGAGCAAAAAGCTCCTGAAGTTCACGCTGGACGACGGCAGCGGCACAGAGCGCACCATTCTTTCGGGTATCCACGCGTTCTACGAGCCCGAGCAGCTCGTGGGCAAAACGTGCGTAGCCATCGTGAACCTCCCGCCCCGCCCGATGATGGGTATCGAAAGCTGCGGTATGCTGATCAGCGCCGTCCATAAAGAGGGCGACGAAGAGAAGCTGCACCTGCTGATGCTGGATCCCCACATCCCCGCCGGCGCGAAAATGTATTGATATCTGTAGAATAAACGCATAAAAAACCGCCCGGTGTGTTTTACGGCACGCCGGGCGGTGAATTATAGAATACAGTTATACCGGGGTCAGCCGGAGATGCGGCTGAAAGAGAACAGCCGGAAGAAGAATTCCCTGAGCAGTACGAAGAAGGCTACGATCTTTGCGGCGACGATGTACAGGCTGCCCGCGGGCAGGCCCACGTCCACAAGGTCCTCGGTGGAGGGGATATCCCCGGGGGTGACCAGCCCGTCGCGCAGGTTGCGTTCGTACATCTCCTGCGAGGTGATCACCGTAAACGATCTCGCCGCAGCCTCCTGCCCGTACTGCCGCACGGAAACGTTCAGCGCGCCGGTTCCGGTGACGCCGCAGGTGAATTCCTGCATCTCGCCCCCGGTAAGGGCGGCCGCCTTCGCGCCGTTTATGAAGATCTCAACGGGGTACAGGCCGCTGTATTCCACGCGCAGCGTATCGCCCACGGCAACGGTGGTATCCTCGGGGGCATAATCGCGCTGCAGCAGGCTGCTGTAAACGTCGATATCAAAATATCCCTTCGCTTCCCGGTATTCCGTGCCGTCTTCAAAATAAACGCGGGCGTTGGCGCTGCCGGAGGCGTCGGTGGCGCTGCCGGGCAGAACGGCCAGCATGTAGTTGTACCCCAGCACGCATCCTTCGGGCAGGGGGCAGACCGCTTTGAGCGCCCAGTGGGGCCCGGTTTCGCCCAGAAAATAAAAGGTGATCTGTTCGGCTTCTGCCGTTAAAACGCAGCCTTCGGCGGTTCCGTCGGTGCACACCGTTTCTATTTTGGGCGCGTCGGAAACGCGGGTATATTTCGCGGGCGCCACGATGATCGCGGTAACGGAGGTATCGGTTTCATCCGCGTAGTAGACGAGCCAGAGGTCGTCATATTCCCCGGCAAGAGCGAGGGGCGCGGCGCTTGCAAACAGAGCCAGCGCAAGCAGTAACGCAAGGGCTTTTCTGATCATGAATATCATCCTTTCAGGGTTTGCGGCAGATATGCCGCTGCAGCTTTATTATAGCAGATATCGCGCCGTGAATCAACAAAAACCTGGAAAATTGCACCGTGAAACCGCCGGTCAAATGCAGAACTTCTGCCAAAAACGGCATAACTTCCGCATTGAGCACCGAATGAGCGATGTTGACGTTTATTCTCGGATGTGGTAAAGTATTTACACATAATCATTTACGGAGTGTTCCGATGAATCCTTTAACGATCAAAAAATGCCCGAAATGCGGAAGTACGGATCTGGTTCCGATTTTGTACGATAAAACGAATACGGACGAAGAAACAGAACGCATGCCGAATAACAGCGAGTCGATCCCGGGCGGCTGCCGCGCTGCCGGAGCCGAGCCGGAATACCGCTGTTCGGGCTGCGGTGCGGCTGTCGGCGCGCCGCCGGTGCTTATGGGTGAGAACGGGCCGCAGGATCTGCGCGATATGGCAACGTCTCTTCATTTTTATAACGGCACATTCGGCGTTAATAAAACCCAAATCCTTACGATGAAGAAGAAAGACGGGAAAACCGTCATTGAGGAATACAGCACCGGCGAACCGTTTTTTCCGCCGCCGAACATGTTCCAACCGCGCCCGCAGGTTATCTCGGGGCCGATCGAATACCCGGCTGATCAATGGGCGTTTCTGCTCAACCGGCTTTTCTGCGATTTGTGCTTTCACGAATGGGAAAACTCTTATCATGAAGAGCATGTTCTTGACGGTTCGTGGTGGGGGATGGAGATCGGTCTCAGTAACGGCCAAAAGCTTTCAATTCACGGCAACGTCAGATTTCCTCCGTATTGGGAAGAACTGAAGCAGACGATCAACGGGGTCATTTTTTATGCGGATCGTGCATATCTCAAAAAGAAAGAGCAGTCAACAGACGGTAAAACGCTGCGTATCGAAACAAACCGGCTTGTGATATGTGAATTTACGCCGGAGATGGCCCGGGCGGTGCACCGGAATTCGCTGGATGAGGACGTGCGCCGGTTCGTGCCGGACGAGGTGTTTGAAACGGAGCAAGACGCGCGTGATACCGTGGAATATCTGATCTCGCGCTACACCGGCGCGGACGGGCCCTTCGTTTACCCGGTGCTGCTGAAAACCGGCGAAAACATCGGTTACGTGCAGCTTGTGCCGTGCGAAGAGGGTTGGGAGATCGGTTACCATATCGCCAAGGCCTTTACGGGCCGCGGTTACGCCACGGAGGCGGTGCGCGCCTTTCTGCCCGTGATGGCGGCGGAACACGGCCTGGGTGAAATTTACGGTACCTGCATCGCCGAAAACGCCGCCAGCGTGCGCGTGCTCGAAAAATGCGGCTTTACTGAGCTGTTTCGCGGCGAGGGTACGTATCAGGGCAAAACGCGTGAGATCGTGAAAACCGTATGGAAAACTTCCGAAGAAGAAACGCTGTTTGAGTGCCGCTATACGTGGGATGAGAAGATCACCGAAGAAGTGATGCGCGCGCTGGTGCTGCGCCGTCCCCAGAGCGTTCTGCTGTTTGTACTGGTGGGCTGCATGATCCCGGTCTCCGTCGGCGCGGCGGTGTGGATCTACCGGTTCAGCGGCAAAATCGACGTCCTCAGCTGCGTCACGGTCGCCGTGAGCTGCCTGCTGCCCGCGGTGTTCCTGTTCATCCTGTTCCGGGCGGGCAGGCCCCGGCGCGGCGAAACGAAAGACGACGTGGAAGTCACCCTTACCGTGACCGAGAAGGGGATCGCCTGCCATGATACCTCCGGCGACGCGCCCGCGTTTTTGCATTTCAGTGAGATCAGGCGCGTTTACGACGTGAAAAGCGCGCTGGTGCTGCAGACGCGCGACAATATCACCTGCGCGTTCGTGCGCAGGGGCTTTACAAAGGGCACGCCGGAGGCGCTGAAACGCTTTCTTCGTGAAAAAAGAAAGAAAAAAGCACAGAAATACGGTTAAACGCAAAAGCTGCGGTCCCACTGTACGGAGATCGCAGCTTTGTTTTTGCTTTCGCTCCGCGCCCGGCGGAGCTTTTTTGCGGATTGTCAGCCGATGGCGTAGTTGTCGAAATAACCCTGGATCCACACGATCGGCGTGCCCTTGTCGCCGCTGCCGCTGGTGAGGTCGCACAGCGAGCCGATCAGGTCGGTGAGCCTGCGGGGCGTGGTGCCCTGCGAAACCATGCTGCCCACGAGATCCGCGCCCTTGGTGCGGATGCGCTCGCTGATGGCCTGCTTCAGCGCGTCGCCCGAAAGGTGCTTGAAATCGTTGTCGGCAAGGTATTTCAGCTTCAGCTCGTTCGGCTGGCCCTCCAGACCGGGGGTGTAGGCGGGGCTTACCACCGGGTCCGCCAGCTCCCAGATCTTGCCAACGGGGTCTTTGAACGCGCCGTCGCCGTATACCATCACTTCCACGTTCTTGCCGGTGGCGTCCTTCAGGCCCGCGGCGATCTTCGCCACCACGTCCTCGCAGGCGCGGGGGAAGAGCTTCACGCTCTCTTCGGTGGCCTTGTTGCTGCCCAGCAGACCGTAATTCTCGTTATAGCCCGAGCCGTTCACGCTCTCGCGCAGAACGTCGTCCAGACTGTACACGGCCTCGGCCCCGGCAGCCTTCAGCAGACGCTTCGAGCGGGCGCGGGTGTGGATATCGCAGGTGAGAACGCAGCTTGTATAATCCAGAATGCGGCGGGGGTTGTTGCCGAGCAGGATCTGCGCCTCGCACCCCTGCGATTCGATCAGCTCTTTATAATAGGCGATGTAGTCCACGCCGGTGAACGGGTGCTTGGTGTAGCCGAACAGGGCGCGGTATTTTTCTTCGGTGAGCACGTCCGCGTAGGGATCCACCCCGGCGGCGTCCACGGTGTCCTGGTCGATCAGCGGGTTGCCCACCTCGTCGGAGGGGTAAGAGAGCATCAGCACGATCTTTTTCGCGCCCCGCGCGATGCCCCGCAGGCAGATCGCGAAACGGTTGCGCGAGAGAATGGGAAAGATCACGCCGAACTCGCCGCCCGGGAATTTCGCGCGGATATCAGAAGCGATCTGGTCCACCGTGGCGTAGTTGCCCTGGGCGCGGGCTACCACGGCCTCGGTAACGGCCACCACGTCTTTATCGCGCAGGGCGAGCCCTTCGCTCGCGGCGGCCTCAAGCACGCTGTTCACTACGATCCCGGCAATGTCGTCCCCCTGCCGGATGATGGGCGCGCGCACGCCGCGCGCAACGGTACCGATACGTCTTTCTTCCATAAAAAACTGCCTCCGGATCATAAAATTTTGAGGTTTTGAAACCGTTTCTATTGTACCCCATCTGATGGGGCGTGTCAAGAAACGGAAAAAAACCGGCAATAAAATTCACAAAATAATCCAATTGAGAAAAACAATTCTGTGTATATTGCTATTTTCGGCACAATACGCTATAATGAAAACATACTCTGAAACAAAGGGGGAAGAGACCCATGGCGAACTGTCCGAAATGCGGGCGCCACCTGCGTTTGGTCGATTGGAAGCAGAGATGCCCCTATTGCGGGGCGAACGTGTTTCTGTACGACCTGCAGGAGCGCCTGATGCAGGACGCCGACAAGGCCGAGGTGCAGCACTTCCATTTCCAGAAAAAGGTGGACCGGGCAAAGGCCTCGTATATCGGCTCGAAGCTCGCGGTCACGCGCATCGTAACGTCGCTTTTGCCCGTGGGCGCGTTGTTTCTGCCGCTGATCTTCACCGAACCCGGCAGCAGCGGGCTGCCCAAAACGCTGGACGCGATCAAGCTCTATACGTTTTTCAGCGAGACTGATATCGGCGCGTTTCTGGAGGCGGCAAAGGCCGAGCCCACAGGCAAGCTGTTTCTGGCGGCGCTTGTATGCCTTGTGCTGAGCCTCCTGGCGTGGCTGCTGCATTTCGCGCTGCTGTTTCTCTCGTGCTCCCCGAAGGGAAAGGCGCGCAACGTTTCGCTTTCGGCGCTGATGCTGGGCTTTTCGCTGGCGTTCGTGCTGCTGATCGCCTTTCTGCCGAACGGCGCGTTCACGGCGGCAGAGCCGGGGTACGGCGCGTACCTCTATTTATTGCTGAACATAGTAAACCTCGTGATCGAGATCCTCGTGTTCCGGCAGGGGATAGAGATTACACACAAGCAGTGCTACGTGGGCGGCATCCCCATTGAAGAATACTTCGAAATGCAGGAGAAGGGCGTTCCGCCCGAAGAGATCAGGGCGGAGCAGTACCGCAGGCTGACCGCCCTGCAGCAGGAAAAAGAACGCAAACTGGCGGAAGAGAATAAAGAAAAGGAGGCGGAAAAACATGTCGCAGAGTGATTCTCAGCAAGGTACCACCTACGAAAGCGGGCAGCTCAACCAGGCGTATATGAACCGCCTGTTCTGCTCTACCCGCGAGCGCATGGCGTATATTCTGAAGGCCGCCTTCGGCAAGATGGACCTCGGCAAATACGACACGGGCAGCGAGATCTTTTTGTATAAGTTCTTCGGTCTGTCGCCGCTGGCGTACGGCAAGGCCACGGTGGGGCTCGGCATCTACGATATGATCAACGACCCTCTCTCCGCCGCCATCATCGACAACATGCGTTCCCGCTGGGGCAAGTTCAAGCCCTTCCAGTACCTGGCGCTTCTGCCGAGCCTTGCCATCGGCTTCTTCATGTGCATCATCCCCTTCGTTGCGGACAGCCGCGGCCTCGACCCGGCGCAGCGCCTCACGATGTATATGACCGTTATGTACATCAGCGAAACGGTGGGCGCGTTCTTCGGCGGCGGCGGGTATATCGACAACGTCTTTACCCCGAACCCGAACGAGCGCACCAGTATGCTGGTGGTTTCCAAATTCTTCGCGGACGTGAAGATCCCGGCGCAGCTTTTCGGCATCCTTTACGACCTGATCGACAACGGCAAGCTCGATATGAACGTATTGAAGCTGTTCGTGGTGATGAAGATCGTGATCTGGGTGGTCACCACCGCCGTGAACGTGAACTGGATCATCGTGAGCCGCGAGCGCGTGCCGCAGGTGGAAAAACCGCCCCACCCGCTGAAGGGCCTGCTCAGCGTGTTCACCAACAAACCGCTGCTGATCTATACGCTCACCGGCGTGGTGGACGGCATCGATATCGGCACCAGCGAAGCGCTCTATTATTCGGACGTGCTGCACTTCAACATGCTGCCTACCGTTGCGGGCATCCCCGGATCGCCGATCTCATATGCCAGCTACCCGATCGCCACAAAATTCCGCAAAAGGTTTTCCACCAAGGCGCTGTGGCTGATGCAGCGCTCGTCGATCTTTATTTCGGAAGGTACGTTCCTTTTGTTCGGCATGATCGGCGGCAAAGAGCACGGCATGTACCTGAAGCGGGTGCCGATGACCATCGTATTTGCGCTGGGCAACTGCCTCGAAATGGTGTTCTGGGCCACAAAGCAGATCGTGGGCAGCGAAATAAACTACGAGGTGCTCGATTACTGCGAATGGAAAAACGGCTACCGGGTAGAGGCCACCATCAGCATGGTGACCGGCTATTTCAACAAGGTGAAGGATATCATTTTGCGCGTGGTGAACGGCTGGCTGCTCGAAAAATGGGCGGGGTACCAGTCCGGCCTGCAGGTGACGCAGAACGTCGATACGATGTGGAAGATGTTCGTGGCGTCCTTTGCGCCGCGCCTGGTGTTCGATTTCATCAGCATGATCCCCATGCTCTTCTACAACATCGACCACAAGACCCGCGAGCAGATGTATCTCGATCTGGAGCAGCGCCGCGCCCGTGACGCCGCCGCCCTCAAGGAGCGCACCGACGCGGAAAACAAAGCGGAAACGGTGAATGACGAATAATGCATTGCGCGCTGCGGTGAATTCCGACAAATAAATCTTTACATTTCCCCTTTTTTCGGTTATATTAATTGTGCAAAACCAATTAACCGGAACAGGGGGATTTTTTATGAAACAGAGAATGCTCGGCGGGGTGTTGCCCGTCCCCGCCGTTGCGATGGGCTGCATGCGCCTTACGGACGCAAAAGAAACGCCGGACCGGGTGATCGGTACGGCGCTGGAGCTCGGTATGAACTTTTTCGACCACGCCGATATCTACGGCGGCGGCCGGTGCGAGGAGCTGTTCGGCGATTATCTTGCCGAACACCCCGGCGTACGTGATAAGATCGTGCTGCAAACCAAATGCGGCATCCGCAAAGGGTGCTATGATTTTTCAAAAGAGCACATTCTCAGCGCGGTGGAGGGGTCGCTCAAACGGCTGCGCACGGACTACGTGGACGTGCTTCTGCTGCACCGCCCCGACACGCTGATGGAGCCCGAAGAGGTGGCCGAGGCCTTCAGCGCGCTGGAACGCGCGGGGAAGGTGCGCATGTTCGGCGTATCCAACCACAACCCGATGCAGATCGAGCTGCTGAAAACCGCGGTAACACAGCCGATCGCGGCGAACCAGCTGCAGTTTTCGGTGCCGGAAGCCGGCCTTGTAACCTCCGGCCTGAACGTCAATATGAAAAACGCGGAATCCGTGATGCACGACGGCAGCGCGCTGGAATACCACCGCATCAAGGGGATCACGATCCAGACCTGGTCGCCGTTCCAGGGCGGCTTCTTCGGCGGCCCGTTCGTGGGCGACCGCGAAAAATACCCGAAGCTGAACGACGCGCTGGATGAAATGGCGCAGAAATACGGCGTAACGCCCCTCGGTATCGCCGCAGCGTGGATATTGCGGCACCCGGCAAACATGCAGCTGGTTTCAGGTTCCGTTTCGCCGGAGCGCATGCGTCAGATCGCGGCGGGCGCAGAGATAAACCTTTCGCGCGAAGACTGGTACGCGATCTACCTCGCCGCCGGGTTCCGGCTGCCGTGATCAATGATATATTTTGCCCCGGGCAAAATATGAACGGCGAGCGTCCGTCGGAGACGCTCGCCGTTTTTTCATGCTTTGCTGAAGCAATATATCATATCAGTTTATTGACCCGCAATAAACTGATACTTTTCCGCCAGTTCGCCGAAGCGGGCGTAGTTTTCGGCCTGCGTCACGTATTTCTTCGCCTCGGTATACGCCTTCGTGCTTTCGGAATAGTGTTGGTATTCCGTTTCCAACGCTTCGATCTGCCGCAGCACGTCCCGGTGCCGGCTGTCCGCCTCGGCGATTTCGTCCTTGCCCGCTTTTGCCTTCAGGAGTGCGGCTTTGCGCTCGGCAAGGGCCTTTTCTTCTTCCTCCAACCGGCGGAAACCGTCGGCGTCGAATGCGGCGATGCCGTTCGGGTAGTATCTGAGCGCCGCTTTTTTCGAGCGCAGACCGAGCTTCGCGTCGGCCACGGCCTCTTTGCGCAGGGCGCGCTCTTCCTTCGTGCCCCCGGGCAGCGCTTTGGCTGCCGAAAGCGAATCTTCCGTAATGCTCAGAATCCCGTTGGTCCCCTTTGCGAGCACGTCCCGCGCCCACGCAAGTCTGGCCTGCGCCTCATCGGTATGGAAACGGTCCAGTTCGTTCACTACTGCCCACGCGATCTCGTATTCCTCCAGATCGGCCTTCGCCTGTTTGAGCTCGGCTTTCGTCGTCTTCCGGGCTTTCAGCGTATGCAGATCCGTCGGCTTCGGGCTCTGGGTCCTGCGCTGCGCGTCGCCGATCAGCTCCATCGTGCCCTTCATGTCTTCGTCCGTGAGCACGCCGTTGCCGTAGTCTTCAAACATCGCCCGGATCTGCAGTATCCGTATCACGGCCTTCTGCTTCGTTTCGCTCAGATCGTAGAAGAAATAGGGTACCACGTTCAGCGCCGCCCCCACGGCGGAAAGGATCACCAGCACGCCCACCAGCTTATAGAGGGTTGGCAGGTCGTAGAGTACGTCGTACATGTTCTCATACCCGTTGCCGGAATAGATGCCGTATTTTTCGTACACCGCGGGCAGCACGGAGCTGGTTGCCATGGTCACGAAGCCGCCGATCATCGCCACCGCGCCGAACATGCCGTCGATACGCTCGCCGCTCTTGTAGTGCTGGTAATCGCGGATATCCGCCTGTATGGCGGGGTTCAGCACCAGTATGAACGAATCGGCCACCGAGTTGAAATACATGCATATCAGCACCGTCCATATCGAGCCCATCAGCGGGTAAACCAGCGCCAGAAAACAGATGTTGAACAGGTTCGTGGCGATCAGCACCCGCTTTTTGCCCCATCTTTTAATGGCGAAGGGCGCCAGCACCATGCCCCAGGTGTAGGCGGTGCCCCTGATCAGCGTGATCAGCGAGTATTGCTCCGCGGTGCACAGGTGGGCGTAGTTATAGAGCCACTGCAGTATCACGTAGGTGCAGGTCTCGAGAAACCCGAGCCACCCGGCCAGAGAGATGATCCAGAAATACTTGTTTTTGTCCACCTCCCGCAGCGCGTCGGTGGACCGGATCTTCATCTTGTGCG
>JAEEGL012315138.1_pt1 | contig 27584 bp, 26 predicted proteins | sample 9134231 | NCBI WGS metagenome assembly JAEEGL01 (sample SAMN16246548, study PRJNA631951) | gut metagenome | biome: gut microbiome; feature: rumen; material: fiber-attached | host: Bos | place: Iran: Karaj | collected 2018-10
ATTTTGATATAGGCAGAGCTCGTTCGGTCAAAGCAGTCGAGGCCGCAATGGCCGAGAACCAGCAGGTTTTTCTCATAACGCAGATCGACATCACCGAAGATACTCCTTCGCAGAACGGGCTTTATACTGTTGGGACATTTTGTAAGGTTTGTCAGATTTTAAGGATTCCTGGTGATACTATAAGAGTGCTCGTCGAAGGGACATCAAGAGCGAGACTCGATAAGATCACCGAAGAGGAACCCTACCTTAAGGCCGATATTACTCTGGAAGAAGATATCCCGACAAAAATCATTTCGAGCAGAGACGTTGCGCTCATGCGCAGAGTGAAGGATTCTTTTTTTGATTTTGCTCCGGGCGGACAAATACCGAACGAGTTGTTTGTCACGGTATCCGACAACGAAGATATTTCATTCGTTTCCGACTTTATTGCGCACTATGCGCCGATCAAGTATGAGAATAAGCAGATACTGCTTTCGGAAATTAGTCCGCGAAGAAGACTTGAGCTTTTGGATGAGTTTTTATCGGAAGAACTCAACATACGTGCCGTAGAGCAGGAAATATCCGATCGCGTTAAAGCGAACATGGATAAGAATGAGCGCGATTATTATCTTCGTGAGCAGATGAAAGTCATTAACGAAGAACTGGGTGAAGCCGACGACTCTTCTCAGGAGTCTTTGAAGTATATCAAAAAGATAAAAGATTTGAACCTTGAAGCATATTACGAAGAAAAGTTGATAAAGGAAGCAAAAAGGCTTTCCAGAATGCAGCCGTCTTCTCCTGAAAGCGCTGTGATAACCACATATCTCGATGAGTGTCTTGAGCTTCCCTGGAATACTCTCAAAGAAGAAAATCATGATATTTCAAAAGCCCGCGAGGTACTCGAAGCCGATCACTACGGTTTGTCCGAGGTCAAAGAAAGAATACTCGAATCTTTTGCCGTCATGAACAGAACAGGCGGAGTCAAGGGGCAGATAATATGCCTTGTCGGTCCTCCGGGAGTAGGCAAAACTTCTATAGCAAGTTCTATTGCAAGGGCATGCGGCCGTGATTTCGCGCGTATTTCTTTGGGCGGCGTTAAAGACGAAGCAGACATTCGCGGTCACAGAAAGACGTATATCGGATCTATGCCGGGCAGAATAATAAGTGCGCTTAAGCAGGCGGGCAGTAAAAACTGTCTTATACTTATTGATGAAGTCGATAAGCTCAGCAACGATTATAAGGGAGATCCGTCTTCCGCGCTTTTGGAGGTTTTCGATTCAGAGCAAAACTCTGCGTTCGTAGATCATTACATTGAAATACCCTTCGATCTGTCTAAAGTTATGTTTATTACGACTGCAAATGACAGAGACAGCATTCCTTCGCCTCTGTTTGACAGAATGGAGATAATCGAACTTACCGGATATACGGACAACGAAAAGCTTGAGATAGCGAAACGGCATCTTATTCCCAAGCTCCTTTCGAAAAATGGTCTTACGAAGGATGATGCGATTGTTTCCGACAGCGTGATTCGCAAGATAATATGTGATTACACGAAGGAATCGGGCGTTCGTAATCTTGAGCGTCAGATAGATAAGCTCTTCAGAAAATGCGCGAGAGAATTGAGTGAAAAGGGGATTCGTTCTGTCGAATGGACCGAAAACAATCTTGAAGACTATCTCGGCGTTCCTAAGTTCAAACGGCTTGCTCGTTCGAAAGAATCCGAATGCGGCGTCGTTTGCGGTCTTGCATGGACGTCCGTGGGCGGAGAAATACTGGAATGTGAAGTAATCTCGGTTGAGGGAACAGGAAAAATAGAGCTGACCGGTAATTTGGGAGACGTAATGAAAGAGTCGTCGAAAGCGGCTTTGACATATATCAGAAGCCGCAGAGAGTATCTCGGCATTCCTTCCGATTTCTTCTCCAAGCATGACATACACGTTCATTTCCCCGAGGGAGCTGTTCCGAAAGACGGTCCGTCGGCCGGCATAACCGTTGCTTCCGCCATGATATCGGCATTTACCGGCATGCCCGTGTCCAAAAACGTTGCAATGACCGGAGAAATATCATTGAGGGGCAGAATCCTTCCGATAGGCGGTCTTAAAGAGAAAACGATGGCTGCTTTCAGGGAGGGAATAAAGACCGTATTGATCCCTTCGGAAAATGCACCGGACATAGAGGAAATCGACAAAACCGTAAAAGAGAGTCTTAACTTTGTCTTTGTCTCGCAGATGGATGAAGTTGTAACGTTTCTGTTTGGAGATATGCTTAAAAACATACAGCCGGCGGTCGAAAATAAAACAGCCGTTCCCGTTATCAGGTCGGATACGGTTCCGGCACAACATATACGTCAATGATATACTTCAATAAAAGTTCTTTTGTTAAAAGCGCCGCCGAAAGAAAAGATTTTCCCGCAGATTCGAAAAGACATATCGTTTTTGCCGGACGGTCAAATGTAGGCAAGTCGTCAACTATAAACGCAATTGTCGGGAAGCATAATTTTGCAAGAGTAAGCTCAAAGCCGGGGAAGACCGTCTACGTCAATTTTTTTGACGTTGACGGCGCTTTCTGGCTTGCCGATCTTCCGGGCTACGGATATGCTAAGACTTCCGAAACTGAAAAACGGCGATTTTCAGCTCTGATAAACGACTATTTCGATTCTGAGTCGCAAAAGATAGCGAAACTGTTTATTATCGTCGATATAAGGCACGAACCCACAAGCGATGATATTATCATGCTTGATTTTGCAAGACGAATGGGAATTAAGACTTCGGTCATTGCAAATAAAGCCGATAAAATAAAAAAAACCGAGATAGCAGGGAAGCTGGAGATTGTTTCAAGCACGCTTCGGCTAGATAAAAAAGAACCGCTTTTTTTCTTCTCCGCTGAAAAGCCGCTAAACAAGGATAAGATAGTTAACGATATTATAAAAGCTCTCAACAACTGAACGGTGGTGTTTCCTATTCTCTTTTCAATGTCTCTCAAAGAAATTCTTATGATGCTTCCCGCAATTCTGATTTGCATAACCTTTCACGAGCTTTCGCACGGATATGCAGCGTATCTTTTGGGGGATGATACCGCTAAGAATATGGGGAGACTTACGCTCAATCCTTTGGCACATCTTGATATTATAGGTTTTCTTTGTATGCTCCTTGCCGGGATAGGTTGGGCAAAACCCGTTCCGGTATCGCCGATGAACTTCAAAATGAAAAATAAAAAGGTCGGCATGGCGATAACGGCACTTGCAGGTCCGCTTTCTAACTTTATTCTTGCTTTCTTTTTCCTCCTGATAAGCTATTTGATCTATTTTACGTCTTCTTCTGTTTTTTTGACAGGTCTTGCTGATTTTTTGTATATTACGGCTTTGCTGAGCGTCGGTCTCGCGGCGTTCAATCTTCTGCCGATACCTCCTCTTGACGGATCTAAAATCATTCTTCCCTTATTCCCGAACAGCTTGATAGCCAAAATATACAGAATAGAAAAATATATTCAGTTGGCCTTGCTTTTATTGCTGTTCGTAGGTTTGTTCGACGGAATAATATCGACTGTGCGTAACTGGATACTGTCTTTGATTTACGAAATATTAGAAGCAATCTTTTCTTCGGCAGGTATTATCTAATGAATGACGTGACTTTTCATCTCGAAGTTTTTGACGGCCCGCTCGATCTTCTTCTTCATCTTATTTCAAAGAACAAGGTTGAGATCACGGATATACCTATATCCGAGATATTGCGTCAGTATCTTGAATATTTGAATCAAATGAAAGAGTTTGACATGGAGATAGCAAGTGAGTTTATAACCATGGCGGCTCAGCTCATGCAGATAAAATCAAAAATGCTTCTTCCTTCTTATGACGAAAGCACCGATGAAGATCCTCGTGCGCAGCTTGCCCAGATGCTGCTTGAATATCAGGCTTTTAAAGCTTTGGGGTCATATTTTTCCGAGCGTTCCGAGATAGGAAGAGACATATATATAAAAGGTCAGGAGCCTTTGGAAAAAGATTATTCTTCTGTCATTTATAATCATACAGCCGAAGATCTTGTTAAAGCGATCGAAAACATCCTGATCAGAGATGAAAGAAAGCTGCCTCCGCCGCTGTCTTCTTTTACTTCAATTGTCGGAAGAGACCCTGTCCCGGTAAGTGAAAAGATCACTCAGATCCTGATAATGTTTAAAAAGACAGATAAAATATTCCTGGATAAGCTTCTTTTGACTTCCGAAAACCGTTCTGAGATCGTGGCGTATTTCCTGGCTATTCTTGAGTTGACAAAGGACGGACGCGTTTCCTTTCTGCAAAACGACAAATCATACTATTTAATGCTTTCAACTGATAAAACGGAGAATGAAAATGGAATTCAATGAGACTGCATGCGCTTTGGAAGCCATACTTTTTGCATCCGGAGACTCTGTTTCGGAAGAAAAATTATGTTCCGTTCTCGGAACAGATATTGATACGCTCACAAACATTGCACGATCCCTTTCCGATTATTACGATTATAACAGAAGGGGAATAAAGCTTATAAAAATGGACAACCGTTATCAGCTTTGTTCAAGAGCCGATTACGGCAGGGAGGTAAGGAACGTTCTTGAGACCAGAAGGCGTCCCGTTCTGACTCAGTCCGCTCTTGAGGTCCTTGCTATCATAGCTTACAGACAGCCTGTAACAAAAGCTTATGTAGAACAGGTCAGAGGCGTAGACAGCGATTATACGATAGGCAGTCTTATTGATAAGGGACTTATTGAAGCCTGCGGAAGGCTTGACGTTCCCGGCCGTCCTATCCTTTACAAAACAACCGAGGTTTTCTTACGCTCATTCGGTATCTCATCTTTAGACACTCTTCCCGAGCTTCCAGATTTAAAAAACGAATATGCAGAACAGCTTTCTTTAGATAATAACGCGGAGGAGGAAATCAAATGACAGCGCTTGCCGTCATATTGATAGTTTCAGCCGTTATCATCATTTTGCTTTTGCTGCCTATAGTTGTTCGTGTAAAATACGACGGAAAGCTTTATCTATACGCCGGTTATATAACCGCTTTCAGAATATATCCCGCAAAAAAGGGAAAACAAAAAAATAAAAATGTAGAGACCGATGCCCGTAAAAGAAAAAGCAGAGTCCGGAAAAGAAGTCTGTCTTTTTCTGAAATAACCGAGCTTGCTCAAGAAGCTTTAAAAGCAGTTAAAAAGCTGTTAAAGTCGATAAGGATCCCGATCTTCATTCTTCATCTTATAATTTCGGGAAGCGATGCGGCAAAAGCTGCCGTCAACTACGGCAACGTGTGCATGGCTCTCAGCTCTTTATATCCGATCATTGAAGACAATGCTAAGGTAAGAAAAACCGATATTTCGGTAGATCTCGATTACGGCGGTAAAAGCACGGTCTTTCTTGATGTTACCTTAAGAGCAATGTTTGCCAAAATATTGATAATTACCGTAACGGCATTGATCGCAGCATTTAAAGTTATTAAAAAAGATAAAAGAAAGGCGGAAAAAAACAATGAGCAGCATCCAGGAAAACATGGAAACGGCGATGTCTAAAATAAAAGACATGATCGACGTTAATACGATCATAGGCAACCCGATAACGACTCCCGACGGAACGACTCTAATCCCGGTATCAAAAGTTGCCTTCGGATTCGGTTCCGGAGGGACAGACGGAACTAATATGCGCTTCGGCGCAGGAGTCGGAGCAGGCGTATCAATTACTCCGGTCGCTTTCATGGTAGTCAAGGACGGTAACGTTAGGATGATTTACGTTGAGTCTCCCGCTAATGCCACTGCAGACAAGATCCTTGATATGATTCCCGAAGCATTCGACAAAATAAGCACGATGATAAAGAATAAAAAGGAAGAAAAGATCCGCAAAGAAGAATCGGTCTATTGAATAGTGTTTCTCCCATATAAGATATATGGGAGATGATTTGTTTGAAAAAAACTTTTTGCTTTGTTATTCTTCTGTTTATTATTTCAGTATCATGCAGGGCCGCAGGTGTTTCGGCAAAGTCGGCGTATGTATTCGATTGTTTCACTCAAGAGACGGTTTTTGAAAAAAATCCGGATAATCGACTGCCGATGGCAAGCACGACCAAAATCATGACCGGCGTTTTGGCTTGCGAGTTGTATGATCCTGATTCCGGTGTGATCATAAAGCCTGAGTGGTGTAATATCGAAGGCTCTTCAATGTACCTGGAAGCCGGCGAAAAGCTTTTTGTAAAAGATCTTATTTACGGTCTTTTACTTATGAGCGGGAATGACGCCGCAGAAGCTCTCGCATCGTTATATTCCGGAGACGTAAACGATTTTGTCGATCTTATGAACAGCAAAGCAGAAGAGATCGGTCTTAAAAACACTCATTTTACAAACCCGTCAGGTCTGGATGACGACGATCATTTTTCGTCAGCCCGTGATCTGGCGATCCTTACCGAATACGCTTTGAACAACCGTTTATTCGCTTCGGTTGTTGCAACGCCTCAAAAAGAAGTTGCAAAAAGGTTTATGTTAAATCATAACAAACTTCTTTTTACGTTTAGCGGAGCGATCGGTGTAAAAACCGGTTGGACAGATTCAGCCGGACGTTGTTTGGTTTCCGCCGTGGAGAGAAACGGCAGAAGAGTTATAGCTGTTACTCTTGACGCTCCTGATGATTGGAACGATCATGAAAAGTTATATGCTGAGGCATATTACGGTATAAGAATGCGAACTTTGGCATGCAAAGGCATAATAGGAAACGCCTATGTTGCCGGTATCAAAACCACACCAGTCTGTATTCAAAGCGATGTTTCGCTTTTTTTATCCGATGTGGAGTTTTCTGAGATACAATACCGTCTGATCGGAGACAGAATAGTTTACGGTAACGTAAATAAAGGAGATAAATACGGCGAACTTCAGATTATCCTGAGAGGAAGACCGATTGCCACAGAGCCGGTTTTCTTTACAGAAGAAATAATCTATTTTGAACCTGAAAAGTCGCTGTTTCAAAAAATCTTTAAGGGATGATCACTTGGCTGAAAGATTGCAGAAAATCATTTCGCGGTCGGGTCTATGCTCAAGGAGAGCGGCTGAAGAGCTTATAGTTAACGGACGTGTTATCGTTAACGGCAGAGCAGCGTCGCTTGGGGATTCTGCCGATACGGAAGCAGATGAGATATTTGTCGACGGTAAAAAGATCACTCTTGATAAAAAACATACTTATATAATGTTAAATAAGCCCAGGGGTTATGTCACTACACTTTCCGATGAATCCGGCAGAAAAACCGTCAATGACCTTATAAAGGATATCAACGTTCGCCTTTACCCGGTCGGAAGACTTGACATGCATTCCGAAGGACTTCTCTTGATGACAGACGACGGTGATCTTACTTATAAGCTTACTCATCCGAAGCATGAGATCTACAAGGAATATCTCGTAAAGATAACTTACGACGACGGTATTCCTCCGGAATCGCCAGAAGCAGTTCTTTCACGTCCGCTGACTGTTGACGGTATAAAGCTTCTGCCGGCAAAATGCAGACTTATCGAAAAAACAGGCGAAGGAAGTTTTATAATAACTATTTCCATCAGGGAAGGGAAGAACAGGCAGATAAGAAGGATGTGCGTTTCTTGCGGCTACACTGTCAATTCTTTAAAAAGAGTTGCCGTAGGAAACATAAGACTCGGTGATCTTCCTACGGGATGCTACAGATATCTTGACAGATCCGAAATCGATTATCTTAAAAAAAAATAAAGATGCAGGTGGTTTTATGAAACGAATAAACGAAGCAATATCCGAGAAAATGAACTCCTTTACAAAAGGTCAGCGACTGCTCGCCGCATTTATTCTTGAACACTGTGATAAGGCTGCGTTTATGAGTTCTTTTGAACTTGCAGATTATACCGGAGTCAGTCAATCTACTGCAATAAGATTTGCATCCGCGATGGGCTACGACAGTTTTTCCCAGTTTCAGGAAGCCCTTCAGACCGAGCTTAAGTTCCGACTTAATACTCTGGAAAGATTTGAGATACTTAACGATAAACCCGATGAGGACGATCTTATAACTGAGATAGCGATGACTGACGCGCGCAATATAAAAAAGAATACCGGTGAGAATAAATGTGATTTGATAAAAGATATTGTCACAAGGATTATGCTTGCCAACAAAGTTTTTGTTTACGGTCAAGGGATCGCTTCAGCCGCATCTGTCTATTTATCTTCATATCTCAGAGCCATGCTTCCAAATATATGCTGTATTAATCAAACGGGGCTGGATCCGCTGTCTTCTGTCATAAATATCGGGGCCGGAGATCTTCTTATCTGTATCAGTTTTCCCATTCATTCGGCATCCACTCTTGAACTTTTGTCATATACGAAAGATAAAGGAGCTTCGGTTATTACGATAAGCGAAAGCAGGGATTCGCAAACTGCACATTTTTCTGATTTGTCTTTGTCTTCAGAATACGGTGATTTCGGTATCAACGGAACGCTTGCACCCGTGATATCGCTTTGCGGATCCATTATCAGTATTTTGGCACGCTCGGATGAAAAGCTCAGCAAGAGGCTGCGTATGGTCGACAGCGCAGGAAGGTACGGAAAGGACAAATAATGAAAATTGCTGTTGTCGGCGGCGGAGCGTCGGGAATGACGGCTGCTTATTTTGCCTCTCTCTCCGGCGCTGACGTTACTTTGTTTGAGAAGAAGCCTTTTTGCGGATGTAAGCTTAACATAACCGGAAAGGGAAGATGTAATTTAACGAATAACTGTTCTGTGGACGAGCTGATAAAGAATGCCGTCAGAAACGGTCGATTTCTCTACAGTGCTTTATCTGATTTTAATTCACAGGATACTATGGCTTTTTTTGAAAAAGCAGGAGTCCCTCTTAAAACCGAAAGAGGAAACCGTGTTTTTCCCGTTTCGGATAATGCAAAAGACGTCAGCGGCGCTTTAAAAACACTTATGCACAGAAGCGGCGTAAAGATCTGTTATTCAAGAGTAACAGACATATTTTTTGAGAAGGGTAAAGTCACAGCTCTGAATGCCGACGGAAAGCGCTTTGATTTTGACAGGATCATATTGGCTACCGGAGGTCTTTCTTATCCTAAAACGGGTTCCGACGGAGACGGTTATATTTTTGCTGAAAAGGCCGGACATACGGTGACTGAACTTTCACCCTCTCTCGTCCCTCTTTATGCGGAAGGGGATATCCCGGCAAGGCTCGAGGGTTTATCTTTGAAGAACGTTTCCGTATCTGTTTTTAAAAACGGTAAAAAAGTATATTCGGATTTCGGTGAAATGCTTTTCACTTCATCCGGCGTTTCCGGTCCGATTATATTGAGTGCATCTTCAAGATTGGGGAGAAAAGATACTTTTCCTTATGATCTTACAATCGATCTCAAGCCTGCACTTGACAACGAAACGCTGGACAAGCGCATACTTTCCGATTTTTCGGAGTTCATAAACCGTGATTTCCAAAACTCGCTTTCCAAACTGCTTCCTTCAAAGATCATTCCAGTAATAATCGAGCTTTCGGGAATTTCTCCTTCAAAGAAAATAAACGCTATAACCAAAACAGAACGGGAAAAACTTGTTTCACTGCTTAAAAACTTTCCGCTTAAAATAACGGGTTTTTATCCTATAGAAGAAGCAATAGTTACTTCCGGAGGAGTTTCGGTAAAAGAAATCGACCCTAAAACGATGCAGTCGAAGAAAGTCAAAGGTCTTTATTTCTGCGGCGAGATAATAGATATAGATTCGTATACAGGCGGTTTCAATCTGCAGTCTGCCTGGGCGACAGGGCATACTGCCGGCGTTTCCGCCGCAGTGGAGGATAATGGAATGAAGTGTTTTTCTGTTGCGATAGACGGCCCTTCCGGAGCCGGGAAAAGTACTATTGCCAAAGCGGTAGCTAAAAAGCTTAATATAACGTATGTCGACACGGGAGCTATCTACAGGACAGTCGGTCTCTTCGTCTTTCGCAGCAACGTAAGCTCAGAAGACGCTGCGTCGATCATAAAACTTCTTCCCGAGATAAAAATCGAAATAAAGTATACAGACGGAGTTCAGCGTATTTATCTTAACGGTGAAGATGTTTCTGACAAAATACGCAATGAAACGATCTCGCTCTACGCAAGCAACGTATCAAAAATAAATGAGGTCAGATCATTTTTACTTGATCTTCAAAGAGATATTGCGAAGAATCAGAGTGTGATAATGGACGGCAGAGACATAGGAACGGTCGTTTTGCCTGATGCGAACGTAAAAATCTTCCTTACTGCCTCGTCATACGTCAGAGCTCAGAGACGCTATAAAGAGCTGATTGAAAAAGGGGAGAAGGTCGTTTTTGAAGAAGTGCACGAAGCTATCATAAAGCGTGATAATAATGATTCTTCAAGAGCTGCCGCACCTTTAAAACAGGCCGAAGATGCCGTTTTGGTCGATTCGTCATTTTTATCGCTTCAAGAAACTGTAGATAAGATCTACGAACTTATAAGGAGCAAAATAAGCTGATGGAGATCGTTCTGGCTGCTAATGCCGGTTATTGTTACGGCGTTCGTCTTGCCGTCAATACCGCTCTTGAGAATGCAAAAAAATACGGTCATATATATACTCTCGGAGATATCATACATAATAAAAATGTCATTTCCGTGCTTCAGAAAGCCGGTATAAAGACTGTTTACGATATCACGGATATACCGGATAACGAAACAGTTATGATAAGAGCACACGGAGTAAAAAAAGATGATATCGAACGCTTAAAAGACAAGCACTGCCGCATTATTGACGGCACTTGTCCGAACGTAAAAAAAATACATAAAATAGTCGAAGAAGAAAGTGCAAAGTGCAGAAAGATCATCATCGCAGGAAAACGGGAGCATCCTGAGGTCATAGGTATCGCTTCCCGCTGCGGTGTATGTCGTATTGCCGAGGATACCGATTCGCTGGAAAAAGTTTGTCATGAATGGTCCGACGAGCATTTATCAGTTGTCGCTCAAACGACTTTTCAAAAAAAATTATATGAAATTTTTAAAAATTTGATCAAAAGTACTTGTAATAATGTTCAAATATTTGATACAATATGTTCTGCTACAGAGTTAAGGCAGGAAGAAGCAGCAAGTTCCTCAGCCTTAGCTGATGCAGCTTTGATCGTAGGAGACAAAAGCAGCAGCAATACAAATAATCTTTTTGCGATCTGTTCGGAAAACTGTCCCAATACACAGTTTGTCGAATCTGCAGATCAAATCGATTTTCAATCTTTGAAATCGGCAAAAACGGTTTTTATTACTGCCGGCGCTTCGACTCCTAACGAAATAATTGAGGAGGTATACAGGAAGATGACTGATGAAGTCAAAAACGTCGAAGCAGAAAGCTTCGAAGAATTATTAGAGCAATCCTTTAAAACTTTACATACAGGAGATAAGGTGACCGGCACTGTTACATCGATCAACAACACCGATATAACTGTCGATCTCGGCGTCAAACAAGCCGGATATATACCCATGACCGAGCTTTCAGACGATCCGAACTTTAATCTTGCCGAGAGTATCAAGATCGGTGATACTGTCGATGCGTATGTAATTCGTGTGAACGATGTAGACGGTGTCATCACGCTTTCAAAGCGCCGTCTCGATGCCGGAAAGAATTGGGAAAAACTTGAAGCTGCAGTTGAATCCAAAGAATCTTTTGACGGTATCGTTGTTGAGCAGAACAAGGGCGGGATCGTTGCCATGGTCCTCGGAATAAAGGTCTTTATTCCGGCAAGCCAGACCGGACTTCCCAAGGATGCGTCGTTTGACACTCTTCTTAAGTCCAAGCAGAAGATCCGTATAACTGAGGTCAACAAAGCGCGCCGCAGAGTCGTAGGATCGATCAAAGCTCCCATGAATGACGCTCGCCGCGAAGCACGCGCAAAGATCTGGGATGAAATCGAAGTAGGCAAAAAATATAAAGGCGTTGTCAAGTCCTTTACGTCTTACGGCGCGTTCATTGATATCGGCGGCGTCGACGGAATGATCCATATTTCTGAGCTTTCCTGGGGCAGAGTGAATCATCCGTCCGATGTTCTTAAAATCGGACAGACGATCGATACTTACGTTATTTCGCTGGATCAGGAAAAACACAAGATCTCTCTCAGCTACAGAGATCCTGCCGATGATCCGTGGGTCTCATTCGTAAACAATTATCACGTAGACGATATTGTCCCTGTGAAAATCGTTAAGTTCATGCCTTTCGGTGCGTTTGCTGAGATCACCGAAAACATCGACGGTCTCATTCACATTTCACAAATAGCCGATCATAGGATCGATAAGCCCGAACAGGTCTTGAAGCTCGGATCAACGGTTGATGCGAAGATCATTGCCATTGATCAGGAAAAGAAAAAGATCTCGCTCAGCATCCGTGCCATAGCCGATCCTTCGGCGGTGCCGCTCAAGACAGAGGAGACCGCAGTCCTTGAAGCAAAACCCGAGGAAGAACAGTCTCAGCCGTCACCTGAAGCGCCTACAGCTGAATAATATTGAAACTCCGGGCAGCTCATTGCTGTCCGGAGTCTTTTTCTTTTTTTATTTTAATTTCGCTTAAGGGATTTTTTAATGCAGCGTCGCGCAGATTCTGATCGACTATGTGCGTATATATCATCGTTGTGTCGAGATTCTCATGCCCGAGTACCTCTTTAAGAGTCCGTATATCGACTCCGCTTTGATACATAAGTGTCGCAGCGGTATGCCTGAGCTTATGCACGGAAAGCTTTTTGTTTCCCAGACCGGCTCGTGTTAAATGAACGTTCACTAAGTGCTTTACAGTCTGAACGTCTATCCTTTGTCCGAGTCTGCTGATAAAAAGAGCGTTTTTATGCCCCGGTTTTGGGTTTATGCGGTAGGGAAGATAGGTATCGATAGCGGACTTACATGCCGGACTTAAATAAACTATACGTTCTTTATTTCCTTTTCCGACGACCCTTAATCTGTCTTCTGAAAAATCGCCCAAATTGATCCCGACAAGTTCGGAAACACGCAGACCGCAGGTAAGGAACAAAAGAATGATGCAATAATCACGCTCTTTGTTTTTTCCGTCGATATTAGAAAGCAGATCTTCGCTTTCTTTTAAAGACAAAAACTTAGGCAGTTGTTTTTGCGCTTTCGGGACGTCGAGACTGCTTGTGGGATTATCAGATAAAAGCTTGACCTTGTCACAATAGTATTTATAAAAGCCTCTTAACGCAGAGATCTTACGGGCTCTTGTTTTGGAGCTGTTGCCGTACGTGGTCTCGATACTGTTATGAAACTTCGGTCTGTCATTTGCCGTAAATACCAGATAATCAAGTATGTCGGACCGTGTTATGCTTTTTACCAGATCAAGATCTACAGAATCTATTATTACGTCGTTAAAAGCGGAATCGGAGGAAACCATGCCGCGGGATAAGAGTATATATCTGAAAAATGTTCTCAAGTCGAGGTAATATTCCGAAACAGTGCTTCTGGATCTTCCTAAAATAGTTTCAAGATACACCAGATAGTCACGTATGACAGGCGGAGCCTCTTTTATGTAATTCAAAAAATCACCTCACAAAAGGACGCAGACAATGGATATTTACAGAAGGATCATAGATTATCTTCCGATAGGATCTATAGCCGTTTATGCACAAAATGATTATATCATAAGACTTGCTTTTATCAATAAGGATTTTTTCGAGAAAAAGGAAATAATAAAAAAATCAAGAATTCTTGATTATGCTGAAAAGCAGCTTGAAGAGTATTTTTCAGGAAAAAGAAAAGCCTTTGATCTTAAGTGTGAGCTGCCGTCAAAAGGGTTTGACCGACTTGTATATGATAATTTGATGAAGATAAAATACGGAGAAACGACATCATACAAAGAATTAGCTGAACTTTGCGGAAATGCAGGCTCAGCACGAGCGATCGGAAACTCTTTGAGAAGAAATCCGATACCTGTAATCATTCCGTGTCATAGGATTATAAAGAGTGACGGAACGTACGGAGGATACTCAGGCGGAGCCGATATAAAAAAGTATTTGATCGAACTTGAGAAAACGAAGAAAAAGAAAAAGAACTCCGAATGATCGACAAACAGAAACGTTATAAAGACAGACAAAATATACTCATTATAAAAGTCAAGAAACCATATAGTAAAAAGTCGATGAAACTATTAAAGCAGAAGGATTATAGCTGCGCAAGGCTGTTTTAGGCTTTTTCGGTTATTTTTGATCCCCTCAATTGAACAAAATATTCATTTTGTTCAATTGAATATATTTTTTCAGCACCTTCCCTCGATTGCAATTTTGGAACAGATAATTATTTCATAATACTTTTACATTTTCAAAAATCGTTTTTATTGATTAAAATAATCGTATATGTTATAATTCATTCATAAATCTTTTGGGGTGATACTTTTGATTTGTAAAAATTGCGGTGCTTATTTAAGTGACGATCTGACCGAGTGCCCGATCTGCGGTTATCAAATAAGCAAACAAACCGATGCAGATTCAGATTCTCAGACCAAAGTTGATACGGTGCCTGATACCGAAGCTTTAAACGATCAACCGGATGAAGAAAAATCTGCAAGTATCAAAAAGAGCTCTTCATCAAAGTTGCTTAAAGTCATATGCATTGTTTTGGGTTGTCTTTTTGTATTATCCATCGTAGTTACTTATATTCTCTCCACAGGCGGTTTTTCTTCCCGCTTTTCCAAGCTTTCCTCTTTCTTTTCCGACGTGTTCTCATCGAATAAGGCTGATGCGGTCGTCGCTGAGTTTGACGATCATAAGCTTACTAACCGTGAGTTGGCTTACTATTATCGCGAACTTTATGATTATATGGTTAATACTTACGGAGATTCCCTTTCAACTCTTGTTGATCTGACCGCTCCCCTCTCTCAGCAAAAGTTTTCCGATACGATGTCATGGCAAGACTATTTTGTTACTTCTTCGATTGATTCGTGGTCAAGCACCATGGTACTGATAGATCTTGCGGAGAGTAATAATTATAAAGTCGATGAAATAACTCAAGCTGAGATCGATTCTCTGGATGACCTTCTTAAGCAGCTGGCTGAAGAGCAAGGCTTTAAATCGGTCGACGAATATACCAAAAGCAAGTTCGGAGATTTTACCACCGGTGAATCTTATATAAAATATGTTAAAGATTCTTATATTTCAAACGCGTATTATTCTGACGTATTCCAGGGTTATTATGACAAATATTCTGCCGAGATGGAGATGCCCGAAGATTATTACGTTTCGGTCCGGCATATTTTGATAATGCCGGAGAACAGTTCTGACCTCGCCTCGTGGGCAGCTGCAAAGTCCAAGGCTGAAGACCTTTATAAACGTTGGCTTGATGAAGGCGGGACAGAAGAGCTTTTTGCAGAATACGCGTTACAGTATACTGATGATACTGCTTCAGCTATCTACGGCGGCCTTTACAGCGAAGTCTCCTCCGGATATATGGTGGAGGAGTTTGACGCATGGTGCTTCGATAAAGACCGTAAAGTCGGTGATTCTGGGATCGTGCAAACGACGTATGGTTATCATCTGATGTATTTTGTTGATTTTGAAAATCCGGAAGCATATGAAAAAGCGTATGATTCGCTTACCGTGTGGCTCGAAACGATGAGTGAAGACATAAACGTTAAGACCCATCTCGAAAAAGTCAAGATCAAATAAAAGAAAGCAGTCCTAAAATAATAAAGCCGAACGGATAACCGGACGGCTTTTTTATTATATTTCCCTTTTTGCGTACATATCAAAAAGCGACTGACTCATTAAAAGTTGTTTTTTCGTTTTGAGTGACCGTAACGGTGTTCGATCCTTCGTTTGCGGTAAGAGGAACAGTTATAGTTCCATCCGTACGGTAATGAGTTCCCTGATACTCCAGAATCCCGTTTACTTTAACCGTAATTTCAATTGCTCCTTCCGTATCTTCTATATTGAAGGAGAAATCGATTTTACGTTTACCCGCGGCATTCGGATAAGGATCAAAGCTTATTCCTGATCCGGCTGCAATTGCAGGCTCCTGCGGACCGGCGCTGAGATGAATGGTGATTTTACTTCCCTTTTCTACAGTGGAAAAAGGAGATATGGTCTGATAAATGACTTTTCCCTTTTCTTCGGTGCTGTCGACAGTATAAGTTTTATCAAGCTGCAATGAAGCGCCTTCAATAGCCGCGATCGCTTCGCTTATCGTTTTACCTCTTAAATCGGGTACGACAGTAGTTTCCGCGGGTTTAGGCCCGGAACTGCAAATAACCGTAACAGAACCTCCCCTGGCAACTGTATTCCCGTATGCCGGATCGGTTGAAATAACGATCCCTGCGCTGTATTTGTCCGAATACTCTTCTTTCTTATATACGGTAACTCCTTTGTGTTCGAGTTCGCTCTGAACCTCTTGAAATTGTCTTCCCGAGTAATCTGCAATTTTGAATTCTTTTGGACCGCGGCTTATATTAACTATTATCTCTTCGCCTTTTTCTATACTTTTGTTTGCAGAAGGATTCTGCTCGATTATTTTGCCTTCTTCATAGGTTTCATTATACAAATACTCACCGGGTTGGATATTGTACTCGTAATACTCGTAAGAATTGATGACCGTCTCATAATCAAGTCCGACCAGATAAGGAACCAGGACCTTTTTGGACTCTGTGCTTCCGAACGGATTAAGAACTTTTATAAGGAAGAAAGCGGCGCCTCCGAGACAGATAAGAATTGCCAAAACTGCAAAGATCACGGCACCGGAAAATCCGGTCCCTTTGTCTTCTTCTTCCTGCGATTCTTCCTTTTCTTTTTCCTTTTTCTTTTCCTCTTTCTTTTGTTTTTTTGACCTCTTTGACTTATCTTCGTTTTTCTGATCGGTCATTGTTCTGCCGGCAGACGGGTCGGTATTTTTTTTATTTTCTTTTTCAGATACTGTCCTACTGTCTTTTTTATTTGTTTCTGTAATAAGGCTTCCTTTAGAAGTATCCTTATGCTCATTCTTTTCGACGCTCTCGGAGATCTTTATATCCTCAGGATTGTGCTTGTTAACGATAACGAAGTGAGGATCATTTCTGAAGCACTCAAGATCATGAAGAATTTCACTGGCAGACGAATATCGCTTTGAAAGAGAAGGATTCATTGCCTTCATCGTAATATTCTCAAGAGTTTTAGGAATATTGCTTACAAACGTAGAAGGAGGAAGCGCCATCGAATTGATGTGCTGGATAGCAATAGAAACCGGCGTGTCTCCTTCAAAGGGCAGCCTTCCCGTCAGCATCTCATACATTACTATGCCGAATGAATAAAGGTCGGATCTGGAATCTATATGACTGCCTTTAGCTTGTTCGGGAGAAACATAATGGACGGAGCCTATTGCCTCCCCTATACCTTTTGTCCCCTGATTTGACATATTCCTTGCGATTCCGAAATCAGCGACTTTAAGCGTCCCGTCTCTCAAAAGCATGATATTCTGAGGCTTGATATCACGGTGGATTATATTTCTGCTGTGTGCATGCTCGAGAGCCTTTGCAATCTGGATCGAGAAGAACGTGACCTCTTTCCATGAGAGTATACCGCGGCGCTGGAGATATTCCTTAAGGGTAATACCCTCAATAAGCTCCATGACAATATATTCGGAGTCCTCATAATGAGATACGTCGAACACCGAAACGATATTAGGGTGAGATAATATAGCAACGGATTGAGATTCATCATGAAACTGCTTTTTCAATGCTTCATCGGTGGAATACTCTTCCTTAAGCATTTTTAAAGCAACATACCTGTTAAGACGGTTGTCCATTGCTTTATAAACAACAGACATACCGCCGATACCGATGACCTCTATTATCTCGTATCTTCCGTCTAAAACTTTTCCTATATATTTATTCATTTGCCAGTCTCCTTAAAAAGCGCCGATGATAACAGTTATATTATCATGGCCTCCGCGCGTGTTAGCTATACCGATCAAAGATTTGCACGCGCTTTCTATCGTGTCTCCGTTGCATACTTCAAAATGAATCTCCGGGTCGGATATTTCATTTGTCAATCCGTCGCTGCAAATGAGCAGATACTGTCCGTTTTTAATATTTTTATCAAAAATGTCGCATTCGACTTTCTTCTCAACCCCAAGAGCACGCGTTATTACATTCTTTTTGGGATGTATCGTAGCCTCTCTGCGAGAGATCTCTCCGTGCTCCAATAATTCGTTGACCAGTGAATGATCTTTGGTGATCTGCTTTATTCCTTCACTGTCAATAAGATAGGCGCGGCTGTCCCCTACGTTGGCGACGGTAACCTTATTGTCATCGCATATCGCAGCGACAAAAGTAGTTCCCATTCCCATTAAATTAGGATTGTGCAACGCTGAAGAATAAATATTCTCATTTGCGTCTTTTACGATTTCATACAAAAAATCAGCGTACTGGGAATGCTTTAAAGTTTTATCTCCTAATGAATCGACCTTTTTCCGGAAGGTTTCGATGGCGATAGCGCTTGCTATCTCGCCTCCGGTAACCCCGCCCATTCCGTCGCATAAAGCTATATATACTCTTTTATCATGATTTTTGCTGCAAATCAAAAAATCATCCTGATTGATTTTTCGGGTCATACCTTTATCAGATAATCCGTAAAAAGTCATAGTACCCTCTGTTAAAGATTATTTTTAGCTTTGAGCTGACCGCATGCCGCATCGATATCGCTGCCCAAACGTCTCCTGACCGTGACGTTTATCCGCTTTTTTTCAAGCGTATCTTTAAAGTTATTTATGGTTTTCTGATCCGACGGAAGAAGGGTGCTCTTGCTGTTTTTGTTAAGCGGAATTAGATTGACGTGGCAAATCAGACCTGATAAAAGGTCCGCAAGCTGATTTGCGCAGCTTATTGAATCGTTTACATTTTTTATCATAGCATATTCAAAGGATATGCGTCTATGTGTTTTATTGAAATATCTTTTGCAGGCGTCGATCAGCTCTTCGACCGGATATTTTCTGTTGATCGGCATTATCTTGTCCCTTGTTTGATTATTCGGTGCGTGCAGAGAGACAGAAAGGGTAAGCTGCAAGTTTTTTTCCGCCAATTTGTCGATCTGAGGAACAAGCCCGCACGTTGATAAGGAAATATGTCTCATTCCGATGTTTAATCCTCCGGGCGACGAAACAACGGACAGAAACCTCATCACGTTATCGTAATTGTCCAAGGGCTCGCCTATTCCCATAAGGACGATATTTGATATATCGAGACCGCTGTCTTTTTTTGCCGTCAAAAGCTCCCAAAGGATCTCCCCTGCCGACAGGTTCCTTGAAATCTTCGGATTATAAGATGCACAGAAAACACAACCCATTCTGCACCCCGTCTGAGTTGAAAGGCAAATGCTGTTACCGTGAATATACCTCATCAAAACAGTTTCAACGGTGCTGCCGTCGTCATATTTCAAAAGATACTTTACGGTTTCGTCTGAAGAAACTTGTTTTTTAAGAATTTGCGGGGATTCGATGATACATCTGTCGGAAAGCTTATTTCTGAGCGCTTTCGATAAGTTTGTCATTTCGGAAAAATCGGTTACGCCTGATGAGAGCCATTTGAATATTTGTTCCGAACGGTAAGAAGGCTCGGAAAGTTCATGCATAAGATCATTTAATTCCTGAGGCGTAAGGGAATAAATGCCGATTTTATTATCCATTCTTTTTCCTGCCTAACAAAGAAATAAAAAAACCGTCGCAGTCGTTTATATGCGGGTAAAGAGTCAGTTCACCGTCTGATTTACCGAAAAAGGAGTTTTCAAACGGAATAAGATAAAAATCATCGTGATCCCGCAAAAAGGATTCTACGATTTCCTGATTTTCTTCTTTTAATACGGTGCAGGTAGAATAAACCATTCTTCCGCCGGGTTTTAAGTATGCCGCAGCATTATCTAAAATGCGTTTTTGAATAAGCGGAATATCTTTTATATCCTTTTCGTCTTTATATCTGATATCGGGTTTTTTTCTTATGATCCCGATCCCTGAACAAGGTACGTCGCATATGATCTTATCAGCACTTTCAAAAAGACCGGGCTGATAAAGTGCAGAATCCCCGCAAACGGGATCAATGATCTTTATCGAGAGTCTTTTTGCACCGTCTTTAATGATATCCGTTTTATGCTCATAAAGATCGAATGCTTTTATGCTGCCTTGATTATTCATCATTTGGGCAGCAATAAAACTTTTTCCTCCGGGGGCCGCACACATATCGATCAAATTATCTCCCGGAACAGGGTCAAGGATCGTTACGGAAAGTTGAGATGAGGCGTCCTGTATATAAAACAGACCTTTTTTAAACAGATCCGTGTAAGCAAGAGCTTTTGAATCGATGCAAAAAAGCGTATTCTCAAGTCCGGCTACTTTTGAAACCTTTATACCAAGATCGTTAAAATCGGATATAAGTTTATCTGTTGTTGTAAGGATAGTATTTACGCGGATATACGTTTTAGGTCGCGTGTTGCAGCTTTTAAGAAAGTTTTCGCATCCGCTTCTTCCAAGTTGAACCGTAAGCCTGTTAATCAACCATTGCGGGCAGCTGTATATAACAGAAAGATCATCATTATCAGGCTTCGGAAGATCGTTCTTCGAGTCGGCGATCTTATGCAGTATCGCATTGCAAAAGCCCGCGGCACGCGGGTTCGATCTTTTTTTGACAAGAGTTACCGTTTCGTTTATCGCAGCATAAAAAGGAACTTTATCCATAAAGACTATCTGATAAACTCCGCATCTGAGCGCATCCAAAACCTGAGGCATGATCTTATTGAGCTTTATAGAACTGAAAGAAGAAATATAATAATCTATCAAATAAAGATTTTGAACGACGCCGTAGACTATTTCGGATATAAAAGCAGAATCCTCTTTGGAAAAAGTTTTTAGAGAATCCTTAAGATAAAGATCGGGCCATGCGCCGTCCCGTCTGAACGAAATAAGAGCCTTAAGTGCAGCTTCACGTGCAGATGTCATTTTATTCACCTGAAAATGATGAGAAGCACTTATTGAGAAGATCACGGTGACCGGCGGTGTATGCGGATACCGACATTCTCTTTCCCCCGGACTCTTGGAGTTCCTTGATAAGTATCTTACCCGTTTTACAACCTATCAATAATCCGCTTTTATCTGCTTTAATAATACGACCTGCATCATTTATACCAGACGTATCGGTTAAAGAAGCTCTGAACAGCTTTATTTTTTTCCCGTCAAGAAAACAGAATGCTCCAGGCAGCGGATCAAAGGCACGTATCAATTGAGATACCGAGGCGGCATCTTTTGAAAAATCGATCAGCGCATCTTCATTTTTGATCAACGGAGCGTAGCTTGATGCGCTGTCATCCTGCTTCTCGGGATAAATGTCCGAGTTTTCTATTTTGCTTACGGCTTTTACTATCATTTGCGATCCGAGAATCGCAAGTCTGTCATGAAGACTGTCAAAACATTCATCAGGAGCGATCTTAATGCTTTCACGCATCAGAATATCTCCGGTATCAAGACCTTCGTTCATTTGCATGATAGTGACGCCTGTCTCGTTATCACCGTGAAGTATCGCAGCATTGATCGGACTTGCCCCCCTATATTTAGGCAAAAGCGAAGCGTGAACGTTGATACAGCCGAATTTAGGCAAGGACAATATATCCGGAGGCAATATCTTCCCGTATGCGGCGACAATTATAATATCAGGGGAAAGATCATTTAATATTCTTTTCCATTTATCATTTTTTAAAGAGACCGGCTGGTAAACGGGAATGCCGTATTCTTCAGCGCATATTTTTACCGGAGGAGGAAACAGCTTCATTTTTCTGTTTTTAGGCGCGTCTTTACGAGTGAAAACACTTATTACCTCATTTTCACTCTCGATCAATGCCTTCAGAATAACGACAGCGTAATCCGGTGTGCCCATAAATACAACGCGCATGTTTTATTCCTCATCCAAATTGATATAACGTTCGACCTTTTCGGTAAAAACATGCCCGTGAAGATGATCTATTTCATGGCAGAATGCCCGTGCGGTAAACCCTTCTGCTTTGACAGTAAACTGTTTTCCGAATCTGTCAAAAGCGGATACGGTGACCTTCATCGGTCTTGTCACTTCACCGAAAACGTTCGGAACGCTCAGGCATCCTTCCCTGTCGGTCTGAGTGCCTTCCTGATCCGTTATTTCCGGATTTATTATCTCAAGAAAAGATTCATCTTCCTGCAAAACAAGTGCGGCTGAGCGGAGGACGCCTACCTGTGGGGCTGCAAGTCCCGCGCCTTGGGCTTGTTTGACAGTCTCCTGCATATCGTCAAGAAGCTGCCAAAGTCTTTCATTATACTCGGTGACCGGGCGGCAAACTTTATTCAGAATCGGGTCGCCGACCTTTACAATATTCCTGATTGCCATATTTCCTCCGTCAGTTGTAGATATTTATATCCGCCGCGGCAGATACGTCGCGGCTGAAGCGTGATCCGGAAAAAGAGGTTAATATCCGATTGACAAGATATCTTGTCTTAAGATCGTTTCTGCATCTGAATGAAACGTTGAATCGATATTTGTTGTTAAGCTTTGATATCGGTGCCGCGGCAGGTCCCAAAACGACAGTATCAAGACCGCTTTCTTTAAACGTCATTCTTAAAGTGGCGGAAAGAGAAAGCGCTGCTTTCAGAGTTTTTTCTTCTGACTTGCCGGAAAGCATAAAGGTCATTATGTCGGAAAAAGGAGGAGCATCCAAAGCCTGTCTGGAACGTATTTCGTATTCGTAAAAAGAGTCGTAATCCTGTTTAGCTGCTGACAAAATGACGGGATTTTCAGGTGAATAAGTTTGAATGACCGCACGTCCCTGCTTATTTCTCCTTCCGGCCCGTCCCACGACCTGAGTTATAAGTGAAAACGCACGCTCCTGGGCTCTGAAATCTCCGCTTGACAAAAAGCCGTCACTGTCAACGACCCCGACAAGAGTAACGTCGTCAAAATCCAGTCCCTTTGCGACCATCTGAGTGCCGATAAGGATATCTCCCCCGCCGTAACAGAACTCGTCCAATATTTTTTCATGCGTAGTCCGGCCGGACACCGTGTCGGTATCCATCCTAATAATTTTAGCTGACGGAAAAAGCGCTTTCAGTTCTTCTTCAAGTCTCTGCGTTCCGGTTCCCTCAAACTTTAAATGTGATGAACCGCACTCTGGGCATTTGTCAAATATCGGTTCGGAATAACCGCAGTAATGGCACACAATTCTTTTGTTCTTTGAATGATATACAAGAGGCACGCTGCAGTTCAAACATTTCGGGCTGAATCCGCAGTCTATGCATATAACCTTATGTGCTGATCCCCTGCGGTTAAGAAAAAGAATGGTTTTTTCTTTTCTGTCGAGATTAGTTCTTATTTCTGCCGCAAGCTCAGGACCGACGCATGCAGCGTCGCCTCCTTTTAGTTTTCCTCGCATATCTGATATCACGGTTTTAGGAAGAGGAACGTCATTAAAACGTTTATCTAAACGGACGAGAGATATTTTTCCCGATTCGGCAGAATAACGCGTAACGACCGACGGTGTCGCGGACCCCATAAGTACAAGACAGTTATGTTTTATCGCACGGAACTTAGCCACTTCTTCAGCGTTGTATCTCGGGGTATTCTCTGATTTATACGTGTATTCCTGCTCTTCATCAATAACGATTATTCCCAGATTTTTTAGCGGAGCAAAGACTGCAGTTCTTGTTCCTATGACGATATGGGCCTGGCCGGTTTTGATTCGTTTATATTCGTCATATCTTTGGGAAGCTGTAAGTGCACTGTGGATTATCGCGACGTCATCGTTGAAATAAGAATAAAATCTCCTGACTGTCTGCGGCGTAAGAGCGATTTCAGGCACCATCAGGATAGCAGTTTTATTGCTTCTTATAACTTTTCGAATGAGCTCAATATATATCTCCGTTTTGCCGCTGCCGGTAACGCCGTAAAGAAGTGCCGCAGCAGGTTTTCCGGTCATAAGCGCAGAGATAGAATCAAATGCTTTTTTTTGTTCATTGTTCAGTTCTGTCTTTTTAGGAAGGCAGCCTGTTTTTATTTCGGGACGTCTGAACTCTTCTTCTTTTCTGACAGAAATGAATCCCGTTTTCTGTAACGTTGAAATAAGTGAGGCAGAGGATCCCGTCAGATAGCAAAGCTCCTTTACGGGTAGTTCACCTTCATCGCACAGCCTTTTATAAACTTCCTTGCGTCTGTCTCCGAGTTTTCCGGCAGGAAAAAGCTTTTCTGCTTCTTTGTAGGAAATCAACGGCGAAGCAAAAAGAATAAACTTATCAGACGTTGTTTTTGAAAAGCTCTGTTTTAACTGCAGAAAACCGGCTTTGACGAGTTCCTTCAAATGGTCTTCGGCATTATTGATACCGGAAGCGTTTATTATTTCCGAGACAGACATTGCCTTGTCTGACAAATAAACCGCTTCTGCAACGGCAAGTTTTGCCGGATGACCTTTTAAAGTATTACGGATCTCATCAAGTGAAAGATCGGACTTTTGAAATAAATCAGCTTTATTACTCCAAACTCCGGGTGGAAGCATCGCGTTTGCCGCTTCAAAAAAAGTACAGTAATAGTGATTTTTGATAAATCCGGCAACTGCAATATCTTCATCAGAAAGAGAGATAATGTCATCAAAAAGCATAAAAATGCTTTTAAGTTCCGCGCATTCATCGGGAAAACAGTATTTCAAACTCAAAATAAAACCTTCGGTTTTTTTGTTTCCCCTGCCGAAAGGAACAAGAACCCGCTGCCCGACAATTGCCTTTTCAGCATATATATCCGGCACCTTATAGCTGTAAAGCTTATCAATACACAAAATTGCAGCTGAAACGGCAATTTGGGCAACGAGTGTTTTCATCGTCAAACGGTTTTTTCTTCGTCTTCGGGCTTTATTACAGATATTCTTCCGGAAGCAATATCATCCAGTGCCATTTTAACGGGCTTGTCTTCAAGAGTGATCTTGCATTCCTCTGCATTTTCGGAAATATCTCTCGCACGTTTTGCGGCGATATTGACAAGCATATATCGATTATCGATCTGTGCAAGAAGATCTTTCATGGGCGGCTTAAGCATCATTTCGGTTTCCTCCAGTTTTTTTATTACGAATATCCATTACTATTGATTTCATTTCATTTACCGCTGCATCCAATTGGTCGTTTACAACGATATGATCGAACATTTCCGAGGCGGCACATTCTTCTTTTGCTCTTTTGAGCCGCATCATTATATGTTCCTCATCTTCGGTCCCGCGAAGACGAAGCCTTCTTTCAAGTTCTTCCATGGATGGAGGAGCGAGAAAAATAAAAACTGCGTTCTTGCACTTTTTCTTTATGTTCATTGCACCCTGAAGCTCTATCTCAAGAACGACGTCCTCGCCACGACGTGTTCTGCTGTATACAGGCGCCTTCGGAGTCCCGTAATAATTCCCTGCATATATAGTATACTCCAAGAGCTGCTTTTTCTCGATCATAGATTCAAACTGTTCTTTTGTGACGTAGTAATAATTTACGCCTTCCTGTTCGCCCTCTCTCGGAGCTCTCGTAGTAGCAGATACAGAAAAAAATATATTATCAGTTTCTTTAAGAAGTCTCCCCAGAACAGTTCCCTTGCCGGCGCCGCTGGGCCCGGTAACAACAAAAAGAGTTCCTTTATTCATCTGTATCTTCATCCTCATCCTCATAATCCGTATTAAGTCTGTTTGCGATAGTTTCAGGCTGAACAGGAGAAAGGATCACATGATCCGAATCTGTTATAATGACTGCTCTGCTTCGTCTTCCGTAGGTAGCATCGATGAGTTTGTTGCTTTCGCGTGTTTTTGTTATTATCCTCTTTATCGGAGCGGATTCCGGGCTTACTATCGCAACTATCCTGTTTACGGAAACCATATTGCCGAAGCCGATATTAATTAAACGCATATGTCTCTCCTTATTCGAGATTTTGTATTTGTTCTCTTATTTTTTCTATTTCGGCTTTCATATCAACGACCTTTTTAGTTATGGCAAGATCGCATGCTTTTGAACCTATTGTGTTTGCCTCTCGGTTGAACTCCTGAATAAGAAAATCAAGCTTTCTTCCGGCGGGAACAGATCCTTTGATCAGCCCCTCGAGTTGTTTGATATGACTGCGTAATCTTGTGATTTCCTCAGTAACGGAAATCTTATCGGCAAAGAGTGCGGCTTCTGAAAGGATCCGCTGCTCGGTTATTTCCGTATCACCGAGTAATTCGGTCATACGGGCCGCGATCTTTTCACGATATTCTTTGACCGACTCGGGTGATCTTTCATCGATGTAATCAACGATACCGGAAATCAGCTCTGCTCTGTAAAGGATATCGTCACAAAGACGCGTCCCTTCTTCAAGGCGGACTGCATTAAAGCTCTCAACGGCGTTTTCCAATGCCTCTGTCATCTCTGCCGTAAGTTCCTTAACGTCAGGCTCGTCTTTGTTAATAATAAGAGAATCCTGCATTCGAATGATACTTGAAGCAGTGAGATCGTTTTCGATGCCGAACAAGCTTTTCAACGTCTCTCCAGCCGATATGTATTCTTTTACCAGAGGAGTATTCAAAGTAACGGAGACGCCGCTGTCCTCTTTATCTTTAACTGATATATAAACCTCGGCTTTGCCTCTTGCAACTGCCGAAGAAACGGTTTTTTTTGCGGCATCTTCAAGGAAGGAATAAATACGGGGAGCTTTTACCGTAAGATCGAGATACCTGTGATTGATGGCACGTATTTCTACGACGATCTGACGCTTTTCATTTTCAACCGACGATCTCCCGTATCCGGTCATGCTTTTAAGCAAAATGGATCACCTCAATATTTCAGTTATAATAAAAGTAATTCTGTTCTTTTTATCAAAAAGTCTGTATACGATCCAACATAAAAGAATGCCGAAAAACAAGCCGCAAATTGATGCAATGATCTTTGCCCCTTCTGAAAACGGGAAAATAAAATACATAAAAGTCATCAGCAACAAAGGAAAAACATAGAATAAAGCGGCAGCCTTCAAAACCTTTTTTGAAGAACTTTCTACAATAACGGTCTCGCCTTCTGAAGCCATCAAGGGATTTTCGGCGCAGACCGAAATTATCTCCTCCGGATGAACGCAACCATGACAGCTTTCACAGTCTGAAGAGCAGGCAGCGCGTCTCGTAACAGAGAGAACTGCGTAACCGTTTTCCAAAACCTTTGTTACTTTAGCCGTTTGTTTCATCTGACTCCCTCATACATCGAAAGAATCTGCTTGGCTGCCTTAATACCGTCGACAGCAGCGCTCATGATTCCGCCCGCATATCCTGCGCCCTCTCCGCAAGGTATCAGTCCTTTGATCGAGGATGATTGCATATCGTCTTCCCTGGTTATCCTTACCGGAGATGATGTTCTTGTTTCCACACCGGTAAAAACGGCATTAGGCTGGGCAAAAAAAGAAAATGATTTTGCAAAAACAGATAAAGAACTTCTTATCGTATCGGTAACAAATCGCGGCATCCAATCGGAGAAATCAGTCAGAGCAAAAGATAAAGGATAAGAAGGCTTTACGAGGTCGGGCTTGGTCCCGGAAGATCCTGAAACAAAATCGCCGACAGTTTGTATAGGAGCTGCGTATTTCCCTCCGCCTCTCAAAAAAGCTTCTCTTTCAAGTTTGC
>JAEEGL015979064.1_pt1 | contig 27584 bp, 24 predicted proteins | sample 9134231 | NCBI WGS metagenome assembly JAEEGL01 (sample SAMN16246548, study PRJNA631951) | gut metagenome | biome: gut microbiome; feature: rumen; material: fiber-attached | host: Bos | place: Iran: Karaj | collected 2018-10
CTCAGCTACGCTTGCGTCGAGCATGGCATAATGCCGGCCAATGATGCGCTGCTGCACGCGGAGCGAGGCGCTTACGAATTTGCTGTCGAAGAACTCGGAATGTCCGAATCCTTCCAGTGGCAGCTGCTGCGGGAAATATTTGCCGTAGGTTGGTCCGCCTATCACGTTAAAGGCAGTCACAGGAATGTCATCGCCAAACACCATGCGTGTCTGCAATCTTGGGCGGATATGAGTGTTTGGTGTTATCGCAAATGTCATCTGCCACATCGCCATAAGCGAGGTAAAACCGCTATGTCCTTTCCACTGGGCAAAATTGTCGGTATAATATCCAAGCTGCGCCTCAGTCCTCATGCCTCGATGAGTGAAATAACGATTGTCCTCATTGTTGTATCGCAAGCGCAAATGATAATTGAAATAGTGCTCATCCTTGTTGATTGTCATCTCATTATATTCATTCCATAAACCCTTGAAAAAGTGGTAGTGCTCCCACCCTACTCCGAGTTCACAATCAAAATTCATAGCATCGAGCGAGAACAGCTTCACATTGGCTTTCTGATAGATGACCGACATGTTGGCACTGCGATGGCCACGGGTAAAGAGGTCATTGTATTTATACCATATCTCATAACCAAGTCCCATCTTCTTGAACTTCCACGGCTCCATATCAAATCCCAACCTGAGCATAGAGCGCAAGCCCAATCGAAGCGTCAGATCTAAGTCCTTGTTGACCTTGCCTCCCATGTAGTAGTGCCCATTAAGCTGGAAAGCGACAATGTCCTCGTTGTCATATCTGGCACCTATCGATGCAACAACAGTGCTATTCTTTCTAAGGTCAAGCAAGCCGCGCTCGTCATCCTCAATATCAACCAACGAAGTGATCTCACGAGGATGAGTAAGGTTTTTGTACTTATAATCAGCACCTGACTGAGCTTTAAGAAGCATCAAGGAGTCGAGCTTCGCGCGTGTGGCATCTTCGCCACGCTGCATGAGCGAGTCGAGGGCTTTACGGGTAAAGCTGCCACTCGAGTATCCAGTCACGGGCACCTTGATGAGCAGGTCGCAGTATTTTTCATTTTCCTTGGAACGACGCGACACATCGCTACCTGCCGAGCGTTCCATCACATCCATAAGAGAACGGAACTGCTTGTTAGGATTGATCACCCCATCAAATTTCACACCAATCACGATATCGGCACCCAGCTCTCTCGCCACATCGGCGGGAAAATTATTTTTAGCGCCACCGTCAACGAGCACCATGTCGCCTAGGCGCACCGGAGTGAACACGCCAGGAATCGACATACTTGAGCGAATACTCTTTACTATAGATCCATGAGTGAGAACAACCTGATCGTCGTCAACTAAGTCGGTAGCCACGCAGGCAAACTGACGAGGGAGGTCTCTGAGGAAGTTGATACTGTCGGCATAGTCCTTGAGGTAGTGGCCAAAGACACGCTCCACATTAGTACCACGAATCACTCCGCCCGGACGTGGGTCCTGGCTGTCGCCAACGTAGAAGTCGCGTTCATATATATAGGTGTTCTGGTCGTCACGCTCGCTAAGGGTGAGGCGATTTTGAGCATTGCGGTCGAGAAAGAGGTCAACCCAGTCCATAGTGCGGAACATCGTGGCTATGTCGTTGCTATTATAGCCCACGCTATACAGTGCTCCCACAATGCTTCCCATGCTGGTACCCACCACCATATCTACAGGAATTCCAGCCTCTTCTATAACCTTTAGAGCGCCCACATGAATGGCACCTAAAGCGCCACCGCCACTTAGCACCACTGCCACTTTCTTGCGGCCTCCACTTGGCAAGCTATCGGTAGTCTGTTGTGCTGCAACAGGCAACACAATCAGCCATGCCAGCACCAAGATTATTGCCTTTTTAATCATTTGCTATTAGTTTCCGAGTAATACATTATAAACCGTTGTCACATCACTGCTCGTGATGGAGCCATCATTATTCTGGTCGCCGTAAACCAAACTGCTATCGTCATCGTTAAGCAAGTAGTTATAGAGAGCTGTCACGTCGCTTGCTGTGACTTCTCCATCACCGTTCACATCGCCCACGATGACAGGTAAGGGGGCGGAGCCAGGCATAATTTCTATCTCACCCCAGTACATGTCGTTGCTGCCGCTGGCACAAATCTGCCCATAATCATTAACATGCCCTCCCTCGGGCTTGGAGATATGGCAGTTGTTGAGTGTGAGCATTGGAGGAGTGCAGAAGTATCCATCGCCAATGTAGATATATGCGTTGTCAACAGTGAGTGAGCAGTCGTTATCCTCATTCTGTATTACGCCTCCAGGTGTCGTGATGGAACAGTTGCGTATGGTTGTATGGGCAGGAGCATCGGCCCTGTGGGTGAAATAACCTATGCTCACTTGGTTTACAGCCGACTCCATCGACAGTGAGCCACCGCCATCAATCACTACCCCATCGCTCTCGAGGAAATATAAGCCATAAACATTGCGCTGAGTGATGATGTGATTCTCACCCAGAAGTTCAAGGTGCAGCCCTGCTATGTCACTGATGATGACTTGACGTTCGCTACTGATAGTAGCATTATTCAATGTCAAAGTATTGGTGCTAGGGTTGTAATACACCTTACCGTCGCCCAAGATGTCATCGCGGTTTTTGGATGTCACCTGCACACCGCCAACAGTGAGTGGATAGTTGCGCACACCTATCTTGACGTGAGATGCTGACTGGTTGTTTCCATCCTGAATGGTCACTCCGCCACTCATCGCCGTTGGGTCAAACACCAGATGCCCGCCTTCGGGCTCCATGATTTCCATGCCATCGCCAAATTCCATAACTCCCGAGATTCCTTCCTCGAAATTAAAGTAATTCCAAATGGCACGATAGTTGCTATTCACGGTCAGCGAGCCACTAAGCATCTCGTATTTTACATCATAGGTGCTAGTCGAGTATATACCATAATTACCTCCATTTACGGTCACATCAGGCCCATTGAACCGATAAAGCACATAACTCTTATTAAATGTCATAAATGCTATGTTGCCCGATGTAATAGCGAGGCTTCCGTTGCCTGTGAACGAATAAACTTGTTGGGCATTCACACTACCCGCCGATGTTATACACGACAGATTACTATTGCTTGCATTGGTCTCCAACTCGCAATTGCCATTAACAAAAATCTCAAAGGAGTTGACTTCGGTGTAACTGCCACCATTATTATTTATTCTTATAATATCTTTGTCGGGGCTTGAAATAACAGCATTGTTGAGTGAAAGACGATAGACACTAAAACTAACAGTTCCACTCTGCAAATAACCCTTTTCTGTCAAGATTTGAGTCAAGTTCTGGGCATTATCGCTTGTAACCCGCACTCCACAAATCTCTAAGTTGTACTGCTCTAACGCACTGGCACCGAAGGCAACCAGTGCAATCAACAAAAAAGTGAAAATTTTCTTCATACTTTCTTTTATTATTTTTTAGGCTATCACTTAATTTAACATGCAAATTTAATCATTTTTTCTGTAACAACAAAATAGAAATTCAATATTGGCCTTATGCTGGAAACAGAACGATTCCTTGCAATTTGTGGCACGTAATTTGCTATTGATATGAAAAATTTATAACTTTGTGGCAATAAATAATTAGAAACTCATTACACTTAAAAACATGAAAGTAGCGATAGTTGGCGCTAGTGGCGCTGTGGGACAAGAGTTTATGCGAGTGCTCGATGAGCAGAATTTCCCTGTTGACGAGCTGGTATTGTTTGGTTCGGCGCGTAGTGCCGGGCGCATCTTCACGTTCCGTGGCAAGGACCATGTGGTGAAGCTGTTGCAGCACAACGATGACTTCAAGGACATCGACATCGCCTTTGTGTCGATGGGCGGCGGTCCGGCACGTGAATATGCCAAGACTATCACGAAATATGGCTGCATCATGATTGACAACAGTAGCGCGTTCCGCATGGACGACGACGTGCCACTGGTGGTGCCAGAGGTGAACGGCGAAGACGCTCTTAACGCTCCGCGGCGCATCATCGCCAATCCTAACTGCTCTACCATTATCCTGGTTGTTGCCCTGAAGCCACTCGACAACATCTCACACATCAAGAACGTGCAGGTAGCGACCTATCAGGCTGCTAGTGGCGCAGGCCTGCAAGCTATGGACGAACTGGCGCTGCAGCAGAGCGAGATAGCACACGGCAAACTTGAGACAACGGTTAAGCACTTCCAGCATCAGCTGGCCTATAACGTGATTCCTCACATCGACGTCTTTGCCGACAACGACTACACCAAAGAGGAGATGAAAATGGTGCGCGAGACGTGCAAAATCATGCACAGCGACATCCGCGTGAGCGCCACCTGCGTGCGTGTGCCAGTGATGCGCACTCACAGTGAGGCGGTGTGGATTGAGTGCGAAGAGCCTATCACTCCCGAGGAGGCACGTGCCGCTATGCAGCTCGCCCCAGGCATCGTGGTGATGGACGAACCCGCAAGCAACACCTACCCCATGCCCATCACTTGCACGAGGAAAGACCCCGTGTATGTGGGCCGCATCCGCATCGACACAAGTAGCGACAATGGCCTCACATTCTGGGTAGTAGGCGACCAAATCAAGAAAGGTGCCGCCCTCAACGCCGTGCAGATTGGACAATACTTGATATCCCACCGCGGATTCCCTAAGAAGTGATTTTTGAAGACAATTAAGGACTCAATCTTTTTGTTTCTATTTTATTAAGGACAATTGTCGCAGGGAGCACATTTTCTTACAATAATAAAATATAAGCTGCTAGGCTTGCTGGGATGCAAGTTAGCAGCTTATAACTTTATTACTTATCTAAAATTACAGGCTCTCGGTGAGGATGTCGGTGATATCCTCGGGCTTGAGATCGAGATAGCCTGCAGGATAGACTACGGTAGTGCTTGTGATGCCTGGTATCATTTCGGCAGTTGCACCTAGTTCGCCAATAGTGAGAGGCAGCCCAATCTCAAGCATCCAATCCTTGAGAGCAGCAAGACCCGCCTCAGCAATTTGCTCGTCGGTCATTCCGTCGCCACCAATGTTCCACACATTCTTGGCAAAGCGTACAAACTTGGGCAGACCTTCCTTCATGGCGCGCTTGTAATAAGCCATAGAAACCGAAGCCAAGCAATATCCGTGAGGAGCATGTGTCCAGGCGCCAACGCTGTGGCCAATCATGTGCACCATCCAATCTTCGTGCTTGCCGCAGCCAATGAGAGTGTTGAGTGCCCAAGTTGCAGTCCACATAATGTTAGAGCGAGCTTCATAGTCCTGTGGATTCTTCACGGCGATGCGCGATGCAGTGATGAGCGAGCGCATAAGTCCTTCAGAGAGATAGTCGCTTGTATTGTCATCGAAATCAGAGAAATACTGCTCCATTATGTGGTTCATGATGTCGTAGATGCCAGCCTTCATCTGATTATCGGGGACAGTCATAGTGAACTTGGGATTCAGAATCGAGAACTTGGGCATGAGACGATCATCAAACACGTGGCCAACCTTGAAGTTGTGCTCGGCATCGGTAATCACCGTTCCGGCATTCATTTCAGAGCCAGTGCCCGCCATAGTGAGCACGCAAGCCACAGGCAACAGACGCTGGCCGGCAACAGGCTGCTCCTGCTTGAGCCAGAACTTGTCCCAATAGTCGCCGTCGCAGAACACCGAAGCGGCAACCGCCTTTGAGTAGTCGCACACACTGCCTCCACCAAGGGCGAGGATAAGGTCCACATTGTTCTCACGAGCTATCTTCACTCCCTCATTAAGCTTCTCCAGAGTGGGGTTGCTCATTACTCCAGGATTCTCTACAACAGTTTTGCCGGCTTCGTTAAGAATTGCCACCACTTGGTCGTAGATACCATTGCGTTTCACGCTGCCACTGCCGTAGTTGAGCAGCACAACAGGTCCAAAGTTCTTCAACTCGTCCTTGAGAAAGTTCAAAGACTCATCACCAAAATACAATTTGGTGGGATTGTGGTAAGAAAAATTTCCTAACATAATCGATATTTTGATTGGTTAATTAATTATTTCACTTTATTGTAAACCTCATCGGTGACGGGTTCGAGCCATTCGTTGCTTGCTCCTGGCTGCACGTCTTTGTGGTAGGTGAGGTGCTGGAACCATGAGTCTCGGGCTGCGCCGTGCCAGTGCTTAGCCTCGGCAGGGATGGCGATTACGGTACCAGGAGTCATTTCAACAGGTTCTTTGCCCCACTCCTGATACCATCCGCGACCAGCTACGCAAATGAGCACCTGCACCTGCTTGTGGTGAACGTGCCAGTTGTTGCGACAGCCAGGCTCGAAAGTAACGTTGAAGATTCCCGCCCCCATGTCAGCGAGATAGCTGTTGCCTATGAAATACTGAGCGTATGCATCGTTGGGATTGCCCTTGGGCCACACGTCAAAATCAACAGTCTCGACCACAGCGGGTTGTGGCTCGTTAAACACCTGCGACATCATCTTCTTGGCACGATTGGCCTCGGCCTCCCCTACTCTCTGCTGCAGCACGAGTGGAATCTCGTGAAGTTGAGCATCGGTCACACCCATGTTTCGGGCGCCGCTGATGTGCGCCATAAGTTGTGGCTCACAACCTGGCAGAGCCGAAATCGCCGAAACGGTGACGATTTCACGGTCGGCAAACGAGAGGTTGTTGCGCGCGAAAATGTCGCCAAAAAGGTGTGCTTTGAGATAGTAGTCGGTCTGGGGAGCAAAGTCGTAATTGAACGGACGCCCCGAGAGTTTTGTCTGCACCTCGGTCCCTTGCTTGAGTGCGTCGTAGCTCTTAGGCAGCGGATCGGCTTCTCGGCCAGCCTCGGTCTTCTTACCTGCATCGGTACGCTCTTTAATCACCTGCTGCAATGCTCCTAAGGCGTTTAGTGAGCGAGGAAATCCTGTATAAGCATAAAGCTGCGATAGTGCTTCCTTTGCCTCGCTTATTGTCAGGCCATTATCAAAACCTTCGTTAAGGGCCACTTTAAGTCCTTCAATGTTTCCCTTAGCCTCGTTGGCAGCAATCGCCACGAGAGCTTGTTGTCTTGTTGTAAGTGCCATATATTGTGCGTTTATTTGCAGCGACATCAATAAAACTGTCGCCATTATTATTAACTTTTTCATTGCCGTTTTATTTTATTTGTTCTTACTTGCTTTCACCCACACTGGCTCTTCGCTCATTGCGGGTTTGTTCACTGCCATCACGCCCGACAGGTTGTGAGGCACATACAGTTCCTCAAGATAACGGATATCGTCATCGGTGAGATGAACATCAAGCGCCTTCACCGCTCCCTCGATGTGATGCAGTTTTGTAGCACCAACGATAGGCGACTCCACCTTGGTTAGCAGCCATGCCAGCGAAATCTGCGTCATCTCCACACCGTAGCGGTCGGCGAGTTCTACCACGCGCTCCACTATGCGATTGTCCTGCTCAGCAGTGCTGTCGTACTTGAAATGCATAAATGCATCCTTTTCTTGCCGCAAAGAGGTCTCTCCCGGGCGCTTGGCAAGTTTGCCCGATGCAAGGGCGCTATAGGGCGTCATTGCAATATTTTCCTCATGGCAGAAGGGGAACATCTCGCGTTCCTCCTCACGCATAATCAAGTTGTAGTGGTTCTGCACCGAGATGAACTTTGCCCATCCCTTATTTTCAGCAAGAGCATTCATTTTAGCCACTTGGTAGGCATAAGCATTCGCAATGCCTATGTAGCGCACCTTGCCAGCGGCAACAGCCTCGTTCATGCCTTCAAGGATTTCCTCAGCGGGAGTTTTGTAATCCCAGATGTGGTATATGTATAAATCCACATAGTCCATACCTAAGTGCTGCAAACTGCTATCGATGCAGTTGAGCACATGCTGACGACCATCGATACCATTCTCAATCTCCTCATCGGTGCGAGGAAGGAATTTCGTGGCGACGACCACATCTTCACGCTTCGCCATATCACGCAATGCACGTCCAACATACTGTTCGGATGTGCCCAACTGATAAGCGATGGCTGTATCAAAGAAATTCACGCCTAAGTCGAGTGAACGCCTAATAATCTCACGCGTAGGCTCCTCGCCAATAGTCCATGAGTGCTGTCCTATGGTAGGGTCACCAAATCCCATGCAGCCAAGGCAGATGCGCGACGCTTGAAGGTCGGAATTCCCAAGTTTTACGTATTCCATATTATCTTTGCTTTTTGAATATCATTTTCATTGTCTCAGGGTCAAGAGGTTTCATGGCGGGCAGTTTCAAGTCCTTAACCATGTGCAGTGTGCCCTGCTTATATTTCTGAAAGTGGTCGGTTTTCAGGTGGTTCTGATAGTCATCCTCAGATGCATAGATTTCGAGGATGCGAATGAGCGTAGGATTCTCAGCACTCTGCATAGGAAAAAGGCAGATCACGCCAGGCTCGCGTTCCACACTGAGGCGGTCAACCTCATTGGCAAAAGCAAGATATTCTGAGAGATACTGCGGATAGACCTCAATTTCTGCTATGCGCACAAGCATCTTTGCCATATCATATCCCTCGGTCGATGGTTTTTCACCTAATTGACCAAATAGCCACTTGCTATTCTTCCACAATATCATTTCCTTGAAAGGCGCAAGGTCGGGCTCGCTGGTTAAGTACTGATTCATTCTCGCGAGGCTCTGCGTGAGCACTTGTGGAGCAACGTAGGGATAGTCGGAGCCGTAAAGCAAATGGTCGGGAGTGGTGATGGTTAGCATCATGCGGATGACCTCGGGCGAATGAGCACCGGCTAGGTCGTAGTATAATGCCGCAAGATTAGCTTCCCAATCGATATCACCCACAAGTTTGTTGGCTTGCATTACTGGTGTGAGCGACTTCATGCGAGGCACAGCCAGAGGCAGAAAAGCGCCACAATGAGGCACCACCACTTTAACGTTAGGGTAACGCGCCAACACATTGCGGCTTATCATGTTGGTCACCGCACGGGTGGTCTCTGATAAGTACTCCTGCATGGCGAGGGGAGTTTGATGCATCACCTCACGATTTACAGGCTCAGGGCGGTGTGGATGCAGGACGATAACCGCATGGCGCTCGTTAAGCACGGCAAAGAGAGTGTCGAGCTCGGGGGTGCCCAAGTATTGTCCTTGCACATTTGTTGCCAGTTTTATGCCATCGGCACCCAGAGTGTCAAGCGCATACTTCACCTCACGGATTGCTGCGTCAACATCGGGCAACGGCAATGCGGCACAGAACAAAAAACGGCCGGGATGCTCTCGCTTGATACGGGCTGCTGTTTCATTGGTCCTTCTCACCACGAGGGCCGAAGAGGGCTGAGGTGCCGCCAACGTCAATACCGAAGTCTCAACACCTGCCTCATCCATCCACTTGAGATGTCCCTCTACATCATATTTTGGCAGAGGAAATCCCTCGTCCATAATTCGGCCTTCATTCTCAAGTGCCGACACAAACTCGGGGGGAATGAGGTGACTATGCACATCAATCACGCCTTGAGCATAACCTTTAGTTGCTATGAAGGTCGTCATCAAAAAAAAGATGGCGACTTTCATGCTAAGATGAGTATTTTTTAAATCTACTTTCATTACTATGAACTAATAAGTTGAGGCCTGGCTACTAGTGAAAGACCATTGGCCATCACGCTTGACCAGTTGAAATGTGAGTTGCAATTGCCATGTGTGTTTGCAACCACCAAAAACTGCTGCAGTTACACGACTGCGCCCTGTGAGGGTAGCTCTATCTCCATCGATGGCTACGTCCATTTGCTCATGCTCGGCACTGTAATAGTTGAGTGTACCATCGGCAATAGCATTGATATATTCGTGCTTTGACTGTCGCATGCCTGTCATGTGAATCAGCACAAACTCGTTGGCATGAATACTGTTGAGAGTGGCAGTGTCCTTCTCTACCATTGCCTGATACATGTGATTATAAAGTTCTATTATCTGTTGCCTATCGTTCATTGTCCTGTCGCTTATTTTTTGTTGTGAACATAATGAGAGAGGCAGAACTGCCGACAAAATAATCAACGTCAATCGCATTAGTGAGTCTGTTTCAAATATTGCAAATCACCATACCAGTAGCTTGCTGTGCAACCGCCGTCAATGAGAAAATCGGCACCACTGATGAAACGGCCACGACTTGACATCAAGAATTCTGCTAGGTCGCCAACTTCGTCGGGTGTTCCTGCACGTCGAGCAGGCATACCCTCAATCATGCGTAGATAACCGTCCTTGCGAGGCCCATGTAGCTCATCGTTGGCCAACGGAGTAATGATGATACCCGGTGAAATGCTATTGATTGTAGCACTACGACGCCCCCATCGAGTTGCCTCATACATGACACGAAGCACATTGCAGCGCTTTGAGTACTGGTAGGCCTTGAGGGTGTCGTCAATACTCTTAAGGAATGGAAGTTCAAGCAATTGATCAACTGGAGTTGTTGCCAATGCCTCATTCTGCTCCTGTGACAATGCAGGCAGACGATGGCCGCTTTGTGATGATATTATCACACCTGAACCGCCTTCAGCTATCATTTTGCCAAACTCCTCTAGCAGCACGCTAGTTCCGTAGAGGTCAACCTGTAGGATTTCCTCAACAGGAGCTTGTGATGGCGATACGCCAGCTGCATTTACCAGATTGGAAATCTCTCCACTACTGGTGGCAAAGTCCACTAAGCGCAGAATGTCGTCCTTAGAACCGAGGTCGCACTTTATTGTCGAGCACTCGAAGCCAGCATTCTCGAGTGTAGCAGCTGCTTGCTGTGCATTCTCGAGCGAATAGTCGGCCAAAACAATGTGCTTACCAGCCGACACTCGACGAATAATTGCCTGTCCGATGCTACCAGCACCTACCAATACCGAAACCTGTTTCATTGCACAATTTTTTATCCGTAATTCTCAATGAGATACTTCACGAACTGCGGGTCACCAAAGTTGATGGTGCCGTTATCATGCTGGTTGAGATTGGCAATCAAAGCCATATCGTCGCTGCTTAACGTGAAGTCGAAAACATCGAGATTCTGCTCCATGCGCTCGCGATGCGTGCTCTTGGGAATAGCCACGATGCCACGTTGAGTGAGCCAGCGAAGTGCTACCTGAGCTGCGCTCTTGCCGTACTTTGCACCTATATCACCCAGCACCTTGCTCTTAACTATGCCGTCAACGCCCTGCCCTCCAAGAGGACCCCAAGCCATCATTTTAGTATCGAATTCTGCATGAATTGACTCAATGCCCGTTTGCTGGACAAGCGTGTTGCACTGCAGCTGATTTACCATGGGTTTCACGTCAACATAATGGGCGAAATCAAAGAAACGACCTGCCTGGAAATTGCTCACGCCAATGGCGCGCACCTTTCCGTCGCGATAGGCCTTCTCCATTGCACGCCATGAGCCAAACACGTCGCCATAGGCCTGATGGATGAGCAGTAGGTCGATGTAATCGGTCTGCAACTTGCGCAGACTCTCGTCGATGCTCTTGGCCGCTTTTTCCTCGCCAGCATTGGCAATCCAAACCTTTGTCACGAGGAAAAGGTCTTCGCGCTTGAGACCGCTCTTGCGCCAAGCATTACCCACGCCTTCCTCGTTTTGATAGGCTTGTGCGGTATCAATCAGGCGATATCCCACACTCAGTGCATCACTCACGCAACGCTCACACTCATCAGGACTCACAAGGAACACACCATAGCCCAGCAATGGCATCTCAACTCCGTTAGATAATTTCAGATATTCCATGACTATAGATTGCTTGTCGTTAATAACCTAAGCCTTTGAGCCATTTCTCAACCTTGCCACGCTCGCCGCGCACCTCGTGGCCATAAATTGCAAAGCCCTTACTAACATTGGCACCAGGGAATGCCCTTTTCACATCCTCCACACAATTGGCAAGTCCACTACCCTCATGGGTGGTGAAGGGGATAACAGTCTTGCCTTTCAAGTCATTTACATGATTCTTGAAGAAAGTGAACATCACCTGGGGATAAGTACCCCACCACACTGGTCCGCCAATGAAGACCGTGTCGTACTGCGACAAGTCTCCAACTTCGCCCTCATAGGGAGGCAACTCGCCATTGCGAGCCTCTTCCTGGGCAAGGTTAATGAGTGGCGTGTAGGCCATGCCGTCATATTTGTGAGTTACAATCTCAAACTGGTCGGCACCAGTGATTTCGCTGATGTAATCGGCAACGATCTTAGTGTTGCCCACCTCGATGTTACCTACTGCGTAGTTGTCTCCCGCATGCGAAAAGAACACTACCAATGCTTTACCTTTATTTTCCATAGTTTTTTCTTGTTTTACACCGCCGTTGCATGCTGTTGTTACTAACAGAGCCATTACGGCTGTTATGATACTTTTGATAGTCATATTGATTTATTATTAGATTAATCTTCTCTCCAAAGTTTGAATTCTCCTGTGCGAATTGAGGCAATTACGCCACCGTCGATGAGCAGATCAGTGCCAGTAATGAATTTAGCATGTTCGCCAAGCAGGAAGGCTGCAGCTTCGGCAATCTCATCGCTTGTACCAGTTCGCTGCGCTGCCGATGCGTCAATCATAGCTTGATATCCCTCGCCACTTGCACGGAACTCATCGTAGGCTAGTGGTGTTACAATCACACCTGGCGATATGGTGTTAATGCGTGCACGGCGCTTGCACCAGGTCGTAGCTGCAGCACGTTGAGCCTGAAGGTGATTCATACGCTTTGCTATCATATAGGCCAAACCCGAATCTTTCATTGCCACCTCTTTGATGAACTTAACGTCTTTCAATTCCTCGGTGGGAGTGTTCACAAGTTGCAGTTCTATATCGTTAGGAATAGGATACATATATGCTGCCTGACTTGAGATTATCAGTCCTGCCCCACCCTGAGCCATAACTTTGCCAAAGGCATCAACAGCATATCCTGTTCCTACCATGTCAAGATTGACGATGTGCTCTGGAGTGGCCTGATTGGGCGATGCACCAGCTGTATCGATAAAGTACATTACTGGACCAAGACTTGCAGCCTTCTGAGCAAAAGCCTCCACGCTGTCCTTCTGCAAGGCATTTACTACCATAGTTTCCACATCGTAACCACAACGACTAAAGTCGTCGCCCATGCGCTCTAACGCGTTCTCGCTGATATCGCCAAGCAAAATCTTCTTGCCTGCCCCAATACGGCGCACTATAGCTGTTCCCATGCTTCCGGCACCCAACAGCGCCACTACTGCTTTGTGTTCGTTTCTGTCGAAAATCATAGTTTTTCCTCCTGTGTTTTTAAATGTTTTTCATTTCTGATGCAAAATTACAGACGATTTTCGACGTTTTAGTTTCACAAAAAGCACTGCAATTTTAACTTTTTACATAAAATATTATTTCACTTACAAATTATTGTGTAATTTTGCGAAAAACGATAAACGAAATTATAGGTAAGAGGGGGTAGAAATTCACAGTTCATAGTTCATAGTTCATAGTTCATAGTTCACAGTTCATAGTTCATAGTTGTCAGTTGTGAGTTCCAGATTCCCGAAAAACGATAAACGATAAACGACCAACGATAAACGATAAACGATAAACGAAAAACGACATGAAAATAGATTTTCTCTTCTCCAACGATTTTTATGGGATGAACGATCCTGAGTTAAGCCACACCTGCATGCACCTGCTCTGCACAGCGGGCGAAGGGAGCTTTGTGTTCAACGAGCACTGTTACCACATCGTCAAGAACGATCTGGTTGTGATACCATTTCCACACCGCGCCCGTAACCTTGCAGCACATCCCGACATGAAAGTGGAGTGGTTTGCTGCCGACAACAAGTTCTTGCAGAACCTTTTACCATCTAACAACTACAGCATTGGTGGCAGCATTAGTCTTAACTTCAACCCTGTGATACCTCTCAGCGCAGAAGACGTCACACGCATCCTCGACGATTTTCATCGCCTAAGAGACCGCTTGAACAACCGCCAACATATGTTTTACCGTGAGATGATGGGAAGCCTGTGCCTAACCATGATGTATGATATCTTCGAATCACATTCACAGCGAGACACCACAAGCGAGCATAGCGACCGCACAGGATATATCGTTAAATCGCTCATGGAATTGCTATCTACAGGCATCAGCTGCACCGAACGCAGCGTGAACTACTATGCCGAAAGTCTGAACGTGTCGCCAAAATACCTCTCGGCTACCATTAAGAGACTAACAGGGCACAGCGTCACGTCGTTTATAGACCGTGCCACTGTGCCCATACTGAAAAATTTTCTTGAAGACGAGCGCCTGTCGCTCTCTCAAATTGCCGACCGCATGAACTTCGCCTCGCTGAGCTACTTCAGCCGCTATTGCACTAAGCATCTGGGCATGTCGCCCAGCGACTACCGCCGAAGTCATCAACCCAAAATAGAGTAACAACTAAACAAAAGTCCCGAAACATTGTGCTTTATGTTCCGGGACTTAAAAGTTTAGGGTAAAACATCTGTTTATTCTTCGGCTGAGTCATTATTCAGCAGTTTAGTCTTTGTTACCTGAAGAACTCCTGAATCATTATATACGAAAGCTATAACATAGAGATTTTCGGCCTTCCAATCATCGGAGAGAGTGATTAAGTGATTATTCGAGACAGAATAACCCTCTTGCACTTCAACATCTTCACCCCACTCTCCATTGACGGCAGCACGGAACACGTGCTGATGAAGATAGTTAGTGTTCATTGTGCCATCAGGCATCATCTGGAAGGCAGTGATATCATCTTCAACTATCCACAGCTGCAGTTTGCCTTGTGTGTTTCCATCTACACCTTGAATCTCGGTGTAGATATCGATTTGATTGTCATCGCCAGGATTCACCATAAGATCAATATCGACTGGTGCAGTCTTTTGCAACTCTTGCCTGATGAGTGTACCCCAAGCGGTATATTCGGCAGGAGCGCCGCGGTCAATCAATCCCACTGGCTGGAATTCCAGATTCCAATGATTGTAATAGTCATCACCCACATCGGTAGCAAGTCCCAAGAAACGGGGGTTGGTGTGAAATCCCAATGGGCCAGAGTGAATGCTCACTGCAATGATAGCATCGCCATACTGCTCTATCAGTTTCTCTATTTCCTCAGCAGCATTAGGACAGTTCACGCATCGCTGCCCTGTGAAGTCCTCTATCAAGACACAACGCTCAACTGGTGCCGGTTTCACATATATCAGTTGCTCATCCTCGTCGATGTGGCTGCATTCCACCATAAGTAGGGCAGTCAACAATAATGCTAAGTAAGCCTTGATTTTCATAAGATGCTAAAGTTGTAATTGTAAGACAATGTGAAACCTCTACTTGCAGGAACATATCGGCAAACACCACCCGAGCAGTTATATCCTGCGCGGGTGCGACCGAACCCCAATGACACACGATGCCCAGAGCGGCTGAAAGTGACGTCGCCATGATAATAGTGAATGTTGGTCTCGCCCACATTATACATGTCGCTAACCGAGAACATCCAATTAGGAGCCAGCGAGAACTCCAGCAGGCCATAGAGCCAATCACCTTCGTCGTCGCGAGTGCTGAGGTATTGCAACTCGGTGCGCAGAGTGGTTTTCTTCGACAGCTGGAATTTAGCGTCGGCGATAAAGATGTTAGAACGCACAATGCCACCATGCCCCTCAACCACCGTCTTGTTGTAACGCTGATTCATATACATCAATGCCAGCTTCACGCTGCTCGACAATTTACGGGTCAAGGTAACATCAATATCCTGATAGAACGTCTCTCCTTCCCAGCGCACATGCGAGAAATTGAGTTTCACGTTCATGCCGTACTTTCCACCGATCTTCGACTTGCGCTTGAAATTGTATCCCAACTCAGCCTGATAGGCCCACTCGCCTCCTGCCAACTGTGTAGCATAGGGATAGAGGGCCGCCAAGGCGTAGGTCTGCTCTTGCGTGAATGCTGGCAAGTGATTGATGAACGACGAAGTGCCAATCATGCTACGACGGCTGCGATACGACATGTTCTCACTGCGCTTAGCCTGCAACAACACGCTTAGACCATTATTGGAATAAGAACCCGAGAGCACTGCGGCAGTTCCTTTACGGTAGTTATATCCATTGTCGAACGATGGGTCTTGCGTCTTTTGTGCATACTCGGCATGTAGGCTCCATGGTCCTGTGTTGAGTGATGCACGCACGTCCCAGGCGTTGACAAACTCAGGCAAATTGAGCATGTGGGTAGGATCAACGAAGATCTCCTCCTTCTTCTCATATTTGTTAACCCAAGAGCCGCCAATCATCAACTCGGTTCCATGTTCACGCATAGATGGAATCCACTCGTTGATATTGAGTTCAGCATCGGCACCGCTCACCAAACCCTTATTCCAGCCCCAATAACGGCGCTGGCGCCCAGAGAGCGCCTTAATGGTAACACCTTTGGTTGGTCTCACCACCAGTCGTGCTCCAAGCAGCGAATTGTCGATGCCCAGCGAGCGTTCCTCGTAAGTACGCAAGATGAGTCCTAAGCCAAACTGCTCGTAGAACGTGCCCACTGTTAGTTCCGCGCCCTTGTAGCGTCCTTTCACCCAAAAGTGAGGCACACCCCAGCCTTTGAAGTCCTTCTCGAAGCCAGGCAACGGGTGATCGAGATATTCAAACCTAAACCCAGCATCGACATATTTGCTTTGCAGCATGATGTCGCCGTAGGTGTTGGTCTGGAAATCCTCGGTTTTCTCCGCGCCGATGGCCTCGTCACGCATAGGCACAAGCATATCGCTCTGTATGCTACCCGTGATCTTCACCTTCTGCTTGTTGTCTTGACCTTCATCGGCCGAGGCACAGAAGCAGCAACAGAGTAATGCGATATAGATCAGTGTTCGTTTCATTTACCGACGAGTTCTCTAACTTTTTCTAAAAGTTCTGCCTCGGCACCATCGGTATATCCAGTGTGTTTATACACGATATTTCCCTGACCATCAACAATCATGGTGAATGGAATCATCTGCACTCCCAACGCACGCTTGAGGTCTTCATTGGGGTCGAGTAGCACTTCATATTCCCATCCATGATTGCTCACAAGTGGTTTCACCTTATGAATGTTCTGCGCTTGGTCGGTGCTCACGGCAATAATCTTTACGCCAGTCTCCTGCTGCCACTCTTCATAAACTTCGGCTATAGCATCGAGCTCACGCAGGCATGGCTTACACCAAGTAGCAAAGAGGTCGATGATAAACGGCTTGCCATCGTTGGAGAGTTCGTTTATTTTTACCTCCTGGCCATCAATTGTCTTAAGTGTCACAGCGGGCAGCTGAGCAAACACATCGCTCGACGCCACCAAAGCAAAAAGACACAGTAATAAAGCAATTTTCTTCATTTTATTAGTAAAGTTTTTAATTGTTTTAAGGATGTTGCAAAACTATTTTGCAAGTTATGCAACATCCTTTTAGACATCTAAAGTGCTCGAAGGTTTATTTCTTGCTACCGAGCAGAATGTTATAGACAGCTGTTATGTCGGCACTTGTTATTACACCATCACCATTCTGGTCAGCGTTAGCAACGCCTGTATTGTCGTCATTAAGCAGAATGTTGTAGAGCAATGTAATATCGCCACTGGTAACTACACCGTCGCCATCAACATCGCCAGGAACAATAGGATTACCAATAGGATGAACGGTGAGGGTCATGTCGGCAGCATTGATGCTGAAAGTGAACTCACCACCATTCTCAATGCGGAAGTTAGAGCCGTCAACCATCTGCAGTGGAGTGTTGAGCAGGTCGTTGTTAATTAGGAAGTAACCAACGTTGTTCTCATCAACGCCACCATACCATGTCCAGTCGTCACCATTTGGAGTGATAACCTTGAACTCAGCATTGGCTGCGAGAGTGCCAGTTGCTTCATAAACGCCCTCATTTTCGGTGGCAATGAAAGTAAGGCGTCCACCTTCCTCTGTCTGGTTCCAATCATTGAATGTTCCCACCAAGTAAAACTCGCTAGGTATAGCGGGAGTGGTTCCGTAAGGATTGATTGTAGTCTGCCATGCGTTAATAATCTTGTTTGCATTGCGGTCGATGAGCAGAGCTACAACTTTCAGTTTCGACTTATCTTGAATGAGAGTCTTTGTTGAGATATCAGCAGTATAGCTGAAAGGCATAACTTCACCAGCCTCGAAAGATGTCTTAACCGAGCCGTTAAAGCCACTTGCGATTTGCCAAGCACCCACGGCCACAAAGTTATACTCTAACCCAGAAACTTTTGAACCTTGACTGCACCACCACGACATATAATCGGGATATCCGCTTTGGCCACTGTAGTAATTGGACTGTGCCCAGCTAGAACTTGTGCCCTTCATACCGTCCTCGGTAAGAACAAAGGCAATACCGTAATTGGTATTTTCCTCGGCAAAGGCAAACTTTGAAGTAGCATCCATTTTAATGGTTTTCATTTCCTCATCATTCCATTGAGCCGTAACTTGTACCATACCAACTGGAATTTCAAGCATACTCTGATTAATCATGCTCTCAATAGCATCTGGATTTGGATCGAAGTCGGTGGCACGGTTAGCACGTGCATCGGGGAATCCACTTACGGTTGACATTACTGGGTTATAGTCCGAAATCTCCATTGGGTCGCCGTTGTGGGCTGCGATTAGTACAACTTGGTCGCCGAATTTCTCATGTGCTGTTTCCATTCCAACGAATCCACGAGGACACCATCCGCACCATGTGCCAGTGAACTCCTCAATAACAGGAACCCTTGTAAACAAGAATGAAACCACAGTAAATTGACCACTTGCCACACAATCAGCAGCAGGAGCATCGTTAGGTTGTCCATTCACCTTTGTGATAGTGACAGTCCTTGTGTCTCTAATTGGCTCACTGGTGTCGAACGATACGTCGAATGTGGCAGTAGCGCCATTAACAATGTTATTAATAGGCACTGTAACCTCGGGGGTAGCAGTAGATGGGTCGTTATTAGAGGTTATAGTATAAGAAACTGAAGTGATATTGTTCTCGCCTTTATTCTTGATAGTAACAGGCAAAACCGCCTCATCGCCTACTTGATAGTTGTGAGTTCCAAGATTCTTATTAGTAAAGATAGCCGCGTTTTGAGGAATGTTTACACCCTCGCCAAGGAGTTGCAATGCAAGCTTTCCGTGGTTGGTAACCGACGACCAATGGGTCCGCAAAGCTGTTGAACGGCAGAAGAATGTGTTAACCTCATACTCGCCACCTTTCATGATAGCGTAATCTTGACTGCTAAGCTCCATTGTGTAACCAAAGTAGGTAACAGCATTATTAATCTCAAAAGGAGTTTCAAGCGCTATATCGTTGGCGCCAGCTGTCAAAGTTGACAAGTCAACATCTTGAACATATAAAACACCCTGTGCGTTAAGCTTTAGAGTCTTAGTTACCCAAATCTTCAGGCTAGTGATTTTGGGAATAGTAGTTGAGTTTAACCACAAGCGCATTGCTTTAACAGTGGCATTGCCCATAATAGGATCATTTTTCACAATTTTAATTGCAGCCTCATAATTGGCTAATGTGTTAACGCCGTAAGCGCTAAAGTTTGCGGCATTTGCATCGTTGTCGGTGAAGTAGCCCCACCAAGTCTCACCAGCACCAGGAGTGATGGTGCTTTTCGGAGTTGTCGCCGATTGAGCGAAAATCGAAATTGCCATAAACATGGCAAACAGGAATAGTACTGTTTTTTTCATTGTTGTAAAGTATTTAAATGTTAATTAATCGCCTAAAAGTATGTTATAGACTGCAGTCACATCACTGGCAGTAATATTACCGTCACCGTTAACGTCGCCATTAACGAGAGCGCTTAAATCATTGTTGAGCAGGAAGGTGTAAAGAGCCGTTACGTCCGACGCAGTAACTTCGCCGTCACCATTAACATCGCCAGGAATTGCGGGTTGCTCGCCATAAACAAATTTAATCTTAACCATGTGAGTCTCACTGCCAATTGTAGCTGTGAGCGTTGCAAGAAGATGACCCTCGCTCTGAATATCTTCGGCATCAAACTGCACTTGGCAGATGCCATCATCAGCAGTGAAAGGTTTGGTTATTGATGGATTGAGTACCATCATACAGTTACCACCCATGCACCACAAGATTCTCGCTGGAAATAAAGTGTTTTCTTCAATTTTAATTGTAGCATCTCCTGAGTTTTGACTACCCGAAAGGATTTTCAAGATAAGTCCATTGTTAGGGTCAGAACTAGGATTGGTGCAGCAATTCATCTCTCCAAAGCCCCATTCGTCTTCCTCGGCTTGGATAGTCACTGTTGCCCCATCGGCGAGCGACTCGCCATGATATCTAAACTCAAAACTCTGTGCCAAGACAGCAGGCATCGACAAAAGCAATAATGTTGCAATTAAGAGTAATTTTTTAACCATAAACTGTAATAAAAAGAGGGTTCTAAAAATCTATTTCTAGAGTCACAAAAGCGCTGAACCCGTTAACTACTATTATAACTCTTTTTTATCGTCACAAAGTTATATTTTTTTATTAATATAACAATTTATTAAATAATTATTTTAACGTTATTTACCATTTGTGGAATATTACCAACTTAAAAATGAAAAATGTCCTTAAAGGAGCAACTTTTGAGGACATTATGAATTGTTCATTATTTCAAGTGAGTACCCGCATGCAGGTCACTAAAGCGGGCAGCATTGACAAGCACGACTTCGTTCACGCCGTGGTCGATAGCCGAGAAGGCGTTGTCAAGGATGGGATAGGCAGCAGGATTAATGACACCCTTCTCACGCAACACCTTATATTGGGCACGTCGTAGCATGGAGATCACATTGTTAGTTTTCTTATCGTTGGTAAGCACACAGTTTTCCTCACTCATGACATTAATGACTCTAACATCATAAGTGCTAGTCAGGGTGCGCGCAATCTCGTAGGCAAACATCTTCACATCGCCATTGAGCAGGTTGCCCCTGCCGTCGTGGGTGAGTGGAGCAATCACTGGCACTACGTTCTCCTCTAAGAGCTTTATGAGCATTGATGTGTTCACACGCCGCACAGTGCCCACACGTCCTACATTGACTGGCTTTATAGGCACTTTAGTGCTCTGCACTAGGTTCAGGTCCACACCCGTTAAGCCCACGGCATTGAGACCTCGCCACTGCATGATGGCAACGAGGCGCTTGTTTACGAGTCCGCCATACACCATTGTCACGAGGTCCATAACACGGTCATCGATGATATCGCGGCCGTCACTGGTCTGACGTATGGTGATGCCCATCTTCTCGGCAACCATCGACGCCATAGTGCCCTCGCCATGCACAAAAAGCTTAAGCCCCTGGATAGCAGCAAAGTCACGAATCAGCGCCTTCAAGTTCTGTGGATCCTCCACCACAACCCCCTCAACATTTACTATAGTCAACTTCTTACGCATTGGTTATCAAACGATTAAAAACAATTAAAAACTAAAAAAAATTCATCTTTTATAGAAGTATACAATTTGTCCATCAACTCCTAAAATTTGCTTTGTTTCATCATCATAGAAATAACGCTCATAATCAATGGACGGTGGAAAAAAGTTAACAATAATTCCACAACGCTTTTTTAGTAATCTCATATAGTTAAACAATTGGGCTCTATGAACTTTAATAAGCTCTGGAACTGCTTTACATTCAACTATAATGTCATCTTTACATAAAAAATCTAATCGAAATAGTGACTCCATTGAATTACCATGATAAGAAGGATGAAATGGCACTTCACGTTCAAATGGAATATTCCTTTCACTAAACTCCATTTGTAAGCCTTCTTGATAGCACGATTCATTAAGTCCAGGGCCTAATTCGGCATGAACCTCATAAATTGCGCCTATCACATCATAGATATTTTTCTTCAGTTCATTAATAACAATCATTACTAAATAGTTTTTGATCGTATTTAATCGTCTGATAACAATTACAAAAAAAGGCTATTCGTCGGTAGAAAATTCCATCAGGTAGGCTTTGATGAAGTTGTCGAGGTCGCCGTCCATCACGGCGCCCACGTTGCTGGTCTGGTAGTTGGTGCGGTGGTCTTTCACGCGTCGGTCATCGAAGACGTAGCTGCGAATCTGGCTGCCCCACTCTATCTTCTTCTTGCTGTCCTCAATTTTGCGCTGTTCTTCGCGGCGGTGCTCAAGTTCCTTATTGTAAAGGATAGACTTGAGGTTACGCAGGGCGTTCTCGCGGTTCTTGGGTTGGTCGCGTGTCTCAGTGTTCTCAACGAGGATTTCCTCTTCTTCGCCAGTATATGGATCCTTGAACTGATAGCGCACGCGCACACCACTCTCAACTTTATTCACGTTCTGGCCACCAGCGCCACTACTGCGGAAGGTGTCCCACGAGATGCGAGCTGGGTCGAGAACTATCTCGATGGTGTCGTCAACCATAGGACTAACAAAAACCGAGGCAAACGAGGTCATGCGCTTACCTTGAGCGTTGTAGGGCGACACACGCACTAGGCGATGCACGCCGTTCTCGCTTTTGAGGTATCCATAGGCGAAATCGCCTTCAATGCCTATTGTCACACTCTTGATGCCAGCCTCATCGCCATCAACCAGGTGCTGAATGGCGGTCTTGTAGCCATGCTTCTCGCACCATCGCAGGTACATGCGCATAAGCATCGACGCCCAGTCCTGACTCTCGGTGCCACCGGCACCCGAGTTAATTTTCATGATTGCGCTGAGTTTGTCTTCCTCGCGCCGCAGCATGTTGCGCAACTCGAGTTTCTCTATTTTGTCGATGGCATCGGCATAAAGCGCATCGAGTTCTTCCTCGGTGAGTAGGCCTTCCTTCACGAAGTCAAAGCCAACTTCCACTTCACCTACAGCCGCCTCCACTTCTTCGCATTTCTCAATCCACATCTTCAGTGTCTTGATTTTGCGCATCTGCGCCTCGGCTTTCTTTTGATCACTCCAGAAATCGGGCACATGAGTGCGCAATTCCTCTTCTTCTACTTGGATTTTCTTGTTATCGACGTCAAAGATACCTCCTCAACGCATCCTTGCGTTCTTGTATCTCTTTTAGTTGGTCGGTTGTAATCATCTGAGCTCAATGATTTAGGGGTTAATAAATATAGTTGAGAGGAGAGAGGGAAGAGTTTAGAGTTTTTCTAGAAGTTCTAGATTTTCAGAATATCTAGATTGTGACTTGTTCATTAAAAAACAAATTCGACATTCAGTTTTTCTTCTTTCTTGCCTTTGGGGCGATAATCAACGGCATACATCGCATCAATCAACTTGGCATAGCGCTTATTGACAACGGCACGCTTGATTTTCAGCGTGTTAGTAAGTTCGCCGCTTTCCATGGTGAAAGGTCGGGGCAGGAGCACAAAGCGCTTTATCTGTTCATAGCTGGCAAGATCCTTCTGATACTCGTTGATGAGTTTCTCTATCATCTCATGAACCTTGGGGTCATTGACCAGCTCCTCGTTGTTCTTAAACTTGATTTTGTGCTTGGCGGCCCATATTCCAAGTTCGTCAAAGTCAGGCACAATAAGTGCGCTCACATATTTCTTGCCATCACCTATCACAGCCACTTGAGCCATATATTTATCCTGAGCGAGCAACGTCTCAAGCTGCTGGGGAGCGATATACTTGCCGTTGCTGGTCTTGTAGAGATCCTTTAGGCGCTCGGTCATAATGAGGTGTCCCTTCTCGGTTATTTCGCCGCAGTCGCCAGTGTGGAACCATCCGTCGGCATCAATAGCCTGAGCGGTTTCTTCGGGCTTGTTATAGTAACCGCGCATCACGGTTGGACCTTTAACGAGGATCTCGTTCTGGTCGCCAATTTTCACCTTTACACCAGGGATGGGTTCGCCAATGGTGCCAAGCTCCCAACCTTGATTAGGATAAAAGCACACCGAAGCGTTGGTCTCGCTCAGACCATAGCCTATCACGATGTTGATGCCCACGGCATGAAGCAGTGCGGTGATATTGTCGCTAAGCATGGCACCAGCAGTGGGGAAGAGTTTCCCGTTTTCCACACCAATCGCTTTGCGCAGGCGTGAATACACCTTTTTCTCAAAATATTGATATTGCTTCTCAATGAGATATGGCGCCTTCTTGCCGTTGCGCACATATTTGATGTTGCGCGCCTTACCCACACGTATAGCTGTCTTAAACAGTGTCTTGACCACTGGTTTTGCACCGTTCACGTTATCCATGATTGCAGTATATACTTTCTCCCAGAACCTGGGCACACTGCACATGCAGTTGGGGTTTATCTCCTTGACGGAGCGCTGAATGTCTCGAGGGTCATAATTGATGGCGACAACCAAACCATGAATGAGGCAGAACATAGTCCAACCCAACTCGAAGATATGGCTCAGGGGCAAGAAACTGAGCGACACATCGTTGTCGTCAACATAGGTTAGTCGCATGCCGTGCGCCATCATAGCCGCACTGAAGTTGCTATGAGTAAGCATCACGCCCTTGGGCTGACCTGTGGTGCCCGAGGTGTAGATAAGATACATCAAGTCGTCGGGACGGCCATCTTCCATGCGCTTGGCAAGCGCGCTACGCTCTAATTCGCCTGCTTGGCCGCCTTCGCTGAGGAAGCGACGCCAAGTAGTTACATTCTTCAGCTGCTTATCAACCACGACCTTGGTATTCATCACAACAACAAGTTTGAGGCAAGGACATTCGTCAAATAGCTGCATGGCGATGTCATATTGCTCTTGTCCACCCACCATTAAGATAGTTGCTCCTGAATCGTTGATGATATAGGCCGCCTCGTCCTTGCTGCTAGTAGCATAGATAGGCACCGGCACAGCGCAGTTGTAGAACGATGCGAAATGCGTTATTAATATCTCGGGGCAGTTTTGCGAGAACACAGCCACCTTGCCCTGTGGCTCCACGCCAGCTTGCAGCAACGCATGAGCGCACCGCTCTATGTCTTGCTTGAAACTTTTCCATGACATCGATGTCCACTGGTCCGAAAGATAGTCACGGTAACGCAATGCCTCGCGGTTTCCATATTTCTTTGCCTGATTGCTAATCAGGCTCACAAATTCGTTTTGCATAGTTATTTTGATTTAATCGTGCAAATATAGTGAAAATCTCACGATTCTGCAATTAAACAATGGTAATTATTCAACCAAATGGGATATGAAACCCAATTTATTATTGTTGTTGCAATTGGAATATCATTTTTTGCTGCTCAATCTCACGCCTCAGCTCATCTTGTGTGGGTAGATAAGTAAGATACTTAGTGGCAAATAGCTGGTCACTACAATTAACTCCAGAAAAACGTGCTACATCCTCATCGGTATCTGCACAAAGCAATATGCCGATTGTTGGATTGTCACCATTAGTACGCTTGAACTGATCATAAATCTTAACGTACATATCCATTTGACCCACATCCTGATATCGTACCTTAGAAGTTTTGAGATCAATGAGAACAAAAGCCTTTAACAAATAGTTATAAAACACCAAATCGATGTAATAATCTTCTTTTTCAGTCTGAATATGTTGCTGGCGTGCCACAAATGCATATCCCTTGCCAAGCTCCATCAAGAACTGCTGCAAGTGGTTGAGCAATGCTGTCTCAAGATCGGTTTCTGTGAATGTCGAGTCCATAGTGTAACCAAGAAATTCGGCAATCACTGGACTTTTGATATACTCAAGAGGGTCCTGCAATGGAGCAGTTATTGTCTTCATTTCACTTTCAACATCTTTTGGTTGCTGTGATGACAATAAGCGGTAATAATATTGTGAACTGACGTTACGCTGTAATGTTCTCACCGACCAAGCTTGTGAGAGTGCTTCGTCATGATACCACTGTCGTGCCCTCTTATCACTTACCTGAAGCAGAATGCGGTAATGGGTCCAAGAGAGCAATGAGCGAGATTTTCCACTCACCGCGTGGAAAATGTTGGGATACTCTCTATAGAATTCCAGAAACAAGTATAAATTGGTCTTAGTAAAACCTGACCCGTAAATCTTTGTCAGTTCACGTGCCAGCTGTTTAATCGTTTGTTGGCCATAGCCAGCTCGCTGCTTGCCTCCCATATCCTCTATAGCAATACGATGCCCCAATAACCAGTTTCGCTGAACAAGAATAGTATTCACGTTTTGGTAAGCTACAGCCTTCGCTCGTTCAATAATGGAGCAAGCATCATCAATAATGCTTTTAGATGGCTCTAATGAGGTGTTAAGGTCTAATATATTATCAATCGTGGATTGCATATAATTCAGTACTCAAATTTCGTTTGATTAATACTGATTGTTTAATCGTGCAAATATAGTGAAAATCTCACGATTCTGCAACCTTGAGAGCACATTTTTGGTTCCACACATAATTTGGAGAAACTTAATGCGTTATAAAATAAAAAAATAGACGATTATGACACGAGAAATTTATTTCGCTGGCGGATGCTTTTGGGGTACCGAGCATTTTTTCAAGTTAATTGACGGTGTAATTGACACGCAAGTGGGATATGCCAATGGCACAGTCGAGAACCCAAGTTACGAGCAAGTATGCACCCACAAGACTGGGCATGCCGAGACAGTGAAGGTGGTTTATGACCCTGAAAAGATAGGGCTGGAATTCCTGCTCGACATGTACTTCAAAGCCATCGACCCCACACTCGAGGACCAACAAGGACACGACGTGGGACCGCAGTATCGCACCGGCATATACTACGTTGACCCCACGGACCTGCCCATCATCGAAAAACGCGTGGCAGTAGAGGCAGAACGCTACTTCAAGCCCATCGTAACTGAGGTGCTGCCACTCAACTGCTTCTACCCCGCCGAGGAATACCACCAAGATTATCTCGACAAGAACCCCGACGGTTACTGCCACCTCCCAGTGGGCCTTTTCGAGATGGCACGCCGAGCCAAGCCGTCGCGATAAAGATTCAACATCTAAAACAGTCCACATGGTTGCATTTAATAAAAAAGTAAAATTTTGAACAGAAAATCACCAAAAAGGTTATTTACTATTCAAAATTTTGCTATCTTTGCCCCATGAACAATTTACTTCGAGAAATAAGCAATATACCTGTTACTAACTCCATAATATCTAGCCTTCATCCAAACATAAAGGCTATAAACAAGAAAATTAGCGAGTTAGAGCATTCGAATGCATTAATTCGACTTAAGAGGGGACTATATGTAGCTTCCCCCGAGATTACACACACGCCTCTATCAACTGAACTAATTGCTAATCATTTATATTCTCCGTCTTATGTCTCATGTCTAACTGCTTTGAGATTTTATGGTCTTATTCCCGAAGATGTATTTATCACGCAGTCTATGACAATAAAGCGTGGACGCACTTTTAATACTAAGTTGGGCTGTTTCCAATATTTCACATGCTCAAAGGAGGCTTTTGCCGTGGGTATCACTATTGCAAAGGTCGGCAATCAGCAATTCTTAATTGCAACTCCCGAGAAAGCGTTGTGCGATTTCATAGCCACAACCCCATCTTTAAATTTAAGATACAAGAGAGAAACTGAAGAATATTTAGAAGAGTATTTGCGTCTTGACATGGAAGAATTCCACAAGATGAGATTATCAATTTTTCAAGAATATGCTACAGTTGGCAAGAAGGCAAACAGTGTCCAACAAATTATTAATCTTCTAAGTAAATCATGAATGAGGTATATCAAAAAATGCTCAGTCAGTATGACTTATCGACCATGCAAAAAAGGAG
>JAEEGL012039902.1_pt1 | contig 27583 bp, 18 predicted proteins | sample 9134231 | NCBI WGS metagenome assembly JAEEGL01 (sample SAMN16246548, study PRJNA631951) | gut metagenome | biome: gut microbiome; feature: rumen; material: fiber-attached | host: Bos | place: Iran: Karaj | collected 2018-10
AAGAACGGCGGCACGCTGGAGACCAACGGCAGCCTCGCCTTCCTCTTCACCCGCAAGGGCGTCTTCGTGGTGCCCCGCAAGCCCGAGATGGACATCGAGGAGCTGGAGATGGAGCTTATCGACGGCGGCCTGGAAGAGATGGAGGCCGACGACGAGTACCTGACCCTCTACACCGCCTACGAGGACTTCGGCAACATGGTCAAGATGCTCGAGCAGAAAGGTATCGAGTGCGAGAGCGCCGAACTGCAGCGCATCCCCAACACCCTGCGCCAGGTCGACACCGAGACCATCCGCAAAGTCATGAAGATCATCGGCATCCTCGAGGAGGATGAGGATGTGACGAATGTCTACCACGACATGGAGATCCCCGACGACTTCGAGGAGGAGTAATGTCTAAATTGTACTTAGTACCGACACCTGTTGGGAACCTCGGCGACATGACCTATCGTGGCGTCGAGGTTCTCCGCTCTGTCGACCTCATTCTGGCAGAAGACACGCGTACAAGCCGCGTACTGATGCAGCATTACGGCATCGAGACTCCGTTGCAGAGCTACCACATCTTCAACGAGCACCAGACAGTGGCGGGGTTGGTGGAGCGCCTGCTGAGTGGCACCACCATCGCCGTCATCACCGACGCCGGCACCCCTGGCATCAGCGACCCTGGGTTCCTGCTGGTACGCGAGGCCGTCAAGGCAGGTGTCGACGTGGAGTGCCTCCCCGGGGCTACGGCTTTCGTGCCGGCACTCATCGACAGTGGCCTGCCGTGCGACAGGTTCGTCTTCCTCGGCTTCATGCCCCACAAGAAAGGGCGCCAGACGGCCATAAAAGCCCTTGCAGAGGAGGAGCGCACCATGGTCATCTACGAGAGCCCCTACCGCCTCGTGAAGCTGCTGGAAGAACTCGCTGCTGTGCTCGGCGACGAGCGTCAAGTCAGCGTCAGCCGCGAGATAAGCAAGCTGCATGCCGAGACGGCACGCGGCACCATGGCCGAAGTACTCGCCCACTTCGGCACCAAAGAAGTCAAAGGCGAGATTGTAGTAATCGTATCAGGGAAATGCCAATAAAAGTATTTATTTTCAAGTTGGTATGCGCCTTGTTGGCAGGCATCATCATAGGCACCCAGCGCGAGCTGAAGCAGCGCCAGGCGGGCCTGACCACCAACTCGCTCGTCGCCGTGGGTGCTTGTCTCTTCATCCTGCTCAGCGAGAGCGTCATCATGCACGCCATGGCAAGCGGTGGCCCTGTGAACAACGACAACCTGCGCGTGCTGTCGCAGGTGGTTACCGGCATCGGCTTCCTCGGTGCCGGCGTCATCATGAAGGATGGCCTGACCATCCACGGCCTCTCCTCCGCCGCCACCATCTGGTGTTCTGCCGCCGTCGGCTGCCTCTGCGGCTACGGCCTCTGGCGCGAAGCCGGCATCGCAGTTGGTGTCATCATCCTCATCAACTGGGGCCTCAAAAGTATCGAGCCCTGGATTAAGAAGCTCTTCGGCAAGAAAAACGACGAATAAGGGAGGCCCTCAAGAACCTATCCGTCGGAGCCAGTCGAACGCCATAACGAGGCGTTTGGTGCCTTGTTGTGTCTCCAGCCGGTAGGCGGAGCGCTCGAAAGGTATCTCGCGGTAGGCGCGGTGCCTGTCGCGGTAGCGCACCAGGTTGACGAGCCAGAAGAGCAAGTACAGCAGGTAGAACGGCACCACCAGCAGCGTGGCCTGCTGCCACAGGTGCACCGTCTCGTGCCTCACCTCCCTCGGCGTCAGACGCCCGTCTCGGTAGAAAACCACAGGGAACAACGTGATGGCATGAAAACCTTTAGCTGGGAACCACCTGGTATGTATCGTGATGGGCTTCACCTCTTCGAGTCACCGGCAATGAGCAGTATTATCCATGTCAGCAACGGCGAGACGAACAGCGACAGCAGTATCCACCCCAGCGGGTCACGGTGTCGATTCTTCGCCATCCTACGTGTGATACCTATATAAATCCAATATGCGAAGAACAATCCCGCCGTAACCGCCAGTATTCCCAATGGCACCTGCCACACCAGCGGGTCGACCACTATTTCTGCCACCTGCATCATCGCCCCTTATCTTGTCCTGTACGACTTCAGCTCGAACTTCACCTTATACTTGCGGTCGGGTTTAGTGTATGAGACCTCGCTCTTGTAATAGGCATAATCGTCATCATGGCCATACCCTTCCAAGGTGATGCTCTTCACCATTCCCGGCTCGATGGTGACCTTCTTGGTAAAATCCTGATAGTCGAGCATATTGCCACTCATGTCGTAGTAAATCATGCGCCCGGTCACTTGAGTAATTGTACTGCTGGTGTTGTTCTTCAACGACGCCGATGCTTCACTTGAGTAAAAGTCGTGCGTGTATTTGGCCAGCGTCACATCGTTGGCGCTGATGGTTGCCGACGCCACGCTTGCGGGCTTTACCTCCATGGGTGCGGGTGCTGGTGCTGGCATCGATGGCGATGTTAATGTCGCCTTACCCGATGTGGCGGACTTAGCCGACGGCTGTTGTCCCATCGCCTGTTTGAGCTGTCGGACCTCCTGGCGCAGGACGGCGACTTCGTGACGCAATGTCTCAATGTCGGCATCCTCGTAAACGATGTCCTCCGCCGTCAATTCCTGCGGCGCCACTTCCTCCACCTCGTTGTTGGTTTCTGTAGCACCGTTTCTGAATATCAAGAAAAAGGCAAGTGCCACAACCACGGCGATCAGCAGGAGTATCAATCCCTTGTTCTTTCTGGGTTCTTCGTCAATCATATCATTTTATTTTGTTCAAAACAATGTTTGCAAGACATACCGCTGTCTCTTGGGGTTCTTCGCGAGGACGCCAGGCGAGGATGTAACTCACCTGAACATCGGTGACTGCATAGCCTTTTTCTTCCATCTCCTTGAGACGTTCTCGCTTGGCTTTTGAAAGAGAAGCCACATAGTCTTTCTGTTGGGTAATCAAATAGCCATTTTTATAGTTCAGTTTGTCGCCACTTCGCAAGCGAAGTACCTGTTCCTTCCGTTGGCGGAAATAATCGAGCCATACATCCTTCATAGAAAGCGGAAGGACAATTGCTGGCTGTGCGGAAAGAAATGAGGCATCGTTGTAGATAAACAGATTGTGTTTTGCACGGGTGATACCAACATAGATGGCGCGGAGCATGTCTGCATCCATTTCGCGAACACCGCCAAGCAACAGGTGAACGGAGTCAAACTCACGACCTTTGGCTTTGTGAATGGTGCTAACGAAAACGGTATTGTCTTCGGAGGCGATGAAATCCTCGATGCTCGATTCAAGGGCGAACTCGCGCAGGTCGCTGCGATAATAGGTCTTGTGGGTAGCCTCGAAGTCGGCAAAGAATTGCCGCACTGCATCGAGGCACTTACTGGTGGCGTAGGCCTCTTCCGTGCGGCGCTTAGCATCATCCCACAGATCTTTACTAATGGCTCCAGCATCCGATTGTCCAAGCTGTTTGAAAAAATAGCGCACCTCAGCCAGATTGACGAATCTAAAGCCGTCGGTAGCTTGAATCATGCGGACATGTTTTCCTTGCTGACGCAACAGATGGGCAACTTGAAGGGTCTGCTCGTTTGTGACAGTAAGTACGGCGGAGGTTTCCGATAGCTGGTTGTCGAAGATTGAGTGTTGAAAGTTAGCTGAAGCATCAACAGTACCTGCTTTGTTGCTTACCGCCACAATAGGAGTCAGCTTCATGCGGTTGGAGACTTGCTGCACGAAGCGGTTGGCATAGTCGACAATGGTACGGTCGGAGCGGTAGTTATCCGTGAGTTCGTAGAGGGTAGCACCGTGGTCGGTGATGAGTGAGCGCAAATGAGCCGAGTTGCTTCCTCGGAAGGAATAGATATTCTGATCGTCGTCACCCACGGCAATCACACGCATTTCTTCGTTGCGTTGCATCAGAGCCTTTACCAGACGGAAGTCGTCGGCACCCATGTCCTGCGCTTCATCGATGACAAGCACACTCTTGGCAATCCTGCTTTCTTCTACCTCACCGTTCTCAATCATCTCTGCTGCACGACCCACCACACTTTCTATCTCCTCAAGTGACCCCTGCCTACCGATGAGGTCGAAACTATAAGAGTGGAAAGTCTTGATGTCTACAAAGTGTGCGGCGTTACCGACCAACTCAATGAGTCGTTTTTTGAACTCGGTAGCGGCCGCCCGCGAGAAGGTAAGCATCAGCAGTTGTTCGTGTTTCACATCCTCCATCAAAAGCAGCGAAGCCAGCTTGTGTACCAGCACACGGGTCTTTCCGCTTCCGGGTCCGGCTGCCACAACAATGTACTTGCTTTGCTTATCATCAATTATTTGTCGTTGCCGCTCGCTGAGAGTGCCAAATATCTGCTTGTATTTTGTCGGGGTGATATTTTTTACAATCTGTTTGCAACTCTCGTCTTTGAAATATTTGTCAATGAAGTCTTGATAATCCATGAGGAAATAATCGCTGACGAATTGCAGGGCAGCATCATAGTCGCGCACCATCATGTTGGCATATACGCCCACTATGTGAATCTGCTGTATTCGCTGGCGGTAGAATTCATCAAGCAAACGGTACTGCTCCTTACCATAACGGATTCGTGGCTCGACGAGGCGATGCAACTGCATGGTACTATATATTACCATAAACCCGCCCTCGATTTTAAGCAATCCTGTTCGTGAAAGGTAGAGTAGGGCCTCCTCCATGTCGACCAAAGATGGCTTTTCGTTGTTACCAAAGGAGAACCCCTGCAAAGTGGCATTGTATTGCTCTAACAACTCGACCATAGAGAAGGTAGTCATTTTATTGCTGTCGGATGAGGCAAGCCCCCCTAAACTCTTGGCAACATAACGGCACAAATCCACACGACGTTCAAATCGGGCAAGCGTCGTTTCTCGGTCAACTTGCAAACGCACAGTGACGCTGTCTGCAGTAGCATGATGTTCCTGTTTGTAAATGTATCCTTTCGTACTAAGGAAATGCATTAGTGTCCGCAGCGTTTTTACCGTACATCTGGTATTCCCTGCTGATTGCGCCTCGGTATTGAGTTGTTTGTAGTTGTATGTGCGACCATCTTCTATTATCTTGTCCAACAGGAACCGCTCGATTTTCAAGATATCTTCGAGACCTCGTGTAATATTAGCCCGGTCGACATAGGCTTTCATATCCTGTGCATCAGCCAGAATACCCTCCTGCCGCATCAGGTTGACGCAACGAACCACAGTCTCTTTCGTCATTCCTAGAATGTCTGCCAGATAGTCGACACGGCTCTCTGCCTCTGCTCCACGACCACTTGCGGTTGCACGACTGCTGATAAGCGATCCTATCACGCGTGCAGATTCCTCACGTGTGATTTCATCGAAGAGGGTTGATGCCGTCAGTCGATAGCGGGCTTCTTCCATCGAGCGTACCTTGATGCCAGTGGCAAAGATATGAGGGGCGTTGCTTCCCCGACGGATGTACCCCGCATCTTCCAAAGCGGTGATAGCTCCTTTTACGCGGGTCTCAATGTCATTCCCTTCGTCGTCATTCCATCCCGCTTGACGAGCTATCTCCAAGGGCGAACAACTGACATTGTCGCGTTTCTTTGTCAAATCCTTGATAGCTTTCCATACCTGTTGTATCTCGCTCAGGGAGAGTTTTGTCTGATTGAGTAGAATAAAATGTTTGTCCAAATCGCTATCACTATACAGCACATAGCATTCGGCTTGCATTTGTGGGTCGCGTCCGGCGCGTCCGGCCTCTTGGATGTAGTTTTCCAGCGAGTCGCTAATGTCGTAATGCACAACCAATCCAACATCCTTCTTGTCGACACCCATACCGAAAGCAGAGGTGGCCACAATTACCTGCACCTCACCGTTCATGAAAGAGTTCTGGTTTGCCACCTTTTCAGCCGCCTCCATCTTTCCATTAAATGGCAGCGCAGCAATACCATCGCGACGTAAACGACCGGCAAGCTCCTTGGTGCGCCGGGTACGGCTTACATAAACTATCGTTGGACAATGGTGTCCAAGAATAAGGTTACGCAGCTGGGTATATTTCTCGTCTTCTGTGTCAGCATGAAGCACGGAACAACGCAAGTTCTTACGCTCGGAATTAGCAGCAAAGATTTGTAAGTCAATGCCGAGTTTCTGCTTGAAATAGTCGCAAATATCGCTCACCACCTTCTGCTTGGCGGTAGCCGTGAAACAAGAGATAACTATTGGCTGAACCTGTTGCTTCTTTTCCTGCAACTGACGTATGAAGTCACCAATGTAAAGATAGTCGGTGCGAAAATCTTGACCCCATGCTGAGAAACAGTGGGCTTCGTCTATAACGAAACGCACCACGTTTCTACTGAGAAGCAGACGTTCGATTGTCCTGCTTCGCAACATCTCTGGAGCAATGTAGAGCAGATTGGCGGCACCGTTGGCCACCTGCTCGATGGCGGCAGCACGTTCGATGGGGTCTAACAAACCATTGATAGTAACAGCATCGCTCACACCACGGTCGGAAAGATTGTCCACCTGGTCTTTCATCAAACTTTGCAAAGGCGAGATAACTACTGTCAATCCATGGACATTGCGGCCAGCCATCAATGCTGGCAACTGGAATATAAGCGATTTCCCTCCACCTGTAGGAAATATTGTCAGCAACGACTCGCCACGAATGGCTGCTTCCACCGCTTGCTGCTGCATCGGAACCCCGTCAAACATGCGAAACTCATCGTATCCGAAGAATTCTTTCAAGCCGCTATGTGCATCAAGGCGCTTTTTACAATACTCACATTTTCCACATGGCGTGTTTCTCAGGAAAGTCATCACATTACCCACTTTGGGATAGCTGTGCATCACCCAAGCTGGGGTCATCGACACCAGGTCTTCAGTTCCAATCAATGCCAACGCGTAGGCCAATTCTACAGGGTAGTGTTTGACGACAGCCTCAATATTGGCATTTTCGCACAATAATCCTCTGTACTCTGTCTTAATTAATGTTCCGACATCTAGTGCTGACTGCGAAGAAGAATTATCTGTTACATATTTGATGAATCCCTTAAATTCTGGCACATCCGATAGTAGCCTCTTAAGTATTTCCTGTCTATTCTTGGACAATTGATTCCATGCAGCCACCTCGTCATAGAACAAATCCCTTGCTTTCTTGGCATCGTTCACAGGATTGTTCAATTCGTCAACTTGCAGTTTGTCGTCTTTCAGCAGACGATGATAGGGTTTCTTCGGGAACAACAGCGGCGATAGAGGAAGAGTATCAATAAAAGTGTAGTTCCCAGAAAGGTTAAGGTATCTTAAATCGTGCTTGATGATATTATGACCACACAGGATATTACATCCGAACACAAAGCTCTCAAATTCAGAATGCGAATTGGTGTGAAGAACACCGCCATTATCCAATACCGCACCATAGTCCTTCACCTCCTGGTCTTCAATACTTACCTCTGCATCAATAAATGCAATTGTATGATTCTTGGGAATCTTACCATTAGCAAAATGATTGTTATCGACCTTTTCGTCACTCAGCGGAACGGCATACTTTTCGGAAAGCCATTGGATGGATTCTACATATGAAAAGCCTTTGTATTCTTTTAGAAAAGAAATAACATCTCCACCTTTTCCACATGAAAAACATTTATAGATTCCTTTCTCGGGAGATACATAAAAAGTAGGTATCTTTCCCTTGTGAAACGGGCAGATTCCGATATAGTTTGCACCTCGTTTTCTAAGGGGTATGAAAGACCCAATCACTTCCTCAATACGAGTAGCAGTCATAATCTTATCAATAATCTGCCGGTCTATCATAAAACCTTACATTTTTAACAATTCTTTATTCGCAATTCAAATATAAAAATGTAGTTGCAAAGATACACAAAATTTCTGACCCCAATGTATTATTATTGATTCGTGCACATAAAATATTGAAATACAACCCAAGAAAACAGCCACAATATAATTTGTGTTTTAACGTTTTTATTTATATGTCAAAAGCGGAGAACAATATTTTAGGCCTGGAGCACGGGAAGATCGGCGACCGCATAGCGGTGGTGCTCAACGGGAAACAGATATACAAGAAGCTGTACAAGCCTACAAATCCGCAGACGCCCAAGCAACAGCAGCACCGCGCTAAGATAGCTTTCGTCAACCGCCTCGCGGCGGTGTTGGCGGATGCCGTCAATCTCGGCTTTGCGATGGTGCCGAAGCCGGGCAGCATGCAGTCGCCACGCAACGCGTTCGTGAAGACGAACTGGAACAATGGCTCCATCATCTGGAACGAGGACAAATGCGAATGGACACTCTGCCCCGAGCGGCTGCTGTTGGCTTACGGTCCTCGCCACATCGATGGAAGGATAACAGCGTCGGTCGACAACGGGAAGCTGCATATCTCATGCACTAACCCAAGACTGAAAGAGCGCAATGCGGTGGACGACGACCAGCTGATGGTGGCGGTATATCGGCCTGCGATACCCACCATGAACCTTTACGAAGGGCCTTTGCGTAAAGAGTGCGGCGAATGTGATTTCATGCTGCCGACAGACGCCTCCGGCGAAGACGATGTCATGCATGTATACGCATGGTTCCAAGCCACCCTTTACCACCGTGCCGGTGGTGGCAAAGATACCGTCCGCCCCAACCAAGCAAGTCCCAGCGTCTACCTCGGCGGTTTCCACCTATAGCACATCCGACACCACTAAACATTTTAGAGGCTTGTTGGAGCCTTTTTACCCCCTACTTACCCTATAGTTACCATAGAATTACTATAGAATTACCTTAGAGTTACCTTAGAATTTTATTCACGACATAGAGGTCTGATCAAGAACCACTTATTATTATATCAAAGATATAATAATAGCTTGGGGTGTCACCTACCTCAGAGAGGTGACGAGTGGGTTCCTCCCCGACTGCCATTTTGTCAGCCGTCTGCCACTTGGCACGGATGTTGTCTAATCTCTATCAGAACTATCAGAACAATCAGAATTCTTTTAGTTCTTTTCGTTTTGATTGAAACAAAAAAATAGATATTATGCAAGGCAAACTTAACGTACAGACCGAGAACATCTTTCCGGTCATCAAGAAGTTCCTCTATTCGGACAATGAGATTTTCCTGCGCGAACTTATCAGCAACGCTGTCGACGCCACGCAGAAATTGAAGACACTCTCCACCCGCGGCGACTTCAAAGGCGAGCTCGGCGACCTGACTATCGACGTCAAAATCGACAGCAAGAAGAAGACCCTCACTGTCAGCGACCACGGTATCGGCATGACTGCCGACGAGGTGGAGAAGTACATCAACCAGATAGCTTTCAGCGGCGTCACCGACTTCATGGAGAAATACAAAGACAGCCACGAACCCCTCATCGGCCACTTCGGTCTCGGCTTCTACAGCGCCTTCATGGTCAGCGACAAAGTGGAGATCTTCACCAAGTCGTGGAAGGACGAGCCTGCACAGCACTGGAGCTGCGAGGGCAACCCCGAGTTCAGCATGGAGGAGGACAAGAAGGCCGACCGCGGCACCGACATCGTGCTGCATATCGCCGACGACTGCAAGGAGTTCCTCGAAGAGGGCACCATCCTGCAATTGCTGAAGAAATACTGCCGCTTTATGCCCGTGGCCATCCGCTTCGGCGAGGAGAGCGTGTGGGTGGATTCAGAAACAGATTGTGATAAAGACGGCAAACCCAAACGCGTGGAGAAGAAGCAGCCGCGCATCATAAACGACCCCGAACCGGCTTGGAAGAAGTCGCCCAGCAGTCTCACCGACGAGGACTACAAGAAGTTCTACCACGAGCTGTTCCCCATGAACTTCGAGGAGCCGCTGTTCCAGATACACCTCAATGTTGACTACCCCTTCAACCTCACAGGTATCCTCTACTTCCCGAAGGTGCGCAAGACCATCGACCCGAACCGCAACAAGATACAACTGTACTGCAACCAGGTGTTTGTCACCGACCAGGTGGAAGGCGTGGTGCCCGACTACTTGATGCTGCTGCACGGCGTGCTTGACAGTCCCGACATCCCGCTGAACGTTAGCCGCAGCTACCTCCAGAGCGATGGCAACGTTAAGAAGATTTCACAGCATATCAGCAAGAAAGTCGCCGACAAACTCGAAGAAATGTCGAAGAAGAAAGAAGGCGAGGAGAAGAGTGCATTGGAAGACAAGTGGGACGACATCAAGATATTCGTGCAGTACGGCATGCTGACGGACGAGAAATTCTGCGAGCGCGCCATGAAGTTCTACCTGCTCAAGGGCGTGGACGGAACATATTATACTTTGGACTCTTACCGCGAGAAAATCAAAGCCCTGCAGACAGACAAGGACAAGACCGTCTGTTACCTCTACGCCAGCGATGCCGAGGAGGAGCACGCCTACATCGAGAAGGCCAAAGCCAAAGGCTACGATGTGCTGCTGATGGATTCACCCCTCGAGAGCCACTTCATCAACCTGCTGGAACAGAAGATTGAGAAGACCCGCTTCGTTCGTGTCGACAGCGACACCGTGGAGAAACTCATCCCCCACGACGACAGCATCCCCGAAAAGCTCAGCAAAGAGGAGAAAGAGAAACTGCAACCCATCATCGAGGGCGAGATTGACAAACAGCGCTTCACCGTGCAGCTCGAAAGCCTCGAGGAGAGCGACGCTCCCATGCAGGTGACGCAGAGTGAGTTCATGCGCCGCTACCGCGAGATGGCACAGACCTCGGGCGGCGGCATGGGCTTCTATGGCGAGCTGCCGGAGAGCTACAATCTGGTGGTCAACATCAACCACCCGCTCATCGGCCGCGTCCTCAACGAGACCAACGAAGCCAAGCAGAAGGAACTCATACACCAACTCACCGACCTGGCTCTGTTGGGCAACGGCCTTCTGAAAGGCGAGGCGCTGAGCAAGTTCCTGAAGAGAAGCGTGGAAATGATTTGATAATGTGCTAATGCGTGAGTACGGCTGGCGCGAAACGAATGTTTCGCGCCAGTTGTTTTTTGTAACCTGTACCCCGTAACCTGTAACCTTTACAGCCTTTCGAGAAGGAAACTCACCGGCCGGAAGCCATCGTTGCAACTTATCATCGCACTATTGGGATTACGCATCCAGCCGTCGTAAAAGTTGCCGCGTCCGGCGGCGAGCTCGGCGACAAACCATCGCATGCTCTCCCAGGCGCTCTCGCACATACCGTCGGGCCGCGCGGCGTCGTGGGAGATCCAAGTCTGCCCTTCCTGTACGTCACAGGCATGCTCTATGGGGTTCTCATACTTTGCCTGTAGGTCCTTGTAGTCGGCCTTGCGTATGGCTGTGATGCGGACGTCGTACATATCAGTCAATGGTTACTTTATGGCTTTTGCCGTCGTAACTGATGACGCAAGTCTTGTCGCCGCAACGGTAGCGGACGGTGAAGGAATTCCATTCTGACGGCACACGAGGCTCGACGACAATATTGTCACCCTCTTTGCGAATGCCGAGGATATTTTCGATACCGGTCTTGTAGGCCCACGAGGCGGAGCCGGTGTACCATGTCCAGCCACCACGGCCAGGATGCTGCGGATTGCTGTAGATGTCGGCAGCCATGCAATAAGGCTCGACCTTGTACTTGAGCACGTCGGCGAGCGTCTGGGTGCGGTGTATGGGGTTGATGATAGAGTATAGATAGTACGCGATATCGTTGCGGTTCTCCTTGAGCTGCGCCATGATGTACCACATAGCGCCGTGGGTATACTGGCCGCCATTTTCGCGGACTCCAACAGGGTAGTTCATGATATAGCCTGGCGAAGGCTTGGAGTCCTTGAAGGCTGGCGTGAGGAGCTGGATAATCTCGTGCTCTCGGTTGACGAGGCGGTTGTCCGTCTCGCGCATGACGGAGGCCTTCTGCTCGGGAGTGGCCACATCGGTGAGGATGCTCCACGCCTGCGAGATAAGGTCAATCTGGCACTCGATGTTGTTGCGGCTGCCCATGGCGTCGCCGTTGTCGTAGTAGGCGCGTAGGAACCAGTTGCCGTCCCATGCGTGGTGTTGTATGGCGTCTACGATGCTGCGGCGTGCCGAAGAGAGTTCCCCACAGTAGGTGAGGTCGGCATCAGGCATCAGCTGAGTCAACTGCTCCATCTTGGGCAAAAGGTCGGCCAGGAAGAAGGCTACCCAGACGCTCTCGCCTTTGCCCTCGACGCCCACGGCCGACATGCCGTCGTTCCAGTCGCCACAACCCATAAGCGGCAATCCATGGCTGCCTATGCGGCTGAGGCTGCGGTTGACGGAGCGGCGCAGATGCTCGTAGAGCGTAGCCGTCTCGTTGCTGGAGCAGTAGTTGATGCAGCGTTCGTTCTCGCCGGGGAGGAGGTGGTCAGAGATGCAGAAGGGCACCTGCTCTGAGAGGATGGAGGTGTCGCCGGTGACATGTACATACTGGTATGTGACGAAGACGAGCCATAGATAGTCGTCGCTGAAGGTTGTCCGAGCGCCCATGCGCATGCTCTCATGCCACCAGTGGAGCACATCGCCTTCGGCGAACTGGTGTGCCGCATGGTCGAGAATCTGGCGGCGTGCGTAAGCCGGGTCGGAGTAGAGCACCGACATGACATCCTGCAGTTGGTCGCGGAAGCCCGTGGCACCGCCCACCTGATAGAAGCCGGCGCGAGCGAAGAGACGCGACGAGTAGACTTGGTAGAGGTACCAGCGGTTGAGCATGAAATTAAAACTGCGGTCGGGTGTCTCCACCTGTATGTGAGAGAGTTTCTCATCCCAATATGCTACAACACGGCCGAACTCGTCGTTGATAGTGTTCACTGTCAAGTGTTCACTGTCAAATTTGTTGACAGCGATGACGAACGCCAGCTGCTTCTCGCCACCGGCGGGAACGTTGACGGTGAGACCGAGGCGTTTGCGGTTGGGGTAGTTGAGGCTAACATCCGTCAGAGGCTCTGTTGCCGTGAGCAGCACCACCTGATCGTTGTAGATGGCGTGGTAGACGTTGCGGACACGCAGCGTGTTAGAGGCGGCATCCCACTCGGAATGCAGGTAACGCGCCGTCTGCTCCTCACTCATGCCGAGGACGAGCTTGTACACCATATCGAGCTGCACGTCCATTGGCGCATCTGTCTTATTGGCCACCTTAATCTGGTAGTATTTCTCCTGCTTGTCGCAAGCCACGAAGAGACGCACGGCGACGCTGAGGTCATCGTAGTCGGCGTCAAAGGCCGACCAGCCCTGGCTATGGCGTGCGGTGGCGGGAACAAACTGCCGCTTATTGATGAGGAGCATCTCGCTGGCATTGTCGCGCACGATGTCGTTGCTCCAACCGGTGAGCTTGAACTGCTGAGCATTGTGGGCAAAGGTGAAGCCTGCCATCGTAGAGCTGACGATGCAGCCGAAATGCTGCTCGTTGGCAATAACGTTGACCCACGGCATCGGTGTGTTGGTGTTGGTGACCACATAGTCGCGGCCATCATTGTCAAAGCCACCGTACTGATTGTAGAACTCGAGGTTACTCCACACGCGGAACTCCTTGCGGGGTTTCAGCACCGGATACTCAATCTTGTTCTGGTAGTGCTGGTTGGCCACTTCGAGGCGGCGCAGCTGCTGTGCGATGGTGATGCCCTCACTGGTGGTGAAGGTGAGGCGTGCCACAGTGCGCAGCAGTATGCGCTCGGCGTCGCTGAGCTCGCTGCCGTTGAGGACGAACACCTTGCCGGCGTCGGAATGTTCAGCCCAGAGGTGCTCGGTGTTGGCCATACCGTTTATGAAGTGGTAGAGGCCGTCACGCTCTTGTTCCGGAGCGTCGTTGATGAAGACCAGGTCGAGCCGTAGACCGTGAATCTTATAATACTCGAAAGCACGCAGCATCTCCTTGGCGAAGCCGGAACTCTCCATGCTGTCGATTTCCATGAGGAGGATGGCGAGGTCGCCGCTGATGCCGAAGCGCCAGAGGCCGCTCTGCGAGAGCGTGTTCTTAGCCAGCAGGTCGTTGCGGCCATTGCCGAGGGTGGCCGTCTGGGCCATGTACTTGGCGATACTGTTGTATAGGCGCATCTGCGAGCCCTTGAGAAGGGTCATGCTGGTGCGCATATTGTTGAAGACGCTGGCGGTCTTGAAGGCATGCTCCACGTCCATGGGGCTCTGGTACTGCTCGGTGAGCTGCAGCAGGTGTTCCCTGGCCTTTGAGAAGCCAGTGAGCATGTAAGCCTCGACGCTCTTGCCCGCCGGTATGTGGAGACGGCGACGCATGGAGAAGACGGGGTCGAGGGTGGTACCCACGGTGCCCGTCAGCGTGCGGCGGCTCTCAATGATGTCGGCGTGACGGAGGCTGTTGCCGCGGCCGAGGAACTTGAGGCGGGAGGTCTCGTACTCCACAAGGCGCGACTCGTTGTCGTCCGACCACAGGCGGTGCATCATATAGTTGCGTGTGCCGCTGTTGCCGGGACGGCTAAAGAGCAGAGCCTCATGCTCGGCGTCGTACTCGGAGAGCACCTTCATGCCGTTGAAGACGCGATGGTTCTCATCCTCGGCGCCCTCGGCGAGCACCACCTCGCCGTAGGAGGTCAGCTCTAAGTCGACCGGTTGGCCGCTGTTGTTGGTGAATGTCATGCGGCGAATCTCGGCGCTACGGTCCTTGAGTACGGTAATCTCGGTCTTTGTCTCGATGCCGTCGTCGACACGCAGATAGCTTATCTTGTCGCTGGCGAAGCTGACATGGTAGCTCTCGGGCATCACATCGAGTGGTGCGTAGGTGTTGCACCACAACTTGTCGTCGCGCAAATTGCGGATATAGAGGAAGGAGCCGTAGTGGTCGGAGCTTATCTTGCGGTATCGGTTGAGCATTATGTTGCGGAAGCGCGAGAAACCGCTGCCGCGATCGTTCATCAGCAGCGTATACTGACCGTTGCTGATGATGCCGATTTCCGGCACATTGGCTATGGTGTCGAAGTCTCGAGCGTCGCTCTCCGTCTGCACCTTACTGTAGCGGTAGCGCTTGTACTGCGTCACCTTGAGGTCTATGTAAGGCTTCACCTGTGCTTTCTCCTTGAGGAGTGTCTCCATGCTCTTCATGGCGGGCTCCTGCATGAAGCAGCGCTGCAGACAGTGGTCACCGAGGTAGTTGGCCAGCGAAGCCAGTATCATACCCTGGTGGTGGGCATAGTGAGCCTTCACCGGCACATGGTCTTCGTCGTCATAGCTCTCGTAGAAGCCGAACTCGTCGTACATACCCAGCTTACGGAAGCGCTGCATGTTGTCGTAGACGGCGCGGTCGTCGATGCCGATGGTCATCAGCGAACTGTAGGGCGAGATGACGATGCGGTCGGGCGTGGTGTTCTGGAACTTCAGGTACGGCACACCGAAAGCGTGGTACTTGTAGTTCTGGGCGTCGTCGAGCTCGTTGTAGGCCGTCTCCGAAATACCCCACGGCATCCCGTTGCAGGTGTTACGGATGAAGGCGCGCTGGGCGCGGATGGCGAAGCTGTAGGTCTCGTCCATCAGCGTATGTTTGTAGGTAGGCAGGAAGATAAGCGGCATGAAGTACTCAAACAGCGTGCCGTACCACGACGCCACACCTTTGTAGCCCTTGTACTGCACCAGCGTCTTGTCGAGACAGAACCAATGCTTGTATGGCGCGTCGCCCTGAGCGATGGTCAGGAACGACGTCAGGCGTGCCTCGCTGGCGAAGTTGTTGTAGTGGTAGGGCAAAAGCGTGTAGTTGGAGGTATCGTAGCCGATACTGAAGACATCCAGCTCGGGATTGTATAGCTTCATGAAGTCCGTCTCGTCGATAAGACGTTGCACCTTGGCGAGAAGCGACTGGGTAGCAGAGGTATCGGTCTCGCCAGCCAGCCAGCCTTTCACCACATAGAGGCACGCCACGAAGTTGCCGCTGTCGCAGGTGCTGATGAAGAAGTTAGGCAGAGCCTTGAGGTTGGCGATGCCGTACCAGTTATAGAGGTGTCCGTTCCACTTCTGGAGGCGGCAGACGGTGTCAATGATATGGCCGAGACGTCGGACGGCCTCATCGCGGGTGATGAAGCCCAGTTCGGCGGCGCTGACAACGGCAGTCATCGAATAGCCGATGTTCGTCGGCGAGGTCTTGTAGTCGGTACGGTTCTCGCGGTTGAGCTGGTAATTGTCTGGCACCAGCCAATTGTTCTCCTCGGTGATGAGACTGTCGAAGAAATGCCATGTGTCCTTGGCCAGCTGGCGCACCTCCTCGGTCTCATTGGCGTTGAGTCCCTTCTTGTCCTGCGGGAACTTCTTACCGAGCCTGTACATGAGGAACGGCGCACCGCACCATGCCAGCACACAAAACACTATGCCGAGCCAACCGAGTACTCCCACATCACCAAACACGCCCAATGCCACCAGCGCTCCGCTGGCCACATAGTTGAACCAGAACTTGCCGATGTAGTCGCCCAGTGTTCCCTTGGTGCTTTTGGCAGCCTCGTCGCTGGTAATCCATGCCAGCAGGTCGCGGTGCGAGAACCACATGCGGTAGCAGGCACGGACGGCAGCGTCGGTGTACATCCATGCCTCCTTGGGAAGCAACGCGAACTGCACTATGGAACGGTAGAGGATGACCTTGAAGCCACGCATCAGAGTCATGTAATAGCGGTAGCGCTTGCCGAAGCGCGGCAAGGTGGTTATCTGTCCGATGATGAAAAAGACGATGGGGCTGGCCACTGCGATGAACGCAACAAGGACATACCACGCTGGCGAGATTGACAAGAACGATAAGCCGGAGGCTGGCCACAGCGTCGACAGGCCGTAACCGGCCAATATTATCACCAGCAGCGCCAGACTCAGCACCGAGCGGCGCAGGTTGTCGAATATCTTCCAGCGGCCGATGGTGTTGACCTGGTTCTTCACCCTCTCCCCTTTCTCGTTGCGCACGGTGTTCTTCAGCCAGCCAATTATCTGCCAGTCGCCGCGTGTCCAACGGTGGTGGCGCTTGGCGTCGTCTATATAGTTGCTGGGGTTGTCGTCGAAGAGCTCCACGTCGTTGATGAGGCCGCAGCGTATGTGGCAGCCCTCGATGAGGTCGTGGCTGAGGATTAGATTCTCGGGGAAAGTGCCCTTCAGCACCTTCTGGAATATGCGTAGGTCGTAGATACCTTTGCCGCAGAAAGAGCCCTCGTTGAAGATGTCCTGATACAGTTCGAACGAGGCGGTAGTGTAGACATCCAGGCCGCCCAAACCGGCCATCAGCTGTGCGTAGCGGCTCTTGTTGGTCACCTCGACGTCGACGTTGACGCGCGGCTGCATGATGCCGTAGCCGCCATCGACACGACGGCCGTCGGCACTCAGGCGGGCGCGGTTGAGCGGGTGCGCCATAGCACCGATGAGCTTCTGCGCCGAGTAGAGCACCAGCTCGGTGTCGGTGTCGAGTGTGATGATGAACTGTATGGGGCATTTGGCACCCTTCAGCCAGTCGCTGACGGTCTCGCAGCGGAAGCGCTTGGCCTTTTCCTCGTCGGATGTCTGGCCGAGCACCAGGTCATTGAAGTGCAGTATGGCGCCGCGTTTGCGCTCATGGCCGAGGAAAGTCTGCTCGCCATCGCTCCATGCACGGCGGCGGTAGACAAAATTGAAGATGGGTGCACCGTATTTCTCGTTGAGCTCCTTGACCTTGGCCAAACCCGCCTGCACCACCTCGTCGTCCCACGGCGCGTCAGCCTCCTTGTAGGCAGCAGCGTCACCCACGAGGGTGTAGTACAGGTTCTGGCGGCGACTCTCCAGGCGCTGGCCCTCCGAGGCGCGGTTGATGTTGCTCAGGTAGTACACCTCGAGCACTCCAAGCAGTTCCTCCACCTTGGCACGGTTCTTCAAAATGGTGGGCATGATGACCATAGTGGCGTACTCATCGGGGATGAGGCCGTCCTTGAACTTAAGCTTGAATGTACCCATGGGCTTGTGCAACTTGCCAAGCAGCCAGTTGAAGAGGTCGATAACCACCTGGCTCATGGGCACCCACATGAGCACCGTCAGCACTCCGAACACCACCCAGTCAAGCCCGCTGAAGCCCTCAAACCCGTTCGCTCCGTAGCTGAACAGCGCTGCCAGCAGCAGTGATGCCATAGTCACAATCCACACATAGCCGTGGGCTCGCGCATTCCACGCCTTAGGCGGGAAGAGCTGCCATCCTACATGCTCGCCTTTCTCGTCGGCCTTGGCCACCAGGGCCTTCACCAGGTCGTACTCCTTGACTTTGCGCTTCCTGGCCATCTGCACCACCTTGCCGCGATAGTCGTCCTTCGTCTTGTCCTGCATCTGGTCGTACATGCCGGCCTTCTCGCCCTTGAGCGCCTTCTCCGAGAAGCTCACGGCGTCGATAAGCTCGGCCATGGGCAGCTTGGTCATCTTCTTCAGCGAGTTGAAGATGTTCATCATCTCCAGGTTCTGCCGCGCCGCCTCGTCGAGGTGCGCCATGTCAGCCTGACTCTTGTCGGTGGGCTTGTAGTGGTAGGCCTTCTGCGCCTCCAGCTGGCGGCACAACTCGGCCAGTTCGCTGATGAGTATCGTCTTCACCAGAGGCAGCAACGCGCACACCTCGGGATAGTTCATATAGTCCTTCTGCCGCTGCTGCACTTGGGTCAGGTAGCGGAAAAACAGAGCCTTGTCTATCTGGTGGTGGCTCTTGCGCAGGTAGCCTTCAAGGAGGTTCCACAGCACCTCTACGCGGCCATGCTCCACCTTCCACTTGCCTTTCACCACACCCTTCAACTCCACCTTCAACACCTTCTCCTGCTCGCTTATCATGTAGTAGTTGTCCAGCACCCACTCGTTGGTGCTGCCCACCAGTCGCTCGCTGCGCGTCTCCTCGACCAGCAGCATGTAGTAGTGCGTTATTTCTTTGACACTCTGTTTGAATATATTGTAAACGCTCTTCATAGTCACTTCATAAAATGAAGTGCAAAATTACGAAGAAAAGCCGACATGGCCAAATTTATTTTTGCCGCTCCCCTCCCCGCCTCCTCTTCGTCCCCGCTCCGCCAGCCTACCGCTTGTTTAACGGTTGTTTTACGGTTATAAGCCATAGAACAACCGGTAAACAACCGTAGAACAGACGGAGAGGATACGGGGAGAAGAGGGAGTGGCGGCACAATAAAAGCGGAGCGGTTGCGTTTTAAAGGGCAACTATTGAACAAATTATTTAACCCATGAACGTAGCGAAGCGCATACTGAACAAATACACATCCGTCAGCCTGATGCTGAGGATACTGATAGGCCTGGCGATAGGCACCGTGCTGGGACTTCTGCTTCCCGGGTGGACAGGAGTGGGCCTCCTCGGAAAGATTTTCGTCAGTGCCTTGAAGGGCATTGCGCCGGTACTTGTGGCTGTGCTGGTCATCTCGTCGATAGCCAAGGCGGGAAGCGGACTCGGCCGGCGATTCACCTCGCTGATATCCATCTACCTGCTCTCCACCTTCATAGCCGCCGTCTGCGCGGTGGTGGGCAGCTTCCTCTTCCCCGTGACGCTCGACCTCGGCCATGTAGCCGAAAGCGTGCAGGTGGGCGAGGGTGCGGGCTCGCTGGGCGAGGTCTTCTCCAACATGCTCACCGGCATGGTGGGCAACCCCATCGGCGCCATAGTCAACGCCAACTATATTGCCATCCTCTTCTGGAGCATAATCCTTGGCATTGCCCTGAGAACTATGGCCTCCAAGGCCACGGTGCAGGTGGTGCACGACCTGAGCAACGTGGTGTCGCAAGTCGTCAAGTGGGTCATCCAGTTTGCCCCCTTCGGCATCATGGGCCTGGTATTCACCACGGTGAGCGAGAGCGGCCTTGCGGTCTTCACCACCTACGGCCACCTGCTGTTGCTGCTGGTGGGCTGCATGTTGGCCAATACACTCATCTTCAACCCGCTCATCTCGTTCGTCATGCTTCGCAAGAATCCCTACCCGCTCCTCTTCACATGCCTTAAGGAGAGCGGCCTGCAGGCTTTCTTCACCCGCTCGTCGGCGGCCAACATACCCATCAATATGGCGCTGTGCAAGAAGCTGGGGCTCGACGAGAAGTTCTACTCTGTCAGCATACCCCTGGGTGCCACCATCAACATGGACGGTGCGGCGGTGACCATCACGGTCTTCTCTTTGGCGGTGGCGCATACGTTAGGCATCGAGGTGAGCTTCGCCTCGGCCTTGTTCCTTGGTGTGATAGCCACCCTCGGCGCCTGCGGCGCCTCGGGCGTGGCTGGCGGCTCGCTGCTGCTCATCCCCATGGCCTGCTCGTTCTTCGGCATCGGCAACGACGTGGCCATGCAGGCCGTCGCCATAGGCTTCATTATCGGTGTGGTGCAAGACTCCGTCGAGACCGCACTCAACTCAAGCGGCGACGCCTTCTTCACCGCCACCGCCGAGCATTTCGACCGCCGCAAGAGTATGAAATACGGGATATGATAGACCTGAAACGATGAGGATGCGGGCGGGAGTAAAGGTTTGGCTGACGCTCTTCATAGTCGCTGTTGCCTCTTTTGCAGCCTGTGGACATAGAAACAGCCGTCAGGCATCGCCGGAGGTCATCGCCGAACAAGTCTGGAACCTCAGCCAGTTCCGTCCTGACGGCTTCACCATCGATATTCGCACCATGGAAGCGCCCACCGAGGGCATCGCCGTGGCCTATGCTGCCACCCAGGGCTGCCATTCTCGCGAGGGACTCGTGGCTGTGGTCAAGCATGCATTAGCGCACGACGGCTATGTGGGTGGCTGGTACGACAGCCAGAGCGGCCTCTATTATTTCGACAGCACGCGCCTCTTCCCCGAAGACCAGCGCGACGAAGCCCTGCAGTTCGCCCAAGAGAACGGCCAGCTGGCCGTCTATGTCCTCTCCACCGGCGAGGAGATTCGTCTCGACCAGCAGATGCCGGCCGCCGCATAGCATGAATCTACGCTATAAACAAGTATTTCAAACCTCATTTCAACGATACTTCAACGATATTTCAACGATAGTATAACGATATATTATCGTCGAAATATCGTACAAATATAGTTGTTATATTGTTGTAATTGCCTTCTGACCACCGCTTTGCACCTACCTGTCCGGCGAAGAAAATATCATAATCAACGGACACTATGAACCTCCCATAAAAGTGCGATTCGGCTCAAAAAAGGTACTTAATTGAGGACAAAACACAATAATTTGAGCCGTATTTTAGAAAAATGAAATGATTATGAGCCGTATTTAGAAAAATTATCATTTCTTTGCAGCGTGAAACGAAAACAAACAATATGATATAAACGAAGAAAGATAATGACAGACTGTTTATAATTAAAATATTTGATTTAACATTTTTTGATATGGTTGATGGCAATCTTGATGTATTCTTTATTATCGAACAATCTTTGCTTTCGACTATTCCATAATCCAATTTGTTCTTGAACTTTTTTTACCAGTTCATCCTCCTCAATACATTCTATGTCATCCAATAAATTAGATAATATATAATCTACCGTTGCAAGTAATTCCAAAGAGAAGTCAGAGTAAAAACCGGAAAGAAACGATTTGGTCCGTTCACAAATCCGTAAATATGATTTGTTTTCATCCTTTTCTAAAAAATCACGAGAAACAACGGATGCATCTTTTGTAATCCATATATCATCAAAAGGTTTATTGTTCAATGATCCCATGCCCATCACATAACTTCCATTCAAAGAATGAAGAATATATCGTATTTTCCCTGAATATGGACCATATGGAGCTTTATTGTATTTTAACTTTAGTATATCTGATGCTCCAAATTTCTGTAAGAAATATGCAATTTTTTCAGCGGCAAACTCTGAAGCAAATTCACCTTGAGAAACCATATCACAAATGACATCCAAAAGCATGGCTCTTGTGGGGGTCATTTTCACTTTCTCTGTTTTCATTCTCTCAACAATAATATCTGATGGTTCGTATATCCGAATATCACAATCCAAATCAGATAAAGAGGTTATAATCATTGATTTTACTCGGTTCCACTCTAATCCACCATTATTTGTTCCTAATGGAGGAATCGCAATAGATGAGATTCGTCTGCTTACAATCTCTTTTTTTAATGCATTTAAGCCTGCATCAATATATTCATATTCAGATGGTTTTCGCCAGGTGGTTTTGGTAGGAAAATTTATTATAAACCTATGGTTGCCCAATAAGTCAGAAAATGATGTTACCAAAACCATACCAATTGAAAAAGATTTGTCATCACATACTTTTTTATAGATGCGGAAATTCTCCGGAAACTTTTCCTTAAACTGTAGGGCAATACCTTTACCCATTATGCCTACTGTATTAACGGTATTCACTAACGCCTGAGCATCACTTTCAAGCAAATTACCTTTAATATACGTAATCATTGATTTAGAAATAAAAATTGGGTTTAACAGATATTCTTTTAGAATCAACACCGCATTCAATCAATTTATCCTTGGCAGCCTCATCATATACAACAAAACCTGCAATATATTGGAATGGCAAATTATTCTTTATTAAAAGTTCCGCCTCTTTTCTTCTTTTTAAATCCAAGTCGTCTTCACTTTTCCAATATTTAGCATAAACATCATTATAACAAACAATTTCATTGAGTTTTGGTAAATAAACCTTATCATAGAATTTAGTGATTCTGGAGAATGCATGACCATCTGAGAAAACACAATCAATATTTGCTTTGATTATTACTTGTAAGGAAACTACAACATAAACAATTTCACCAGCCGCACGTTGCCTAACATTATTAAAGCCATGTTGAATCTCATATAACATTGGCGACCTAGGGCCAAAATAGAATGGAATATAATCACCTAAAACAACACCATCACTGCTAGTATTATGTCTTCTCTTTTCAATGATAGATTCGTCGCCAATTGAAGTATATTTTATAGAGTGAGATGAGTTTGCATGCTCTATACCAAATTGAACAATATCTGCCATATTACTAATATGGACAATCCTAAACGCATATTTTATTTCATTAGACATTCAAACAATTTAGGCTATAAATTAATTTGCAAAGATACATTTTTTTTATTTGATGGCAAAATATTTTTTAAAGAATGCAATTAATTGTGTATCTTTGCACCGTGAATTGAAAACAAACAATATGACATAAAACGTAGAAATAGTAAAAGAAAATAATTGAGCTTGAAGTGCTTGTTCTCCTTAATCGAAGACTGGTAATCTTGACGACCGAGAATAAGAAACGACAAGTTCACGCGTTGGCGTGAAATGTTCGTCCCTTATTTGGTCCAAGGCTTTTACCAGTCGCCTGATTAAGAAATAAGGATTCACAAACGAAGGTTTTACGCCTTTTTTGTTTCCTTAAAGAACATCGGCTTCCGGCTCAATGACTAGAAGCCGATGAACAATTAAATACAAACAACATGGAATTAATCGTCATTAGAGGAGCGCAAAATAGTGGGAAAACTACTACTGCGGCATTAGTACACAACAGACTTGTCGAAAATGGAGCAACTGTCAAATTACTCCAAATGAAAGACAATATTCTCGATGCAGGACAATACACCCGTGATTTTCAATCAGTCCTTGACATTGAGAAAAAACGTATTGTCATAATTTCAGAAGGGGATGATGACGATACTCTATACGAAAAGATGGAGTGGTTTGAAAATGAATACAGGCCTGATATTATGGTTGTATGCGCTAGAACATATAATCGTTCAGGCTCATCATATCGCATGCTTACAGAATATTACAGCGATGCAATGCATGAGGAAAACGAGTTTTGGGTAGAGTATGCCGATAGCCCGACCAAAACTATCGAAATAAAACTTCCAATTGTGGAGTTAGTCACAAACCGCATTTACGAAATTGAAATTCAAAGAAGATGAAAACTCGTATTATTCTGGTAATCTTTGTCTCCTTCCTTGCTGCTTCATGTACAACACAAGAAGATCGGTTGCGAGAATATGTAGAACAAAATGTTGTTGGAAGGGCTGAAGACTATCTAATTAGTCAAGCCATTGCAGAATATATAAAAGGAGAAGCCAATAACACTATTACCGAAAGAGCAAACTATTGGTACAACAATTTCACCCATGATTGGTCTTGGGTAGAAAGGGATTTGTATGGTGACTTTGTTGGACTTGCAAGATATTCTGGTTCATTGAAAGAAATGTTTGAAAAAAGAATGAGTATGTGGGCTGGTGCATATTCTTATTTGACTAACACAGATGATGCTATGCGTATTTATGGAGAGTTAAAGGGTATCAATGAACCCTCAGGAACATATACTCTCCGCACCCTTGTTAATAAACACTATATTCCCTACACCTGCGAATATATAGGCGACTTGTTTTTTAAACCAGAAAGAAATAACTTCCACGAGATTACAGAGTCGGAGAAGCATAGTATATATGGGAGCCTTATTGGGCTTGGCATTGAGACATATCATCATGATGTGGTTGATGATATTAGAATAAAGAAAACGTCAGAAAATATATGGAATATTGATTTAGTATACCACTCTGGTAGATGTATAAATTTCAACGTAATATATAAAGAAGGACGTTTTATGACAAAGGACACCCCCTGGTGGTCGGATGAACAGCAGTTTTTCTGTGATAGTTTGGAGGCTGCTGCTGGTCATGGATTGGGATCTGTAGAAATAATATCATGGTGATACATCTAAACAAATCTAAACAAATCTAAACAAATAAAAAAATGAAGAAACAATTTATAATTATTGCTGCATTTGTGCTTGCATTATCAACAAATGCTCAAAATGTTAAAACATACAACGATCAAATGACGAAACCAGAATGGATTGCCGAATTATTCCATTGCGAAGGTGGTATTAACGGTAGTTACTCCTATTACGAGGATGAAGAGGAAAATCGTATACTCCATGGCGCATTCAAAGTTTCATATAATACAATGTGCATTGATGGGAGAAGTCTTATCGAAATTAGCGGTAGTTACAATCACGGTAAACGTAATGGGCATTGGGCTATCAGGGATAAGAATAGAAAAACAGGCAAGGATAATCCCTATTACTATTATGATTTCAATTACAAGGATGGATCATTGGATGGGAAAATTGCATTTCGTGATGATGGGCATGAAATGGCTGGAAAATTTGTCAACGGTACTCTTTCAGATACTGTATTGTTTAGAACATATTCTCCATTTGGAACCAGTAAGTCAATCAAGGGACGGGTCAATCTTGAAGGTGTTCCTCACGGTGTGTGGGTTGAAAAAAACGAATATAAAAATGCCGTGCCAATGGAAACAACAAGATTGTATTATAATGGCTGTCTGGTTTATAGGAGAGAAAAGGACCTTTCCTCGGGCAAAATAACATATACATATCAAGTGTCTGATAAAATTAAAACTCCATCCGATTTGAACAAGATTCACGACACAACGATTGATGGAGTGAAATATGTTGATGTAGGTGGTATTATTTGCGGAGTAAAAGAAGGCTACTATGACCCCAATGATTTTTTCCATTTTAGGCTAATTTATAAAGCCATTGAAAACTGGTGCATGACATTTGACACAAACTCATATGTGGCTTATGTTGAGAAGAAAGAAATGGAACGTCAACGCAGAGTAAAAGACAGCCTACGCGTGGTAGAATTAGAGAGGAAACGAATTGAACAAGAACGCCAGCGTATAGTGAGGGATAGCATACGCCGTGTCAAAGAAATAGGACATCAAGACGAGCAGGATATTGCAGAAATGGAAGCATTGGTATTTCGAATGGTTCAAGAACATAAACTAAATTTCTCCTCGGGAGTCTTGGATAAGCTCCAGGGCCCTAGTTATCATTTTATTCCTACGGAAAAACTTAAGAAATGCATAAAAGACGGGGAATATCTTGTTTTGTCGACAGAAGATGGAAAAGAGTTTCATGATATTTTCAAAGAGGAATACTTAACAACACAAAGTGGCAAGGTGATTGACCAACAAAGAATCAGTAAAGAATATGAAGTGCGTGTGGCAACAAACCAAGATGGGAACTTATTGATTGTATACGATATTCAAGAACGGATTCCATTTATGCTTGCCCATTTTAATGGGAAATCGAGCATACGCTACTATACAATCAAGAAAAGCATTGGGAAGAAAATCAAACAATGATAATATCGGCGAGCGCAACTCGCTCTTGTCAAATGAGCATCTCGTTGTGGCGAGATGCTCATCTCATATTCATGACATAAGCAGAACAACTCGCGGCCGATGTGCCTTTACATGGCACCCACTCTTTTTGCATGGTTTGTAAAGGTATTAACGGCTGTAAGCAGGCCACCGACACACCGCCGAAGGGACACCGAGAGGCAATACGATAATAATGTTATAAATCTGCATTTTGCATACTTTACATACAATTTAGTGTATTTGATTGGTTTCCTGTAATTTTGCTATTACCACAAAGAAGGCATAAAGAAGGCATAAAGAAGTCAGATATAACCCATAAAAAAGAGAGGCGACAAGGCCTCTCTTTAAAGAAATATATATCTATGACTAAAGGGAGAGTCAAGGGCAATACATATACAAGAAATTGGAGTATTCCGCATGGATTAAGTGTTTCTATTTTTTGTTCCAAAATCCATTTTTGCAGCAACAGATATTGCTTTTAATTGTTCTTCAATACCATCAAAGAAATGCACATCTTTTTTTGTTAAAGCAATTAATTGGTCTAACAACTGAATGCTTTTTTCATTGACATTTCCAATAAATGTCATAAGTTTTTCAAAGTCTGGTGGATACAGAAGATCTATCTCAGATGGGAAAATGGTGCTATCATTAAAATCAATACGGTATGAGTTTATACCTGATTCAATCAGTGATTTGATAAATAATTCTGTACGATATTGTTCCACTATTTCTTGAGGGACATTCCCCTCTACATTTGAGAGTATTTCTGGAGACCATGTGACAGCTTGTTCTATAAAGAAACTATTTACGTGGCCACATATTTTATTACGTAAATACTCCGCGCAGTTAAGCGATTGATTGAGTCCTTTTTTTTGTGCATTTAACTCGGCGCGATCTTTAAAAAGGACACTCTTCTCTTTTATAAAATCTTTGAAATTTTTTAACGAAATAAGGTGAGACTTAAGTTTAATATAGAATTCAAAAAGGGAATTTGAAGGATTGTCATAAGCTTGACGGAAAAACAATAATTCTCTTTTGAAATAAAGACATGCTACATAATCCAATTGTATTTCTTTTGTTTTGTCTGTCATTATAATATTTTGTAGATATTAAAAGAGGTGCAATCAAAAGGTTGCACCTCTTTCCGTGTGATTAATTGTTTCTTATTTCACCTCTTCGTAGTCGACGTCGGTGACATTATCGTTGGGGTTGCCACCTTGCTGACCTGCGCCGGGGTTGCCCTGCTGACCGCCCATGTTGTTGGGGTCGAAGCCGGCGCCGGGGTTGGCACCACCGGCTTGCTGCTGGGCTTTGTACATGTCCTCGCTGGCGGACTGCCAGGCGGCGTTAATCTTGGCCATGGCGGCATCGATCTGCTGGACGTTGCGGGCGCTGTGGGCGGCCTTCAGCTCGGTGAGGGCAGCCTCGATGGCGCTCTTCTTGTCGGCGGGAATCTTGTCGCCATACTCCTTGAGATTCTTCTCGCTCTGGAAGATCATGCCGTCGGCACCGTTAATCTTCTC
>JAEEGL013399204.1_pt1 | contig 27581 bp, 26 predicted proteins | sample 9134231 | NCBI WGS metagenome assembly JAEEGL01 (sample SAMN16246548, study PRJNA631951) | gut metagenome | biome: gut microbiome; feature: rumen; material: fiber-attached | host: Bos | place: Iran: Karaj | collected 2018-10
AGCGACCTGGGCGAAGCCCAACGACGCCCATATAGCCCTGGCAAAGCTGGAGGCTGAAGGGAAACTCCGGGCCGTGGTGACACAGAACATAGACGGGCTTCACCAGATGGCCGGAAGCAAAACCGTATACGAGCTTCACGGATCCGTTCACAGAAACCGCTGCAGGCATTGCGGCAAAAGATACGGTCTGGAGTATATACTCGACGAGAAGAACTGCAGGAACGCTGAAGGAAAAGCGGACGGAGTACCCCGCTGCAGCTGCGGAGGAATAATAAAGCCGGAGGTGGTCCTCTACGGAGAGATGCTCGACGAGGACTGCATAAGAAAGTCCGTAAGCGCCATATCGAACGCGGACACTCTGATCATAGGAGGCACTTCGCTGGTCGTGTATCCGGCGGCGGGTTTCGTCCATTACTTCAGAGGGAAACACCTAGTGGTTGTGAACATGTCCGCGACGGCCATGGACTCGGGAGCGGATCTGGTCATAAGGGACCCAATAGGAAAGGTATTCAGAGAAGCTGTTCTTGAATAGGAAAAACGAGGCCTTGAAAGGCCTCGTTTTTTTTGTGGAAGTATGAAAAAAGTCCGTCAGACTTTGCTGTTTTTCGCTTCTTCGAAAAGCGCCTTTACATCCTCCGAAGGTTCCTTCGTCGCGAGAGTCGCTATGACCGCGGCGATTATGCTTACTATTGACGCCGGCACTATCTCGTAGATGCCCGTATCTGAAAGATACATGGCCCAGAGTATGTCGCAGAGACCTCCCGCGGCTATGCCCGCGGCGGCTCCCGCGAAATTGAAGCGCTTCCAGAAAAGGGAGATCACTATGACGGGGCCGAAGGCCGCTCCGAAGAGACCCCAGGCGTATTCGACCAATGACATTATGGATCCGCTGCCGGGACTCGAAGCTATGACCACCGCCACGACAGCTATTATGATCACTATTATCCTTCCCGCCCAGAGCATCTCTTTGTCCTTTGCCTGTTTTCTGAATATGGGTTTGTAGATGTCGCTGGAAAAGGCCGAGGAGGCGGCGAGGAGCTGGGAGTCCGCGGAGCTCATGGCCGCGGCCAGTATTGCCGAGAGCAAAACGCCCGATATGACGGCCGGGAAGAGTTTTCTGACCATCAGGATAAAAATCACTGAAGAATCGCTCACGTCGCCTAAAAACAGCCTTGCAACGGCGCCTGCGAGGACTCCGAAGCCAAGGATCAGAGCCGTCCAGCCTATCCCTATGACCCGAGACTTCTTCAGGTCCTTTTCAGACCTTACGGACATGAACCTTATGATTATATGGGGCATGCCGAAGTAGCCGATGCCCCATCCAAGGCCCGAGATGATATCTCTCCAGTCGGCGGTGAAGAAGTTCCAGTAGCCGTCCGGAAGCTGTGCCGCGGTATATACGGCGCCTCCGTTTTTAAGAGCTCCCAGGGCGAAAAGAGGGGCGAGCATCAAAGCTCCCAGCATGAGAAGTCCCTGGAAGAAATCGGTCCAGCACACCGCCGAGTATCCGCCCATGAAGGTGTAGCATACTATTATGGCTGCGGACAGATACATGGCGGTCTTCGCGTCTATGCCTGTCACCGTGTTGAAGAGAGTGCCGCAGGCCTTCATGCTTGAAGCTGCGTAGACCGTGTAGGCTATGAGGAAGAGGACGGCGCAGAGTATCCTTATGACGCTGCTGCTTGCCAGAAACCTGTTCGTGAGGTACTGGGGTATGGTGATGGAGTCCTTTGCTTCTATCGTGAAGCGTCTGAGCCTCGGGGCTTCGATCATCCAGCTTAAGGAGTATCCTATGAGAAGCCCTATGGCTATCCAGGTCTTTCCCATGCCCAGGGCGAAGACCGAAGCCGGCAGACCCATGAGGGACCAGGCGCTCATGTCCGAAGCTCCCGCCGAGAGGGCGGATACCCAGGGTCCCATTTTTCTTCCGCCGAGGAAGTAGTCTTTTTCTCCGGCTCCCTTGGATCTTAAAAAGAATACGACTCCTACTCCCAGCATCATGGCCAGGTAGAGTATGAATATGATCATTTCGGTGTTGCTCATGGCTTTTCCCTCTTTTCTGCGCTTTTATTTGCGTTTTTATGATGATAGCAGAAGAAAAAGCAGAATGAAATACAGAATAAATTATGTACCTAAAAGTGGAACGGAGATGATTAAATATCCTTAAAAGTATTGCAATTTCAGTATTTTTGATATAGACTGAATTACGAACGTAAATTTGGAAGGAAAAATAAACTTTGAAAAAATCAGACACAAAGGGCAGAATCGTAAACGCGGCGTGGCAGCTTTTCTACAGGCAGGGCTATGAGAACACGACCATTGACGAGATAGTGGAGGCTTCGGGAACTTCCAAGGGCTCCTTTTACCACTATTTCGAGGGCAAGGACGCTCTTCCGGCCTCTCTTTCCTATCTCTTCGACGAAAAGTACGAGGAACTTGAAAAGACCATGGATCCTTCGCTTTCTCCCATAGACAAGCTGGTATTCATGAACAGGGAACTCTTTCTCATGATAGAGAACACCGTTTCCGTGGACATACTGGGAAGGCTCCTTGCGAGCCAGCTCACGTCCACCGAAGGAAGAAGCCTTCTCGACGCTGGAAGGACCTATTACAAGCTTCTCAGGAGGATCACCCTCGAAGGGCAGGAGATGGGGCTTTTCAGAAAGGAATACACGACCAACGACATAACCAAGGCCTACGCCATGTTCGAAAGGGCGCTGATGTACGACTGGTGCCTATCCAGCGGCAGCTATTCTCTGAGCCAGTATTCGGGAGAGCTTCTGCCGGCGTTTTTACAAACGTTCTGCTGATATTTTGCGGAAGGAGGAATTTAAATGAAGATAACTTACAACGGACACGCATGTTTCACCGTCGAATCCGAAGGCTACAGCATAGTTCTCGATCCCTACAAGGGAGTGAGGGGCTTCGGAGACGTCTCTTTGGAAGCGAACGAGGTTCTCTGCTCCCACGGACACATGGATCACGCATATACAGATGGAGTGAAGATCAAAGAGGGCGCAGCCTCGCCTTTCGAAACGGATTTCATATACTGTTTCCACGATGAGAAGAAGGGACTTCTCAGAGGCAAGAACAGGATAACGATCCTTTCCGCCGAAGGAAAGAAAGTGGCCCACTTGGGAGACCTGGGTCACGACTTAAGCAGAGAGCAGATCGAAAAGCTCAAGGGCCTCGACTGCGTCATGATTCCGGTGGGAGGCTTCTTTACCATAAACGCCGAGAAGGCGGCGAAGATTGTAAGAGAAATAGAACCCGGGCACATCATACCCATGCACTACAAAGACGGAGACAAGGGTCTTGAAGTGGTAGGATGCGTTGAAAAGTTCACGGATCTTCTTTCGGACAAAGAAAAGAAAAAACTGCTTCTCGTAAAGGGCTACGGAGAAACAGCGCTTCTGTGATTTGACAAATCGAAGAATAGGTCTAGAATATACATGAGCGCCGCGACAGGCGGTTTGGCTCGTAATTAGCTACATGCAGAGTCGTCACTTGCCTGAGTGGCGATTTTGTTTTCTTGGAAAGATGTCCGTTATTTATGATACTTCTCGTTGCTGTTTATCTTGAAGGCGCGGTAGATCTGTTCCAGCAGTATGACTCTCATCAGCTGGTGGGGGAAGGTGAAGTCCGAAAAGGAGAGCCTGAGGTCTGCCGCGTCTCTTACGCTGCCGTCAAAGCCGTTGGAGCCGCCTATGACGAAGCATATGTCTGAATGTCCTCCGAGGGCGAGATCCGATATTTTTTTCGCGAAGGCTTCTGAACTAAGGCGTGTTCCTTTTACGTCAAGGGCTATGACGAAGGCTCCCTTGGGAAGGCGGGAGAGTATCTCTTTGCTTTCCTCCTCCGAAGAGTCGGTTCTGCTTTCGGGAAGTTCGGTCACGGACAGTTTGCAGAATCTCGACAGCCTTTTAGAGTATTCCGCCGCCGCGTCCTGCCAGTATTTTTCCTTCAGTTTTCCTATGCATACTATGCTGACGTTCATGATCTTTTTCCTTTCCTCCCTCATTATATACCATACTTCCCGTCTTCCGCATCCTCTTAGGTCTATGTTTGATATTATTCCTCAACTGTGGTAAAGTTAATGCCTGTAAGTTAACAAGGTATCATGCCGCTTTTAAGACGGCAAAGGATTTTACAATGGCAAAAAGACGTTTAGGTGACCGCAGAGACGGCACCCTCATAAGAAAGCTCGATTCGATGCACTACATCATGCCTCTTATGTATCCCAACAGATGCGACAACGAGGCGTATATATCGGAGACTCTCGATCTTACCAATGCGGAAGCATTTCTCGAAAAGAAGAACGCGGAAGGGCACGAATACAAATACAACGTGTTTCAGCTCATAGTGACGGCCATGCTCAAGACCATAACCCTCCGTCCCAAGATGAACTGCTTCATAGCGAACTACAATATGTATCAGAGGAACGAGGTCTCCGCAGCCTTCACCATAAAGAAGGTCTTTAAGGACGAGAGCGAAGAAGGCCTCGCCTTCATACACGCAAAACCGGAAGACAATCTGGACAGCATACACAATGAGATATACAGGCAGGTATCCTACGTAAGGACGGGAGACAACAAGGACCAGTCCACGGAGAGCATGGATATCATCCAGAAGCTGCCCTTCAAGAAATTCATAGGAAGGGTCGCCCGCTGGCTCGAAAGACACGGCTGGATGCCTCAGACAGTCATAGCGACGGATCCCTACCAGTCCAGCGTAGTCCTTTCGAATCTCGGATCCATTAAGCTTCACGCCGGATATCACCACCTGACCAACTGGGGAACCACCTCGGTGATGGTCATCATAGGGGAGATAAAGTACAGGAACTTCGAGCAGGAGGACGGCTCCTACGTAAGAAAGAAGAGCGTGGACATAGGCCTTACCATAGACGAAAGACTGGCCGACGGATATTACTATTCGGGGACCGTCAGGCTTCTAAGGCACCTCATAGAGCATCCCGAGCTTCTCGAAAGACCTCTCGCAGAGGAAGTGGAATTTTAGGAAAAGAGGATATATAAAGAAATGAAAGAATCCGTAAGAGCTCTCAAATTCACGCTGTTTTCCATCAGCGCCGGACTCATAGAGATAGGGACCTTTACCCTTCTCAACGAAATATTCCATCTCGACTACTGGGTGAGCTATCTCGTAGCCCTCGTTCTTTCCGTGCTCTGGAACTTTACGCTGAACAGGAAGTACACCTTCAGATCGGCCTCCAACGTTCCCATCGCTATGCTCAAAGTCGCTGCCTTCTACGCGGTGTTCACGCCTCTTTCGACCCTTCTTGAGCATTACCTTACGGGTCTTGGCTGGAACGAATACCTGGTGACCGCCATCAACATGGTCATCAACTTCGTTACGGAGTTCTTCTATCAGCGCTACTTCGTATTCGGAAAATCCATAGATACAAACGACAGGGCAAAAAAGGAAGAGTAACAACAGTTAGTTGTAAACCGGAACAGACAGTAAGTGTGATGAAACTGATCAGGCTGGAAGAAAAGGATATACGCCGCTGCTTCTTTGAAAGAGCAAAAGATTCCAACAAGGGCGATTTCGGATACGTGGCCCTGGTCGGAGGCTCGGTTCCCTACAGCGGGTCCGTGCGCCTTGCCGCCATGGCGGGCTGCGCCATGAGGGCGGGAGCCGGCGTGGTCTCCCTTGCCGTACCGAAGTCCATTGCACTTTTCACGGCCGAGCAGGTGCTCGAGGCCACCGTTTATCCTCTGTCCGAAAAGGACGGATATATCCGTTTTGAGGAAAGCGAGTTCAGGGGGCTTCTCGGAAAGTACCGGGTTATAGCCGCGGGGATGGGCATGGGAAATACCCCCGAGAGCGCAAAATGCATAAGCTATCTTCTTGAGAATTACAAAGGCGTGCTGATCATAGACGCGGACGGACTCAACGTGCTGGCCGGAATGGATAAAGAGCTTGTAAGGAAGAGCAGGGCGAAAGTAGTTCTTACTCCCCACCTTAAGGAATTTGCGAGGCTTTCCGGCATGGACATGGCCGAAGTCTGTGAAGGAAACAAGGCGGAGCTTGCTGCGGGCCTTGCCAAAGATCTCGGCTGCATAGTTCTTCTGAAAGGGCCGGTGACTTCTGTATCCGACGGAGAGACTGTTTACCTTACGGACAGGGGCTGCCCCGGAATGGCCACGGCAGGCTCTGGAGACGTGCTTTCAGGAATACTGGCCGCGGTGCTTGGGTATAACGGAGACAGACTTCTCCTCGCTGCGGCTGCAGGCGCCTATCTCAACGGCCTTGCGGGAGAGATAGCCCAGGAAAGAAACGGACAGATAGGCATGGTAGCGTCCGATACGGCTCTGGCCGTAAGAGATGCGGTGAAAATGATAAGCGGCAGATGATAAGCAATCGAAAGGAGCCCTCAGTTCATTCATTCACTGAGGGCTCCTGATTATTAATTAATTTATTTATTATTTCTTCTTTCTTCTTTCGTTTTCTAAACGAATTTTACAGCGGTGCCGTAGGCCATTACCTCTGCGGCGCTCTGCATTATGGACGCGGAGTTGTATCTGACGCAGACTATGGCGTCGGCTCCCAAGGCCTGGGCTTCCTCTACCATGCGTTTCGTGGCGAGGGCTCTTGCGTTGTTCATCATTTCGTTGTAGTTGGAAAGTTCTCCTCCGACCAGGGTCTTAAGACCCGCTCCTATGTCCTTTATGGCGTTGACGGTCTGTATCGTGCTGCCCTTTACGAGACCCAAGGTTTCAAGCTGTTTTCCGGCTATTGTTTCAGTAGTTGCTAAGATCATCTTCTTCACCGCTCCTTATCTCTTCTATTCTTTCCCTAAGCGTATATATCATTCCTCCTCCCAGCGCGAAGAGGGGTATGGCGGCCAGGAGCATCCACAGGTTGAACCCGACTGCCTGAACAAGGAAGAAAACGTAGGCGATCAGATATATAACGAAGAACGCCGTTATGAGGATGGGCGCCACCATCTTTTTTCTGTGTTTTTCATCCATTCCGCTGAGCCTTCCTTTCCTGTTCCTTTTTCCATTATACACCAATATATATCGTTTTTATACCTTAGTTTGAGTTGTTATAATTTCCAGCATATGTTATTGTATATATGTATAACATTTTTTGGCACGCAGATTTTCTGTACGGGGTGGATCATGAAACTTAAAAGAAACGCATCAAGGATGCTCTTCATTCTCCTTTTGACCATTGTATTGGTATTTGGAGCAACCTGCATCGCAGCTGCTGAAACAGTCAGCTACCAGAGCACGACCTATTCTTTCGACGGAGAAAGCCTTGACGGCTGGACTACGATCGATGCAAATGGCGACGGCTTCGACTGGTTCCTTATCAGGGATATTGAAACGGTAGATCCCTACTACACAGGGATTATGGATTGGGACAATAAAGATTACACTTACAGCGGCAGAGGATCGGTTGCAAGCGCCTCATACTTAAACGGCTGGGACGAAATACAAGCAGATAACTACCTGGTTTCACCAAAGGTGACGCTCGGCGGAAGCATATCTTTCTATACCTGCCCTATGGACGACAATTATTATGCTGAAACCATAGGAGTTTTTGTTTCCACAAACGGCAACACAAATCCTGCAGATTTCACAGAAGTCGAGAGCTGGACGCTGACAGCTGAACATTGGAAACAGTATACTGTAGACCTTAGCGCCTTTTCAGGCGAAGGATATGTCGCGATCCGCCACTATAACAGCTATGACATATATGTTTTATTGTTGGATGAAGTCACGATCACCTCGCCGGGCAGCGGTCACCAATTCAGCTACTCCGCTGAAGGAGCTTCCGTTACCGCAAGCTGCAGCGAAGCAGAATGCAGTCTCCCGGACGGAAAGGTCTCATTCTCCATCACCGCTCCTGAAAAGACCGCATACGGTGACGGAAAAGACGCCGAGGCTTCTTTCTCAAACGCCGAGGCATTTGCTCAGGCAACGGGTATAGACGTAAATACCCTGGAGGTCCTGTACTCGGGAAGAGGCACGACCTCATATTCGGCTGCTGCTGCCGCGCCCACGCTTCCCGGTTCCTATACGGCCACCGTTTATCTCCCGAAAACGCTCACCGGAGCCGATTCGACACTGACGGCTTACGTGGAATATGAGATCAGTCCCGCGGTGCTTACCGTAACCGCCAACGATATAGAAAAGAATGAAGGCGAAGACGATCCCGAACTCACTTATTCCGTTGAAGGTCTCCTGGAAGGAGACAGCATCACCGGAGTTCTCGAAAGAGAAAGGGGTGAAGAGCCCGGAGAATACGATATACTCGTAGGAAGCCTCTCCGCAGGGGATAACTATACGATAAACTTCGTAGGAGCTAAATTCACCATCAAGGGCGAGGACGAGCCCCTTTCGCCTCCGACCGACAACGTAGACGACACCGTGCTGTATACGATAATGCTCGTCATATCCTTCTCGATGCTGATGGCCTTCGCTCTTGACAGGCGCTACGTGAAATAGCGGATCGAAAAAGCAAAACACAAAACAAAGGGTAAAAAATATCCCTTCCGTCATTGACGGAAGGGATATTTTGATTTTGCCTATGTTTTCTAGTACTTTTCGAGTCCCGCTTTGCGGAGCATCCTGCAGCCTATAAACAGCAGTCCCTGTCCGAGGATGTTGATGCCTTCGGCGGCCCAGTTCATGTAGGCCTGATCGAAGTTCTTAGAGGACAGGTATCCCATCATCATACAGAGGAAGAAGGATATTATAAAGCAGGCGAGGGCGCCGCCCTTCTTCATCTTTGAAGCCACGTAGGAAAGGGAGGCGTTGGAGGCTGCAAGGCCCACTACCATGATGCCGACGAGGGCCATGGTGGGGATGAAGCCGTTTACTCTGTTCTTCTTCTTTCCGACGACCGTTGAGCAGAGGATGACTCCCGCTACCAGGAAGCCTATGGCCTGGTTGGAGAACATCTGGTTGGACATCCACTGGAAGTCGCCGACTCCGGCTGCGTAGAGCAGCTTGTAGAGAGCCTTAAGAGATCCCGCGATGACTACCATGAGAGTCCCTATTCTGTAGAGAACGCGGTTTATGCCGCTCATTCTGTGTCTGAGGTCCTTTGCGACTATATTCGTGGCCAGGAAATAGAGTATGACCGGAATAAAGTCGACTATGGCCATTGGTATGCTGAATTCTTTCATATTAGTATTAGTCCCTGTATACTTTCATTGAATGATACTGCTTGGTGAAGGGGAAGAGAAGGGGAGTCGTATCGGAATACTTCTGATATTCCGGATCGAGTCCGTAGTTCTTTTCCTGGCGCAGCTCCAGTCTCTGGGCCGCGTTGTACATGATGTAGGTGATCATGATGAGAGCGATGATAGTGATTATCCACTGTTTGCCCTGTACGGCTCCTATGCCCGTGATGGTAACTCCGACCCAGAAGAGGATCTCGGAGAAGTAGTTGGGGCATCTTACGATCTTGTAAAGACCTGTGTCGCAGAAGCGCCTGGGGTTGATCTTCTTGGCTGCGGATTTCTGGTTGTCCGCCGTGGATTCGCCTATGATGGCGAGTATCATGACGATGATGCCTATCCAGCCGAAGACGTTGTCGGGAGCCCTGTTGATGACTCTGTAGGAAAGAGAGGAGGTCTGCGCCGTGTAAAGGAGCGCGCAGTAAGCCCACATGAAGGCGGCTACCGGGATGGGCAGCTTCTTGGTGGAGCCGGTGGAATCGAGTATCTTCTTGTAGTGGGCGTTGGTGAGCTCTCTTTTGAGGGTGTACCAGCCGAGTCTGTATCCGTATACCATGAAAAGGATGGACATGACTATGGAAATCGGCGTGAAGCTTCCGGCAACGAAGCCGAATACCAGATGGAAGATACCTATGCACATGACCGCGAAGCCGTAGCCTACGGACATGAACCATACGAATTCCCTGAAGCCTATGCAGCAGCCCAGGGCCGCGGCGATGGTGACGGTCCACATCAGAAGGGGCCATACTTTACCTATGATGGAAGGGTCGAGACTGAACATTATTTTTCACCTCCGAAGTAGTTCTTTATGTATTCCGCGAAGGATGATTCTCCCGTTTCGTCCTTGCCCACCAGATCGTGGGAGAGGGTCCACTTGGAGAAGAGTATGATGTCGTGCTTTCCTTCCTTCTTGATCTTGGGAAGATTTGCGAGAAGTCCGAACATCCATGCGGGGGAATCCTTGATGATGGTGGGCTTTCCGGCCGCTCTGAAGCACATCTTGGCCATCTTCTCGTAGGTGTAGGTCTCTTTTCCGCCTACTTCATAGATCTTGTTTACGTCGTTCATGTGCTCTACGATGAACTTGGCAAAGTCGGGGCAGTCCACCACGTTGGCCTTTACGTTGTGGTAGCCTTTGAGGAGCTGCATCTCGCCCTTGTCAACGTAGGGCTTGAATACCTTGGCTATGTCGTAGAAGTATCCTGTCGGACGGTAGATGACGTATTCGGTGTTTCCCTTGAAGAGTTCGTCCTCGAACATCGCCTTTGCGTGGAGCATGGGTATCTCCTCGGCGCCGGGTTCTCTGCAGGCTATTACGGATACGTAGTTGAACTTCTTTACTCCTGCAGCTACGGCTTCCTTGTAGAGGTTCAGGTTGCCCTGATAGTCGATGTCGTAAGCGGTGACCGTCGTGGAGGCTCCCGTAAGACCCATGGTGGTGATGACCACGTCCGCGTCCTCGCAGATACCTTTTAAGGTCTCGGGCTTGGTCGCGTCGATGGAACGGAATACGTACTTTCCTTCGAGGCCGTTGTTTTCCTTTTCTCTAAGGTCGGCCGCAACCACGTTGTGCCCTTCGTTTACCAGAGCCTTCAGGATCTCGAATCCCAGGTTTCCGAAGGCTCCTGCCAGTAATACATTCATTTCGATAATACCTTCTTTCTTTCTATTTCAATTTAAATATATTCTATCCGAACAATACCTTGTCGAAGAATTCCTGCGTTTTCTCCTTTCCCCAGGCTTTGAGGAAGCTGTCCGTGGAGGTGCCTCCGTTTTCTATGAGGCCGTGGGAGTAGGCTCTCGCCTTTTCAAGTTTTGCTGTTCCGTCGCAGGACTTTGAATTTTTGAGAAGCTCAAGGTAGCTTTCGACGAATTCGAGGGCTAGAGCGTCCAGCTTTTCAGCTTCTTTTCCGGAGACCTTCTTGGCTATGGAAGACTTGTAGCGTATATCGTCGTACCAGCGGCTCTGCATTTCCATGTCGGCAAGCTCTGAGTACTTTTCGCCTATCATTCTGAAGGCGCTTTCGTCGGGCACGGCTTCAAGGCAGGTGTCGTAAAGCTCCGCAAGAAGCATGTTGTTTCCCATGGCTTTTATGACGTCAAGGGAAAAGAGAGGCGCGTCCAATGAGATCGGGTTTACGATGATCGTCGACATCTTCATAAGACCGCCCATGCCTTTGGCGTTCATAAGAGACAGTTTTCCCAGGCCTTCGGCGGAAAAGCCCGTCACTTCGAAGCTCATCCCGTTCACCTTGAAGGATCTGTAATCCTTGTCCTCGACCTCTTTTAAGGGATACGCGTCCCTAAGAAGAGCAAAAGCTTTTTCAAGCATATTTCTTTTCTCCTTCTTTTATGAATTATTCATATATTATACATCTATGGCACTATTATATCATTTTTGGTATAATAATAAAGACGGGAAGGGGCAAAAAGTGTTACGTATAACATATTTTGCCTATTCCCGAATAATTGCAAAGAGGATAGGAAATGTACAGGATCGTCACCAGAAAAACGCTGAATCCTTCGGTGGTGCAGATGGAGATAGAGGCTCCCCTGGTTGCAAAAAAGGCGCGGCCGGGCCAGTTCATCATACTGCGCGTCGACGAAGAGGGGGAGAGGATACCCCTTACGGTGGCAGGCACCGACAAAGAGCGGGGCTGTGTTAAGATTATCTTCCAGAAGGTGGGCGCGACCACCGAGATGCTGGGAAGAAAAAAGGCCGGAGAATATATACAGGACTTCGCGGGCCCCTTAGGAGAGCCCACGCGAACGGAAGGAATAAAAAAAGTATGCATAATAGGCGGCGGCGTAGGCTGCGCCATAGCCATGCCCATAGCTCAGGAGTTTAAAAGCCTGGGAGCCGACGTGACTTCGGTAATCGGCTTCAGGAGCAAGGACATAGTCATACTCGAGGATGAGTTCAGAGAGTGCTCTTCAAGGCTCTTCGTCATGACCGACGACGGAAGCTACGGAAGAGAAGGAAACGTGACCGTCCCCCTAAAAGAGATGCTGGAAAAAGGAGAGCGCTTCGACGAGATAATAGCCATAGGACCCCTTGTCATGATGAAGTTCGTGACCCTTGCGGCGAAGCCCTATGCGGTTCCTGTGACCGTTTCCATGAACCCCATAATGATAGACGGAACGGGCATGTGCGGAGGCTGCAGGCTGACGCTTAACCGGAATGGGGAAAGAGTCACGAAGTTCGCCTGCGTGGACGGCCCCGATTTCGACGGCTACGAGGTGGATTTCGACGAGGCTATGTCGAGAAACAGGATGTACGCCGATTTCGAAAAAAAGGCCTACGAAAAGGCCTGTAATCTTTTCAGGGAGGCGAAGTGATGGCGCTTAATACAAAGAAAAATCCCATGCCCGCCCAGTCTCCGGAGGAAAGGGCTCATAATTTCAGGGAGGTGGCTCTTGGCTACGACGAAGAGACGGCGGTATGCGAGGCTAAAAGATGCCTTAGCTGTAAGAACAGTCCCTGCGTTTCGGCCTGCCCCGTAAATATTCACATACCCCAGTTCATAGAGAAAGTTAAGGAGAGGCAGTTCGAGGAAGCCTACAGGATCATAAGCGAGACCTCCTCCCTTCCCGCCGTATGCGGAAGGGTCTGCCCCCAGGAATCCCAGTGCGAATCGAAGTGCACCATGGGAATAAAGCACGAGCCTGTGGCCATAGGAAGGCTCGAAAGGTTCGTTGCCGACAGGCACAACGAAAAAGGCGGGGAAGCGCCCCTTCTTCCGGTGAAGAACGGGCACAGGGTGGCCGTGGTAGGTTCCGGACCTTCCGGTCTTACCTGCGCAGGAGACCTGGCCAAAAAGGGTTACGACGTAACGGTCTACGAAGCTCTCCATACGGCGGGCGGAGTGCTGGTCTACGGCATCCCGGAGTTCAGGCTTCCCAAGGCCATAGTGGCGAAGGAGGTCGAGACTCTCAAAGCCCTCGGCGTGGACCTTGAGACCAACGTGGTCATAGGAAAGACCCTGACCGTCGATGAGCTCTTCGATATGGGTTTCGAGGCCGTGTTCATAGGTTCGGGAGCCGGACTTCCCAACTTCATGGGAATACCGGGAGAATCTCTCAAAGGAGTGTATTCGGCCAACGAGTTCCTTACGAGGTCCAATCTCATGAAGGCCTACAGGGAAGACCCGGTCACGCCCATCATGAAGGGCGGAAAAGTAGCCGTCGTGGGCGGCGGGAACGTGGCCATGGACGCGGCGAGGACAGCCTTAAGGCTCGGCGCAGAAAAGGTATATATAGTCTACAGAAGAGGCATGGAGGAACTTCCCGCAAGGAGGGAAGAGGTCGAGCACGCCATCGAGGAGGGCATAGACTTCAGGCTCCTCAACAACCCCGTGGAGATACTGGGCTATGAAAACCCGGAAGATCCGAAGGATCCGAAGAACGGCTTCGTTTGCGGCATGAGATGCATACGCATGGAGCTGGGAGAGCCGGACGCCTCCGGAAGGAGAAGACCTGAACCGGTGCCGGGCTCCGAGTTCGTCCTGGACGTGGACACAGTGGTCATGTCCATAGGGACCTCTCCCAATCCCCTCATAAAGAACACCACCGAAGGCCTCGAAGTTAACAGAAAAGGCGGTATAATAGTGGATGAAGCGGGACTTACGTCGAGGCGCGGCGTTTACGCCGGCGGAGACGCGGTCACCGGAGCCGCTACGGTGATTTCGGCCATGGGCGCCGGAAAACTGGCGGCAAGATCTATAGACGAATATCTGAGCGGAAAAAAATGAGAATCTATCTTAGCGCAAACGAATATACGAATGAGCAGGCCTCGGATGAAAAGACCGTAAGAAGGGCCCTTGAAAACCAAGGGTATACGCTCACCTCCGATCCTCTCAGCTGCGACCTGGTCGTCTCTTTGGGAGGCGACGGGGCCATGCTCAAGGCTGCCAAGATAGCCCTTGCCGCAGGCAGACCCCTCATGGGCGTGAACTCCGGAAGGCTCGGCTATCTGTGCGCCCTTAAACTTCAGAACATAGAAGCCTTTACCGAGGTGCTCTCCAATGCTGTGGTCAGCGAAAGGACGGTGCTTGAGACCGAGACCGGCGGGAACCGCATATACGCTCTCAACGATATAATCTTCGGGAAGAGGGTCTTCGGCCAGACCGTGGAAATAGGGGTCAGAGCGGACGGAAGAGAGCTCATGAGCTTCATAGGAGACGGGCTCATAGTGTCTACGCCCACGGGCTCCACCGCCTACAGCAGGCACGCGGGAGGTCCTGTCATAGCGGCGGGAGTCGACGCTATCTGCCTTACTCCCATATGCGCCGACGTAAGGCCCCATATAGTGAGCGGAAAGAGCAGTCTCGAAGTCGTGCTCAAAAGAGGAGACTTTGACGTCTACGCGGACGGGGTGAAACTCGATTTCACAAAGAGCAGCATGAGCATACGAAGGTCCGGAAAGGTCCTCAGGCTCATAATGCCCGGCGAATAGACTATTAAGGCACCATTTTTCCGTCTATGGAAAGGGTGCTTTTTTGCTGCGCCGACGTTACTTGGGGCAGCTTCTGAAAGGAGATATATATGCGTTTTTTGAGAATACTCTTCGGAAGGGTCCTTCTCATACTTCTTTCCGTGCTGGCGGAGGTAGCGATAGTTCTGGCCGTGTTCAGATGGGCCGGACCCTACGCCGGATACATAGAGATAGTCCTGAGGGTAGTGGGAGCCGCGGTGGTTCTGGGCATCATAAGGAGGACAAAAAGCGTTTCCTCCGACCTCATATGGATACTCCTCATAAGCCTCCTGCCAATACCCGGCACGGTGCTCTATCTTTTCATGAGGGGAAGGTACTTCCTCGACAGGACCTACCGCATCTTAAGGGAGGAGACCGACGCTGCGAGGAAGTATTACGTCCAAAACGACGTGGTCCTCGACGAGATGAAGTGGTTCCATCCGGAGCACTCGGGCCAGTTCAATTACATATCGAAAGCCCAGGGCTTTCCCTTCTACAGGAACGAAGGCCTTAAGTACTATCCCATGGGAGAACTCGGCTATCCCCGCATGCTCGAGGCTCTGGAAAAGGCCGAGCGCTTCATATTCCTTGAGTTCTTCATCATAGGAGAGGGCGTCATGTGGGAGAGCATACTCTCCATACTGGAAAAGAAGGCCGCCGAAGGGGTGGACGTAAGGGTCATATACGATGACCTGGGTTCCTTCTTCACCCTGCCGGGCACCTACGACAGGGAACTTGAAAAGAAGGGCATAAAGTGCATAAGCTTCAACCGCGTCCATCCGGTGCTCAATTCCATAATGAACAGAAGAGACCACAGGAAGATCATGGTCATAGACGGCGAGACCGCCTTCACCGGCGGCATAAACATAGCCGACGAATATATAAACAAAAGAGAAAGGTTCGGAAACTGGAAGGACAACGTGGCCGAGATTAAGGGCGAGGCCGTATGGTCCATGACCGTCATGTTCCTGACCCACTGGAACGCCTTTAGACATGAGGACGAAGACTTCCGCGTCTTCAGAGGAAAAGGCGGCGCTTCGGGGGTGTCCGACGGATACGTATCGGCCTACTGCGATTCGCCTCTAGACGACGAGAGGGTGTCCCAGGACATATGCCAGGGTATACTCAGCCAGGCTGTGAAGTACTGCTATATCTTCACTCCCTACCTCATAGTGGACACGGAGCTTCAGAACACCATAGAGTTCGCAGCCCAAAGGGGCGTGGACGTGCGCATCATAACGCCGGGCATACCGGACAAGAGGCTCGTGTGGAGGGTCACCAGATCCTACTACGGTCCCCTCATAAAAAACGGGGTCAGGATATTCGAATATACTCCCGGTTTCGTCCATTCCAAGGTGACTCTCTGCGACGACAGGATAGCCTCCGTGGGAACGGTGAACTACGACTACAGGAGCATGTACTACCAGTTCGAAAACAGCCTTTATCTTTACGGCTGCAGCGCCATAAAGGATATCAGAGCCGATTTCGATAAGACCCTCGAAAACTGCAGGGAGGTCACGGCAGAGGAGTGCGAGAGGAGTATTTTTATAGAATTCATACTTTCGTGCCTGAGGCTTTTCGCGCCTCTTTGCTGACGCATATTCAGAAAGATTTCATATATACGTATGGAAGAGAAGCCGTAAAAATGGTAAAATACTTTGGTTGAGTATGTGCTTATGAAAAAGAACGAAATAACAAAAGAAAAAATCGATACCATCTACGAAAACAAATATCTGTCTCTCTATCACATGAGCTACGACACCAATCCCGATTATCTTGTGGCAAGCAGGAGAAAAAAGGATGAGCTCATAGCTCTCAAAACTTCGGAGGAATACGCTCATCTTTCGCCCGACGCCGTGACCTGCGTGGTCATAGTGAAGACTCCGGGCGAGGAGCCCAGGCTCTATCTTGAAAGGGAGTTCCGCTATCCTGTGGGCCGCTTTCTTCTCAGCCCTCCCGCGGGCCTCATCGATGAGGGCGACGGGGAGTGCGGAGAGGACCCGAGGATAGTCGCAGCCAAAAGGGAGATAAGGGAAGAGACGGGAATGACCGTAAAGGACAGCGACGAGATCTACGTCGCCAGCCCCCTGGTGTTCAGCACTCCCGGAATGAGCGACGAGTGCAACGCCATGGTGTGCGCCAAGATATCGCTTCCCGATCTTTCGTCTCTCACCACGGAAAATGCGGAAGGGACCGAAGTTTTCGGAGATTACCGCCTGCTTACGAAAGAGCAGGCGAAAGAGCTTCTGAGGAGCGGAAGAGACGAAGAGGGCCTTTACTATTCGGTATTCACCTGGGCCGCTCTCATGTACTTCCTCCTGGAAGGATGAAGGGGTAAAAAGGACGGAAAGGATATTTTTATGAAATCTAAGAAGAAAACCAGCGGAGGAATAATAACGGGAAGAGTGGTGCTCGTTTTTCTGACCACCGTAATCGCCATAGTTCTTGCGCTTACCATCATCATCGCGACCATAGTCAAGGGACCCTCGGTCGCGGCCAGGGACACCTTCGTCACGACGGTCCTGGAATCGGGCAATCTCAAATTCCTCGCCCATATTTTCCTGAATGACGAGCAGATCAACGAGATAATAGCCAAGACCTCCATGGGGCAGATGGATTCCGAGGTCGACACGGACCTCATCAACACCGACGGGGAGGTCGAAGGCAACTTCGACGAGAACGGCATCGAGGTGGTCACCATCAACGGAAGCAACTACTTCGCGACCATGCTCATAGTAAAGGATCCTTCCAAGGTCTGCGTGGGAACCACCTTCAACGGTTCCTGGGGCGAGTACGGCGAGAACATCGACGTCATAACGAGGAACGCCGGCGCCGTGGCGGGAGTCAACGGAGGCATATACATGGCCGACCTCAACAAGGGCGGCTCTCCCTACGGAGTATGCGTTTCCAAAGGCATAATCCAGTACAACGACCCGTCGGGCTATCCCTACTACGGCATGCACATGATAGGTCTTGATAACAACAATATACTCAGGATAGTCAATATAGAGGGCTGGAGCCCCGACCAGTTCGCAAACTACGTCAGAGAGCAGGGCATAAGGGACGCGGTGGCCTTCCAGGACGAAGCCTCCGACTCCAACAACCATTTCGTATCCCTGGTCATCAACGGCGAAGCCAGAGAACTCAACGGAGCGGGCTCGGGAGCCAACCCCCGCACGGTCATAGGACAGCGTGAGGACGGAGCCATACTCCTTCTCGTAACGGACGGAAGAGGAAAGGCCGGCCATCTCGGCGCCACGGCTTCCGACCTCATCAGCATCATGCTCAAATACGGCGCCGTCAACGCGGCGAACCTCGACGGAGGAAGCTCCTCCTGCATGTATTACGACGGCGAGATGCTCATGGACAGCGTAACGCTCTGGGCCACAAACAAGTCGTGGAATCTTCCCACGGCCTTCGTGGTAATGAAGTAAGGGAGGCATAAGACGATGGCAAAAAAGAGAAAGAAGAATCTTTTCGGCAAGTTCTACTTCGCCTACCTTTTCATCATACTGGCGGCTCTGGTGCTGCTGTTCTTCTACGTGAGGGGAGTGCTGGTGGACTATGAAAAGAGCCAGCCCGAAAACTACGTGATAGATCTTCTCAAGCACGCGGGCAAGGGAGACAAGGCTCTCGGGGACTATCTCCAGGAGAACTGCTTCTCCGACGAATACGGGGATCCCAAGGCCAGAAGCAACGAGTTCTACAACACCGACGCCTACTCCAAGCTCACGGCGACGAGAAACTTAAGATATTCCGAGGACAACGTCTTCGTATACGACGTGGCGGCGGACGAAAAGCCCTTCGTGACCATAGCCATAGAAAAGAGCGGGGAAAAGAGGATGCTGGGCATATTCAACGTGTCCTCCTACAAGCTCAAATACGCCTTCATAAGGAACCCTGAGCTCTCCAAGACAAGCTTCAAGCTTTCGGACGAGGGCACCGTTTCCTTCAGCGTGGTCCTTCCCAGAGACTTCAGGCTCCAGTTCAACGGAGCTGACGTCGATATCTCCTCTGCTTCGGACAGCCCAATCGAGGACTTCGCCTACTTCAGCGAATACGATGCGGTCCCAACGGGAGCAAAGATGGATTTCACTCTACACTACGACCCGGTCATAAAGGTCCTGAACAACGTGGGAGAAGAAGTCAAGCTCAACCTTCAGGTGACTCCCGAGGAGAACGTATACTACGCGGCGGCCGACTACGGCACGGACGAGGCCCAGAAGGCCGAGGTGACCAAGGTCGGAAACTTCCTTTCAATGTACAAGCTCTGGGCTAGGTTCATGACCGACGACGTGGGCGGATACTACCACGGCTACTACGACGTGAAGGAAGGCTGCAAGATCATGCCGGGCTCCAAGCTCGAGGATCAGGCCTGGGCCTGGGCGACGTCCATAGACATCACCTTCGTCAGCGACCACTGGAGCATAGAGTTCGAAAACGAGAAGGTAGACAACTACGTCCTCTACAACGAGAATTTCTGCTCGGCGGACGTGAGCTTCGACGAGATAGTCCAGGTATCCGGAGTGGGAGCCAGGACCATAGCTTACAACAACAGGATGTTCTTCGTCCGCGAGGACGGCGAATGGTTCTGGGTCGGTCAGCTGGATCTGACAGGAAGATAGGTAAAAAGTATGTACCCCGAAGACAGACAGCCCGAAGAGGCTCTTCTCTATCTTTTTAATCAAGGAAAATACTATAACGCGGCGGATGTTTTCGGCGCCCACCCCTTCGAAAGGGGCGGGGCCGAAGGCGTCCGTTTTACCGTATGGGCTCCGGGAGCAAGGGCCGTTCACGTATACGGCGATTTCAACGGCTGGAACGACTGGAACAGGGAGCTCTCGCCCATAGGAAGCACCGGCGTATGGTCTGCCTTCGTGGAAGGCGCAAAGCCGGGAGACAAATACAAATACATAATTGAGACGGCAAAGGGCGACAAGCTCATAAAGTCGGATCCCTTCGCCTTCTGGTCGGAGCTGCGTCCATCCACGGCCTCGGTTGTCTGGGACATGGGCTTCGAGTGGTCTGACCAGCGCTGGATAGCAAAGCGGGAAAAAAGCAACCACTTCAAGGAGCCAAAGAACATCTACGAGGTCCATGCGGGATCCTGGAGAAAAAACGGCGACTTTTTCTATAACTACAGGCAGCTGGCCGACGAGCTTGTGCCCTACGTAAAGGACATGGGCTACACCCACATAGAGCTTCTTCCCCTCATGGAGCACCCCTTTGACGGCTCCTGGGGATATCAGATAACGGGCTTCTTCAGCGCCACTTCCAGGTACGGGACCCCTCAGGACCTCAAGTATCTGGTGAACAAGGCCCACAAGGCCGGCATAGGAGTCATCTTCGACTGGGTGCCCGGCCATTTCTGCAAGGACGCCCACGGCCTATATATGTTCAACGGAGAGTTCCTCTACGAAAAGGAGGAGCATCCCCAGTGGGGAACCATGAAATTCGACTACGGCAGGAACGAGGTGAGGTCCTTCCTCCTCTCCAACGCCATGTTCTGGATTAAGGAGTATCACGCCGACGGACTGCGTATAGACGGCGTATCCTCCATGCTATATCTCAATTTCGGAATAGACGATCCCGGCAAGAAGAAATTCAATATGTACGGAGACGAAAGGGATCTGGACGCGGTGTCCTTCTGCCAGGAGCTCTCATATATGGTGGGCTCAAGCTGTCCCGGAGTCTTCACTGTAGCAGAGGAGAGCACGGCCTGGCCCCTCGTGACCTATCCTCCCGAAGACGGAGGACTGGGCTTCCACTACAAGTGGGATATGGGCTGGATGAACGATACCCTAAGGTACGTGAGCACCGACACCCTCTACAGGAAATACGACCATAACCTCATAACCTTCTCCATGATGTACACCTTCAACGAGAATTTCATTCTCGCCCTGTCCCACGACGAGGTGGTGCACGGGAAGGCAAGCCTCATAGGCAAGATGCCGGGAAGCTACTACGACAAGTTCGCGGGCCTGAGGGTCCTGGCCCTTTACCAGATGACCCATCCGGGAGCCAAGCTCAACTTCATGGGCTACGAGTTCGGACAGTTCATAGAGTGGAGAGAGTACGAAGGCCTCGAGTGGTTCCTTCCCGAGCAGTACGAGGCTCACGGAAAGCACCTTCAGTATATAAAGGCGCTGAACAATTTCTATCTCAAGGAAAAGGCTCTCTATTCGAGAGACCACGACTGGAAGGGTTTCCAGTGGATAGAAGCAGACAACGCGGAGCAGTCCGTATACATCTATGCAAGGACCTGCGCCAGCGGACAGCACAAAGACGTAGTGGTCCTTAACTTCGGAAGCGCGTATTACGAAGACTACAGAGTGGGCGTGCCGAAGATGGGGAACTACGCCGAGAGCTTCAGCTCAGACAGGCTGGAGTTCGGAGGCGGCGGAGCCGTCAACGAGGGACTGATCTCAGCGGAGAAGGTCCCCTGCCACGGACAGGAGCAGTCCGTGAGGATAAAGCTGGCGCCTCTTTCGGGCGTCGTGCTCAGTTACACAAGGTAAGAATAAACTTTTATATATATTTGGAAAAAGGCAGTGTATGAGAGAATTTGACAAGGAAAAATTTAAGAAAAACTATGCGGCCATACTTCTTCTGGACACGGACAAAAGACCGGAGGACTGTACGGATCAGGAAGCCATGGACGCTCTTACTAAATACGTTGCGGGCATAGCCACCGACGCGAAGCTCGAAACGACGCAAAGACACATAGACGATAAATCGAAGAAGGTATATTACTTCTCCATGGAGTTCCTCATAGGACCTCTTCTCGAGAACTATCTTGTAAACCTCGGGATACTGGAAGAGGTCAGGGAGGTCCTTTCCGAGATGGGCATATGCCTTGACGATCTCCTTAAGCTGGACGTGGATCCGGGCCTCGGTAACGGAGGCCTCGGAAGGCTCGCGGCCTGCTTCCTCGATTCCATGGCGTCTCTTGGGATAGGCGGCGTGGGCCTTGGGCTCCGCTACGAGTTCGGCCTCTTCAAGCAGAGGATAGAGAGCGGATACCAGATCGAGGAGCCCGACGACTGGCTCAAGAACGGTTATCCCTGGGAGACGGCGATGCCCGGCGACTCCATAGAGGTAAGGTTCGGAGGAGTCATAGACAGATATTTTGAAAACGGAAAGCTAAAGTTCGTCCACAGGAACTACGACAGCGTGCTCGCCGTGCCCTATCTCGTTCCGATCCTTGGATACGAGGGAAGGGAGTGCAACGCTCTCCATCTCTACAGGGCTAAGTCCGTCAATACGGAAATAGACCTTGAGGCCTTCAACCGCGGCGACTACGCGGCAGCCATGAGAAAGCAGAGCGAAGCCAAGGCTCTCACATCCATACTCTATCCCAACGACAATTCTGAGCCCGGAAAGATTTTAAGGCTCAAGCAGGAATACTTCCTGGTCTGCGCGGGAGTCGAGTCCATTTTCAGGACCTACAAGAAGCGCTTCGTGGGAGAACCCTGGAGAAACTTCCCCGACCACGTTTCCATACATACCAACGACACCCATCCGGCGCTCGTCATCCCCGAGCTCATGAGAAGGCTCATGGACGAAGAGGGCTTGGAATGGGACGAAGCCTGGGATATCACGACGAGGACCGTGGGCTTTACGAACCACACCGTTCTTCCGGAAGCCTTGGAAAAGTGGCCTCAGGCCCTCATCCAGAAGCTGCTTCCCCGTATATATATGATAATCGAGGAGATAGACAACCGCTGGAGAGCTTCCATACCCGCCGGAGACAGCTTCAGGGAGCTCCACAAGAAGACCGCCGTGCTCTGGGGAGGAGAAGCGCGTATGGCCAATCTTTCCATCATAGGAAGCCACAGCGTCAACGGAGTCTCCGCAATACACAGCAGCATACTGGAAAAGGACGTCTTTAAAGAGTTCTATACCCTCCAGCCCTGGAAGTTCAGCAACAAGACCAACGGCGTATCACCGAGAAGATTCCTCATGCAGGCGAACCCGGCTCTTTCTTCTCTCATCAGCGAGTACATAGGAGACGGCTGGAAGAAAAGCCTTGACGAGCTCGAAAAATTAAGAGGCTTCATGAACGACGACGTCTTCCTCGAAAAGCTCGCGCAAGTAAAGAAGAAGGGCAAGGAAAGGCTCGCCGCCTACGTGGCTGAAAAGCAGGAGATAGCCCTCGATACCGATTCCATATTCGACGTTCAGGTCAAGAGGATACACGCTTACAAGAGGCAGCTCCTCATGGCCTTCAAGATACTCAATCTCTACAACCGCATAAAGCTCAATCCCAACTACGAGATGCCTCCCGTCACCTTCATAGTGGGAGGAAAGGCGGCTCCGGGATACGACCTTGCCAAGGAGATCATCAAATTCGTCTGCGCCATAGCGGACAAGGTGAACTCAGACCCCATAGTCTCAAAGAAGATGAAGGTCGTGTTCATAGAGAACTACTGCATATCCAACGCCCAGCTCATATATCCGGCTTCCGATATCTCCGAGCAGATATCAACGGCCGGCAAGGAGGCCTCCGGCACCGGCAACATGAAGTTCATGATGAACGGAGCCGTGACCCTCGGGACCATGGACGGAGCGAACATAGAGATATTCGAACGCTGCGGCTATGAAAACGCCAAGGTCTTCGGCATGAACGCCGACGAAGTCTACGCTCTTTCGAGAAGCGGAGAGTACAGCGCCATCGACGAGGCTAACTCGGATCCGGAGCTGCGCCTCATGGTAAACCAGCTCGTGGACGGCACTTTCGACGACTGCGGCCAGAGCTTCTGGCATATCTACGATTCGCTCATCAGCGCCAACGATCAGTACTTCGTGCTCAGGGACTTCCCGGCATATTTCAAAGCCTGGGAGGAACTGGTGCAGGAATACAGAGATAAAAAGCACTGGCAGCAGATGTCACTTGCCAACATCGCGGGCAGCGGCTTCTTCTCCAGCGACAGAACCATCAAAGAATACGCAAAGGAGGTCTGGGGACTCTGATGGAAAGAAAAAAGTGTATAGCCATGCTTCTTGCCGGAGGGCAGGGAAGCAGGCTCGGGCTTCTGACCCGGAAAAACGCAAAACCGGCCGTATCGTTCGGAGGGAAGTACAGGATCATAGATTCTTCCCTTTCGAACTGCGCCAACTCGGACATTGATACGGTGGGAGTGCTCGTACAGTACAGGCCGCTGATACTCAACGAGTATCTGGGCACGGGAGAAGCCTGGGATCTGGACGTACAGGACGGAGGAGTTCACGTTCTTCCTCCCTACGCGACGCAGACGGGCGGTTCCTGGTACGAGGGAACGGCAGACGCCATTTATCACAATCTTGACTTCATCGAAGCCTACGACCCGGAGTACGTGGTCATTCTTTCGGGAGACCACCTCTACACCATGGATTACAGCAAAATGCTCGACGAGCATATCTCAAATCACGCGGATCTGACCATCTCCGTGATGGAGGTGCCCTGGGATGAGGCGAGCCGTTTCGGCATCATGTCCGTGGACGGCGAGGGCAGAGTCACCCGCTTTGCTGAAAAGCCCAAGGAACCGGAAAGCAATCTGGCTTCCATGGGTATATACGTCTTCTCGGCGGACGTGCTCAGGAAATCTCTTCTTGAGGACCACGACGACGAGAACTCCGAAAAGGACTTCGGAAAGAACATAATCCCGAAGCTCCTTTCCGAAGGAAAGAGGGTATACTCCTACAGATTCTCCGGCTACTGGAGAGACATAGGCACCATACAGAGCTACTACGAGGCCAATATGGACCTGCTGGCGGAGAATCCGGAGTTCAACATCTTCGACGAAAAGGTCAAAGTGTATTCCAACTCCAACATCTATCCGCCCCAGTACATAAGCGCCACTGGAAGCGTCAAAAACAGTCTCATATGCAACGGCTGCGGCATCGAAGGAAGGGTGGTCCACTCCATCGTAGGCTTCGGGTCCGTGGTGGAGGAGGGAGCCCTGGTCGAGGATTCCGTAGTGCTCCCCGGCGTGCGCATAGGAAAGGGCGCCCATCTTAAGAAAGTGATCGTCGACGAAAACTACTGCGTTGCCCCCGGCAGCGAATACGTAAGCGAAGACGGCGAAATAAAGGTCATAGGAGAGGAGGCGTAAAGAATGAAAGGCGTACTCGGGATCATATCCGCAAACTACAACTGCGACGCTCTTGGCCATCTCACCGACAGCCGTCCCGTCGCATGTCTTCCCATAGGAGGAAGATACAGACTCATAGATTTCAATCTCACCAATATGGTGAACAGCGACATCACCACGGTGGGTCTCATAACCCCCTTCTACTACCGCTCCGTGATGGATCACGTGGGCAACGGCCAGTCCTGGGGTCTGGCAAAGAGAAGAGGAGGCCTCTTCGTAATGCCGGGAACGGTATACGGAGAAAGAGAAAACAAATACCGCTTCGTGATCAAGGACCTCATCAGGAACAGAAGGCTCATAGACAGAAGCTCCGCTTCCTACGTGCTTCTGTGCGACGCGTCCAAGGTCATGAGGACCAGCTACGACAGCTTCTGCCGCACACACGTAAGCAGCGGAAACAAAGCCACCTTCCTTTATGCTAAAGAAGGACACAGATTCCTCGACTGCATAGTCATGGACAAGGCCTATCTTACCGAGCTGCTCGAGGCTTACAAGAACAGCGATTCCATGGATCTCACCGAGGTCCTAAAGGCCGAGTCCAAGACCGTTCCCATGGGCGAATACGAATACGACGGATACGTGGGAATAGTCGAGAGCATAAGCGACTACGTGAAGGTCAACATGGATCTTCTTAATACGGATCTCGGAAAGAAGCTTCTTCCGGGTCTTAAGACCAAAGTCCAGGACGCTCCTCCTGCTCTTTACAGGGAGAACGCCGAGGTCAGCAATTCGGTGATTTCCTCCGGCTGCATAGTGAAGGGAAAAGTCGAGAATTCCATAATCGCGAGAAACGTCGTTATCGAAGAAGGCGCCTGCGTCAGGAACTCGATCATAATGCAGAGGGGAATCATAGGAAAGGACGCTCTCATCGAGAATGCGGTCCTGGACAAATACGTCAGGATCTCAGACGGCGTGATCATCAAGGGAAGCGAAAAACTGCCCTTAGTGGTGGAGAAAAACGCCGAGCTGTAAGGAAAAGATATACCCGTTCGGGTGTAAAACGGCATGATTATTCGATATTATACCCTAAAGGGTATATTTTAAGGATATTTGCTTGATTTATACCCGTTCGGGTGTTGTTGTTTTAGTATACGTGCTGTTTTTTCGTCAGTTATTGCCAAGAGTATAGGTAAATTTCCAAATGCCAAGTAAAATGAAAAAAATCAACGTTCTGTTCGCGGCGTCCGAATGCACGCCCTTTATAAAGACGGGAGGTCTCGCCGACGTGGCGGGGGCGCTTCCTTCCTACGTAAATACGGCGAACTACGAGATGAGGGTCATCATGCCCAAGTATTCCGCTCTTCCAAAGAAATATATGGACAAGATGGAATTCATGTGCAGCTTCGGAGTGCCCTTGGGGTGGAGGATGCAGCACTGCGGGCTCTTCAGACTCAAATTAGGAAAGCTCACCTGCTATTTCCTTGACAACGAGTACTATTTCAAGCGCGACAGGCTCTACGGAGAGTTCGACGACGGGGAGCGCTTCGCCTTCTTTTCAAAGGCCATATGCGAAGCCATACTCCATCTGGATTTCGACGTGGACGTACTTCACTGCAACGACTGGCATACGGCCCTTGCTCCCGTTTTCCTGAGGGAGTTCTACAGGGAACCGGAAAGGACCAGAAACATAAAGACGGTATTCACAATACATAATATAAAGTTCCAGGGAATGTTCTCCTCGGTGCTTCTTTCCGACGTTCTCGGGCTATGGGGGACTCCCGCCGCATGGCAGCTACTCTCGGACGACCACACCGTCAACTATATGCTCGGAGCTCTTTGCTATTCCGACAGGATCACGACGGTAAGCCCGGGCTATGCTGAGGAGATATGCAGCTGGTACTACGGAGAGGGCCTCGATTTCATACTGAGAAAGAGAAAGGACATACTCTCCGGCATACTCAACGGAATAGACACGAAGTTCTACGATCCTGCAAAGGACAAGGCTCTCTTCGCAAATTACGATCTGGAAAGCCTTGACAAGAAGAAGGAAAACAAGCTGGCTCTCCAGAAGGAGACGGGCCTTAGGGTAAGCGAAGAGGTCCCCATGTTCTCCCTCATTTCGAGGCTCACGGAGCAGAAGGGCCTGGACCTTGTCACCTATATACTTCCTCATATATGCGAGAGAAACATGCAGCTGGTGATCCTCGGCATAGGAGACGCAAAGTACGAGGAAGCCTTCAGATATTACGCCGGAAATCACCCGGATAAGATAGCCTTCCTTCCCAGGTTCGACGAGGATCTTTCCCACAGGATCTACGCCGCTTCCGACGCCTTCCTCATGCCTTCGCGCTTCGAGCCCTGCGGACTTTCGCAGATGATGTCCATGAGGTACGCTACCCTTCCCATAGTAAGGGAGACGGGAGGCCTTAAGGACAGCGTGACTCCCTACAACAAATACACGGGAGAGGGAACGGGCTTTTCCTTCGCCAACTTCAACGCCCACGAGCTTCTGGGAGCCGTGGACGAGGCGCTCACCCTTTGGTTCAACGATAAAAAGGCCTGGAGGCATCTCATGGAGAACGCGGCTTCGGCAGACTTCTCCTGGAAGGCTTCGGCCAGGGAATACAGGAATTTATACAGAAGACTCGTTTAAGACAGATCGCTATCTATGGACTTTTATTACAACTCGCAGAAAATCAAATACAAAAAGCCTTTCGGGGCTGTGAAGACGGGAGAAGAGGTTTGCGTAAAGGTATACGCTCCTCCCGAGGTTTCCGGAGTGTCCTTAAGGGTATACGGAAGCAAGGGCGGAGAACTTGAG
>JAEEGL014545644.1_pt1 | contig 27580 bp, 28 predicted proteins | sample 9134231 | NCBI WGS metagenome assembly JAEEGL01 (sample SAMN16246548, study PRJNA631951) | gut metagenome | biome: gut microbiome; feature: rumen; material: fiber-attached | host: Bos | place: Iran: Karaj | collected 2018-10
CCACAACTACCCGCTTTCCTGTTTCCTTGTTTTTCAGATATTCACAGGCTTCAACTGTTTTTTCAAAACCGGGTACATTCAGTTTTCTCGCAACCGCACCGGTCGCAACGACGATATCCTTTCCGTTGAATCTTTCCAGATCCGTTATTCTTTCATTTAGATGGATCTCAATATCGAGGTCTTTCATCTTTTTTCTGTACCATTTCAGCAGATCCCTGAGCTTGCCCTTGTAAGATTCGCTGCTGGCAGGAATAAACGTACCTCCCAGCTGATCGGACGCTTCATAGATGATCGGATTGTGTCCTCTGAGTTTCAGCACTCTTGCCGTTTCCATACCGCCTATACCGCCGCCGACGATGATGACATCCTTAGGCTGATCCGTTTTCCTGATGTAGTGCTTATCTGTCTGCATCGTTTCAGCATTGACGGCACATCTAGCAAGATGCAGAGAATCGTAGAGTTCCTGATCGTTTGGAACACCCTTGTAGTGGCACATGTTGAAACAGCCGTTGTGGCAAAGAATGCAAGGCCGTATGTCATCCATCTCATCGTTCATCAGCTTACTGATCCATTCACTGTCTGCAAGGAACTGTCGGGCAAAACCGGCACCGTCGATCTTTCCTTCCCTGATCGATTCTGCCGCCGTTTCAGGATCCAGTCTTCCTGCTGCTACCACCGGAATGCTGCAGAACTTCCTGATATGCTCTACGTCTTTCAGATTACAGTTTTCCGGCATGTAGATAGGCGGGTGTGCCCAATACCAGGCATCATATGTACCATTGTCGCAGTTCAGCATGTCATAGCCTGCTTCTTCAAGGAATTTGACCGCTTCTTCGGACTCTTTCATGTCTCTTCCAACTTCCATATATTCTTCTCCAGGCAGGGCTCCTTTACGGAAATCCTTTGTCTTGGATACAACGGAATATCTTAACGAGACCGGGAAGTCATTTCCGCATTCTTTTTTGATCGCCTTAACGATCTCGGCCGCAAAACGGTAGCGGTTCTGTAAAGATCCGCCGTATTCATCCTGCCGTTTATTGACATATTTCAATGTAAACTGATCCAGCAGATATCCTTCATGCACTGCATGGATCTCTACCCCATCAACACCTGCATACTGCAGCTTTTTCGCCGTTTTCGCAAAAGCATCGATAAACTCCTGTATCTCGGCTTTGCTCATTTCTCTCGACGGTACCTTATCCGACCATCTGTTCGGACTTTCCGATGCGCTGGTAGTGATCTTGTCCAGATCCATGAACGGTTTTGAAACTGCCCTTAGCAGCTTATTCGTATACAGCGTTTCCATCATTTTGGAAATGGTAAATGAACGTCCGAAACCGGCTGTCAGCTGAATAAACAGTTTCGCTCCGGTCTTGTGGAATTCCGGCATCCATTTTTTCAGATCTTCATACATCTTATCGTTCTTGTACAGCCACTGACCGAACATCGGATTATAGACAGGCTGACATCCCGGAAGCAGCAGACCGCAGTTGTTTTTAGCTACCTGCAGGATAAACTCCGCACCTGCCTTGTCAAAATGATTGTTTTCCATCCAGCCCAGAAGATTCGTCCCTCCCATTGAAGTCAGAACGAAGCGGTTCTTGATTTCAACATTTCCGATCTTCCAAGGTGTAAACAAAGGCTCATAGATTGTTTTCATTTTACCCATCGTAAAACTCCTTATATTGTGAATATTTTAACATATTTGTTAATCCGGGAAAATAAAAATGCCTCTTGGCATTCTTACAGTCTATTTCTTTTTGATCGGATGACGGATGACTGTCCTCAATTTTACAGGATCGGTTTTTCTGGCATCGGATAGATAGATCTCATGGTGCATACGCCGATCGTTAATATCAAGAACATATCCCTGTTCTTCCATATACCGATGCATCTTTTCTACCGTAGCCGGTTCATTGTCATACGGTCCTATGTGCATGCACTGAACACAGATGCCTTCGTCATACGTGAAGAATTCCACCTTGGAAAAAACTGTTTTCTTTTTTCTGGTTGCTTCATTTACTGCCCAGTCGAAGTCTTCTTTTGTGATGAAGTCAGGCAAGCGGATAACGGAATACCACCGGAACTCATCTTTATGAGCGTAATCGACGCCCTGAACGCCTTCCTGCCACCAGAAACCTTCCAGAGGAGGTACGACATAATCGAAATAGCCGTCGATCTGATGATCTCCTTTTTTGCTCATCTTGATGGTAAAGGCAATCCCGTAAAGCAGGCCTATCGACTGCTTATATTCGCCGTCTTCCGCATTCGGATCACCGCTTCCGCGCACTGCTATGTAGTTCATCTTCGGTACATCGACAATACCGGGCTGATCTTTCGGCAGATAGAATTCACTGTATTCTTTCTTAAAGTCGAACGCCATACATTACTCCCGATCCTCATGCAGGATCTTTTCGAATTCCGGTTTCAGGCCTCTGTCTTTTCCTGTTACGAAGTAGTTCTGAGGCATGTCGTAGCCTGGAAGCGGATTGCCTTCTACGATCAGCGGTCCTTTTTCCGTAATCGCAATATCCCAACCGACATAACGGATGTGCTTTTCAATCAGAGCGGCTTTCTTGCACAGTTCCAGTGCTTCCTTGAAATACGGTACCTTGAAGCCGATCAGTTTCATCCCGCTCAAAGGATGCTTTGTATAAGTGGAAATCGTCTTGTCCGACCAGCACGGATGGATGATCTCACCTTCATCCGATAACACGGTATAGATCCCACCTGCTCCGACGTTGTCTACAGGAAGCTCGCTGGTTCCGATCCGCTGAATGACATACATGATATGCGGAACATCTTTTTTATCCAGCAAAGTGGTAACTCTGACGGTATTGATCGAATAAGGATTCAGCAGATTCATCTCTTCGTTCTGAATAATGGAATCTTCCACAAACAGTTTGTTTTCTTTCAGATATGCATAAATCTCCTGAAGATCAGAATCCTCGTTTATTTCGATGTTCCTGTATATTCCCTTTCCGGAGCAGGAATCCGCAGGCTTGGTAAAGAAACGGTCCTTTCCCTTGCAGAACTTCTCGAAATCCTCATAGGAAGAACCGGCTATATCCAGGAAATCCCTTCCCAGCAGGTTCGCAAAGATCTGATTGAACTTCAGTTTATCGTTAAACAGTTCCCTGTATTCCGGATCATTCAGCGTCTTGAACAAAGACTGGGAATAATCGAAGTTTACATAAGTATCACGGTCTTTTTGCGGTTTACCGACAAAATGGAATAGATTGTATTCCATGTAGCCTACATGATCCTTCAGGATGCATCTTGCCATGTCGATCAGAATCACAAAAACAGGTTTGCCGGAATATCTGTGCACTTCTTTTGCGTTGTTCAGCATTCTTTCGATGCTGGATAATTCAAATCTTTCGAATATGGATGCCATACCAATATTATACAAAAAAGCACCAGTTAGTGCTTCTCTTAGTTTATAATATGGTTAAGAGAGGAAATGCCATGATCAATAAATATACCCTTAGCAGAACACAGAATATCCGTTATATCAGAGATCATCTGGATGCTTTCGTCAGGAACAGTCTTGCACTGTCAAGATACAGCGATGAAGATCCGTTAAGAGAGACGGCAAGGAAGAATTTTGAAGAAGCTTACGAGTATATCATGGAACGCCAGGATGTGGAGAACGATTACAGATGTCTTCTGACTCTGCACGAAACGCTGATGAAAGATCTGGACAGCGGCATCAAGTCGGAACTTACGGAGCAGCAGATCGATGAACTGAATGAGATGATCAATCAGCCGGCCAAGGCCAACACCGAAATTGCGATCGATGTAATGCTCTATATTCTGGATAAAAGGCTCTTCTCGGATGGCGATGTCAGAGCCGCTCTCATGTTCGCCAACAAGATCATGATCGATTCCGGGTGCGGTATTATTACCGTTACGGAAAACAACAAGGATGTATTCAGAGAGAAACTCAAGGAATACAAAAACAATAAGGATTACGACATCAAGGACTGGATCTACAAATACTGTATCAAAGGTCCTAAACTCGATCACTAAGCCTCTGTTAAAGAGGTTTTTATATTATAATTGATAATATGAATACCAGGAGATTAACTACAATTTCCATGCTTATGGCGCTCTATGTTGTCCTGAGCATCATGACACCGGTCAAAGTCGCCAACTTCAAGTTTACTTTTGAAGCTTTTCCGATTCTTGTTGCCGGTCTTCTGTTTGGTCCGTTGGATGGTCTTTATGTCGGAGGCATCGGTTCATTCATCTACCAGCTCTTGTTTTCGGGATACGGAATCACCGCTACGACTCCTTTATGGATACTGCCGCATGCCTTAAGCGGACTTCTTGTCGGTTTATATGCAAAAAGGAAAGGCTTTTCATTCAGTTTCACCGAAACAGCGTTCATTACATCATTCAGTGCCCTGCTGGTAACGGCATTAAACATCCTGGCTCTCTATGTCGACTCAAAGCTGTTCGGCTACTACTCATACGCTCTGGTATTCGGAAATGTGATTCTTAAGATCGCTGTCGGCATCATCCTGTCGTTTGTCTACAGTCTTGCTCTTCCTAAACTGCTGACATTCCTGAAGAAGCAACTCAACCGGGAATAGACCGGTCTTCATACATCATTTAAGAAAGTGAGGAAACCGCTGTGCTAACTGATATTCAGATCGCTCAGTCCTGCAGAAAAGAAAAGATTACCGCAATCGGTGAAAAACTCGGAATTCCGGAAGAATATCTGGAACTGTACGGAAACTACAAGGCCAAAGTCGATTACAGGCTTTTGAAAGATTTAAAGGATAAGACAGATGGCAAGCTGATCCTGGTCACGGCCATCACTCCTACCCCTGCCGGTGAAGGCAAGACAACTACTACAGTCGGACTGGCTGACGGTTTAAGAAAGATCGGTAAGAAATCGGTAGTTGCCTTAAGGGAACCCTCTCTAGGTCCCGTTTTCGGCATCAAAGGCGGAGCGGCCGGAGGCGGTTATGCGCAAGTTGTGCCAATGGAAGACATCAATCTGCATTTTACCGGTGATTTTCATGCGATCGGTGCTGCAAACAACCTGCTGGCGGCCATGCTGGACAATCACATCCAGCAGGGAAATGCCCTGAATATCGATCCTAGAAGGATCACCTGGCGAAGAGCTGTCGACATGAATGACAGACAGCTTAGAAATATCATTGACGGTCTTGGAAACAGGACTGACGGTACACCGAGGCAGGATGGCTTTGACATTACCGTGGCATCTGAAGTCATGGCAGTGCTTTGTCTGGCGTCCGATATTGCCGATCTGAAAGAAAGGCTGTCGAAAATCGTCGTCGGATATACCTATGACAATGAACCTGTAACGGCCGGCCAGCTGAAAGCACAGGGTGCCATGGCGGCTTTACTGAAGGATGCCCTGAAACCGAATCTCGTTCAGACTCTGGAAGGAACGCCTGCCTTCATCCATGGCGGACCGTTCGCCAACATCGCACATGGATGTAACTCCGTTACCGCTACGAGGCTTGCGCTCAAACTGGGCGATTATGCCGTTACGGAGGCAGGATTCGGTGCTGATCTCGGTGCGGAAAAGTTCCTGGATATCAAATGCCGTATGGCAGGATTAAAACCTGATGCAGTCGTCATAGTCGCTACCGTCAGAGCACTGAAACATCATGGCGGTGTCGCAAAGGATCAGCTGAATCAAGAGAATCCGGAAGCATTGGAGAAAGGTCTTCCGAATCTGCTTCAGCATGTCGACAACATCAAAAACGTCTTTAAGCTCCCATGTGTCGTAGCGATAAACCGTTTCCCTACCGACTCTGAAGCGGAACTGAAACTGATCGAAGATAAATGCAGGGAACTTGGTGTAAATGTTGCACTGAGCGAAGTATGGGCAAAAGGCGGCGAAGGCGGTATAGCCCTGGCGGAAGAAGTCGTCAGACTCTGCGATCAGCCTAATGATTTCACTTATGCCTATGATCTGGATCTTTCAATCAAGGAGAAACTGGAAACCATCGCCAGAAAGATCTACCGCGCCGATGGCATCCATCTTCCTGGTAATGTTCCAAAGCAGATCAAGCAGCTCGAAGATCTGGGATTCGGCAAGTTTCCGATCTGCATGGCAAAGACACAGTATTCTTTCTCTGACGATCAGACAAAGCTGGGAGCTCCAAGAGATTTCAATATCGTCATCAGAAATATCAAAGTCTCGGCGGGAGCCGGTTTCATTGTGGCTCTTACCGGTGAAATCATGACTATGCCGGGTCTGCCTAAAGTTCCTGCTGCAGAAAAGATCGACGTCGATGAAAACGGCGTTATTACAGGACTGTTCTGATCATGGAAAACATTTCATTAAAAGAATTCACTCAACTGACTGCCGGCAAGGATCCTGTACCCGGAGGAGGATCCGTTTCCGCGCTTTGCGGTTCCTTGGCTGCTGCGCTTGCGGAAATGGTTACGAACCTTACCATCGGCAAAAAGAAATATCTGGAATACACCTTTGAACTCACGGATATCCGTAAAGAACTGGATATCCTCAGAATCAATCTTTTGGACTGCATCAATAAGGATCAGGAAGCATTCAAACCTCTTGCCGAAGCCTATGCCATGCCGAAAGACAGCGAAGCTTATGAAGAAAAACTGGAACAGTGTTTGAAAAACGCCGCTGATCCTCCTTTACTGATCCTGAAATACTGTACCAGAATCATAGAGCTGGATGAACGTCTGGCTGTGATCGGTTCCAGGATCTCCGTATCGGATGCCGCAAGCAGTGTAATGCTGGCGCAGGGAACCCTTTATGCCGCCTATGTCAACATTCTGGTCAATACCAGTCTGATGAAGAACAGAGAATACGCTGAAAAGATGGAGAAAGAAGCGGTAACACTTCTGGATGAATATTCCGTCATGGCTTTGAATATTTACGATGATATCTGTAAGAGGCTGACCAATGGCTGATCTGCTAAAAGGGAAACCGGTTGCTGATGCGATCGATCTGAAGATCTGTGAAGAAACAGAATCTTTAGAAGAAAAAGGGATAACCCCTGCTCTGGCCGTTTTCCGTGTCGGTGAACGGGATGATGATCTTTCTTATGAAAAAGGCATTCAGAAGAAATGTGAGAAGACGGGAATCAGAATGATATCGAATGTCTTTCCTGAGAATGTATCAGAAGAAGAATTCTATCAGAAACTGCAGGAAGCCAATAAAGATCCTATGATCCACGGCATTCTGGTCTTTCGGCCTCTTCCTGGAAGATTTGACGATGAAGTTCTCCGAAACAGCATCAATCCGTTAAAGGATATCGACGGCTGCAGCGATCTCTCTCTTGCAGGCGTGTTTACCGGTAAAAGCCTTGGATTTGCCCCGTGTACGGCACAGGCCGTCATGGAGATCCTCAATTATTACGGGGTTCCTGTAGAAGGCAGCAATGTCACAGTCTTGGGAAGATCTCTAGTCATCGGAAAGCCAGTTTCTATGCTTCTGGTGAAACAGAATGCTACTGTTACGATCTGTCATACCCGCACAAGGAACATTGCTCAGATCGCTTCAAAAGCCGATATTCTCATATGTTCAACAGGGCAGATGGAATCCATCACAGCGGATTACGTGAATGAAAACCAGACCGTCATCGACGTCGGAATAGGATGGAACGAAGAGAAACAGAAGCTTTGCGGTGATGTGCTGTTTGATCAGGTTGAACCATATGTAAAAAGGATCACACCGGTTCCGGGAGGGGTCGGTTCAGTTACCGTATCCATCCTTTGCCAGCATGTGATCGAAGCCTGCATTAGAAGTCAGAAACAGGAGTGATCCTGTTTTTTGATGTATAGGAACAGATTAACGCCCAGCGTTGCGAACATGATGATCAGTTCGCTGAGCGTATTCACCATTCCTGCCTGCAAATAAAACACAAAGGCGGCAGCAAGAGACAACGCATAAATATTGAAAAGCTTTTTTCTGTAACCCTGAAGCAGATTCAAACAAGTGGCTCCTATCATAATACAGAAACCGGCATAAGCAAGAAACAGATGGATATTTCCCTGCAGATCGTAGGGATAATGATGTGGGATCAAAACACCTAGTAACAGCCCAAGAAAGATCCAGACAGCACGCTTCTTACCACCGATTGCAGAAGTTTCATACGCCAGCGTCAGACCGCACAGAATACCCGTCATAAGCAAATATAAATAACCCCTAGTGTTTAAACTAAGGGTGGAATAGTTTTCATTGAACAGCTGCAGTCTGTCCAAAGGAAGGATCAGCAGTGCAGCGACAATGACATTCAGAATGTACAGATGTTTATTTCTTATCCTCATCAATCAGTGTTCTTAATGCTTCAACTGCAACTCTGATTGCGCAATCCGTGTCATGAACCTGCGGATTGTCCAGACCGGCAGCCGCTCTCTCCTGATTCGCTACGACCAGGAAGCAGGAACCTACTCTTACACGCAGATACTGTCCGACAATAAACAGAGCTGCCGATTCCATTTCCGAAACCTTGCAGTCAAGTGCCAGCCAGGCCTTCCATTTTCTTAGAAGTTCATCTCCGTTTGGCAGCGTTTCCGGTCTATGCTGGCCATAGAAGGCATCCTTGGACTGAGAAACACCGACATGATACGGCTGATTCAGTTTCTTGCAGGCATCAACCAGAGCGTTGGTAACATCCAGATTGGCAACGGCCGGGAACTCGATCGGAGCATATTCTTTTGTCGTTCCTTCCATACGTATCGAAGCGGTAGAAACGCAGACATCACCGGATTTTACATCCAGCTGCATGCCGCCGCATGTTCCGATTCTGATGAAAGTATGAGCACCGCAGGCCACCAGTTCTTCAAGAGCGATAGAAGCGCTTGGTCCGCCGATACCGGTAGAGCAAACCGATACCTTCGTACCGTTCAGATATCCCGTATAAGTCGTATACTCTCTGTTCTGTCCGACTTTCACCGGATTATCGAAATATTTCGCGATCTTCTCGCATCTTCCCGGATCACCCGGAAGGATGACGTAATCGCCGATATCTTCTCTGCTGACGCCGATATGGTACTGTTTTTCGTTCTGCGAATAATTGATCATTAGATGATTTCCTCCTGATTCCTACATTATTATTCTATTAGAATTTACAGTTAAGTACAACTTCACTCATAAAGTACAAAGAACCGCAGATCAGGATATTGTCGTAGGATTTCATTGCTTCCTCAATGGCTTTCCGGTAATCCGGTTCTGTATCATAATCGCGGAATTCATTCAAATCGATCACTTCGCTGTTTGAGAAAGTCGTGATGATCAGACGGTCCGTGTGTTTCTTAAGCAAGTCCGCCATCTTACGGTATTCCTTCCTCTTTAAGGCGGAAAAGATGATGCATTTGCTGCCGGAGAAACGATCAAACGATTCCGTCAGTGCCTCGACGCCATGAATATTGTGCGCTCCGTCCAGGATAACTCTCGGTTTTTCCTTGACGATCTCAAAACGGCAATGCCATATGGCTTTTTTTAAGGCATCTTTGGCTTTCTGACGATCTATCATGAATCCGCAGTCTTCTGCTATGATATCCAGCGCCTGCAAAGCCAAAGAAGCGTTATGCTTCTGATAATCCGCATAGGATCCAAGCTCATATTCTTTTCCATTAAAACGGAATCTTCTTTCGCCAAGATCGACATAGGACTCTTTTTCATAAAAACGGGAATGATGCCTTGCAGCGGTCTGTCTGACGATTTCCTTGCAGCTGTTGCTTAGATCGCCGATCAGAACCTGCGAATCATCTTTTATGATTCCGCATTTCTCCCTGCATATCTGTTCCAGCGTATTTCCCAGCCTTTCCATGTGATCATAACCGATTGTCGTAATGATGGACAGTTTCGTATCGTTAACCGCATTCGTACAGTCCAGTCTGCCTCCCAGACCAACTTCGATCAAGGCATAGTCGACCTTTTCCTCTTTGAAATACTGGCACATGATCAAATAATCCATTTCGAACATCGACAAGGAGTGCCGCCTGAACAGATCCAGATTCTGATTCAGTATTCTTAAGAAAGCTTCATCAGAAATATTGACATCATCGATCCTGATACGGTCAAGATGGGTGACGTAGTGAGGAGAGGTAAAGGTCCCTACCCTGAATCCCTGCGACATCAAAAGCGCACGCAGATAGTTGACGGTCGACCCTTTTCCATCGGTTCCGGCAATATGAACCGTATAAAAACCGTCCTGGGGATTTCCCAATTCTTCGCACAGCTGTTTAAAACTCTCGAAAGAATAATCCTTGTTTCTGATGGAAGTGATCCAGCCGATCGCTTCTTCAATATCGGTGAACATCATAATTATTATATAATGAATTCATGAGAATTATCGGCAATGACTGGGATGAGGTACTGGGAGAGGAATTCGATAAACCCTATTATCAGGAACTGAGGATTTTTCTTGACGATGAATACAGAAGCAGAACGATCTATCCGCTTCCGCAGTACATTTATACAGCTCTAAGACTCACTCCTTACAAGAATGTCAAGGTCGTCATCCTGGGACAGGACCCCTACCATGAGCCGGGTCAGGCTCACGGTCTGGCTTTTTCCGTAAACAAAGGTATCGAGATCCCTCCTTCATTGGTGAATATATATAAGGAACTGCAGGACGATCTGGGCTGTTCCATTCCAAATCACGGCTGTCTTGTTGAATGGGCAAAACAAGGCGTATTGCTGCTGAATGCCGTGCTGACGGTACAGGCCCACAGAGCCAACTCTCATAAAGGAAGAGGATGGGAGCGGCTGACCGATACGATCATTCAGAAAGTCAACGAAAAAGAAGAACCTGTCGTGTTTATCCTCTGGGGATCGAATGCACGCAGCAAGAAACAGTTTATTACCAATCAGAAACATCTTGTACTGGAGTCTGTTCACCCTTCTCCATTAAGCGCATACAACGGTTTTTTCGGTTCCAGACCGTTTTCAAAAACAAACCGTTTTCTTGAAGAAAACGGTATACAGCCGATAGACTGGCAGATCAGATAATTCCTAGCATTGCGCCAGGAATTTTTGATATTCATCGATAATCAGTTTCAGTTCATCATAGGAATGGACCTGATTGAGTCTGGCCTTATAGATGGAGGCGTGATACATGCCGGAAAGATAATGCGGAGCAATTCCGCGCATTTCACCCATCGCAAGTTTTTCTCCTTCCAGATCGATCAGCTTGCAGGCGTGTGCCAGACAGCAGTCCAGCTTATCTTTTACTGTGATCTCTTTTCTTTCTTTGCCTTCAAGCATATCCGCAATCTCCTTGATAAGAAACGGATTGCCGATCAGACCTCTGCCGATCATTACGGCATCGCAGCCCGTTTCCTGCTGCATTCGAAAGAAATCATCTGCGCTCACCACATCGCCGTTTCCAATGACAGGTATTTTTAGATTCTCTTTCAGGATTCTGATATGGCTCCAGTCGGCGTGCCCTTCGTACATCTGCGAACGTGTACGGGCATGGAGAGCTATGGCACTGGCTCCAGCTTCTTCCAGCTTTTTTGCCAGAGATAGATAATTCATGTGTTCCTTATCCCAACCTAGACGCATTTTTACGGTAACCGGTTTTTTGACATTTTGAACGATCTGCTTCACGATGATCGCCGCTTCGTCTTCATGTTTCATTAAGGCAGATCCGGAGCCTGTTTTGACTACTTTATTAACCGGACAGCCCATATTGATATCAATTATGTCACAGTCTGTCTGACTGTCCAGCACTTTTGCGGCATGAACCATGGTCTGAACATCGCTGCCGAAAAGCTGCATCGATACCGGATGGGATTCTTCCGATACTTTCAGCATCTCCATCGTCTTTCTGTTTTCATAATAGATCGCCTTGTCTGATACCATTTCCGTATAGACAAGACCGGCTTTAAACTCGAAACAGAGCTGTCTGAAAGCGTCGTTACTGATACCCGCCATCGGAGCAACGATGATCGTAGAAGATATGACCTTATCTCTTATCTGAAACATAGTTCAATACGGTCCTGATATCATTCTGATCAAAGCGGTAGACCTTGCTGCAGAATTCACATTTGATCTCTATTTCTCCGTCTTTGCCGATCTCTTCCAGATCCTTTTTTGGCAGAGTCAGCAGTTTGCTCATGAATTTATCCTTGGAACAGCCGCAGCGGTAATACACTTCTTTTTCTTCCAGAATCTTCGCATCAGGAAAGAGTTCAAACAGATACTTCTCAAGGTCAGGATTCTCATCCAGGACGGAAGAAATCGGCTTCAAATCAAGTTTCTCCAGATAAGAAATATCGCTTTCCAGGTGATTCGGAAGCAGTTCGATAATCATGGCTCCGGCTGATTTGACGGAATCATCCGTGTCCACAAGAACGCCGACAGAAACGATCGTCGGAACCTGTTCCGATTCCATGAAATAGAAAGCAAAATCATCGCCGATCTCTCCGCTCTGCAAGGCAACCTGAGAGGTATAGGACTGCTTCATTTTCAGATTCTTCGTAACTTTCAGATATCCATCCGTTCCAACCGCAATGCCTACTGCCAGCTTATGCGTATTCTCGTACGTCTGATAGATATGCTTATTGCCACAGAATCCCTTCACTTCGCCATTGCTTCGGGCAACGCAAAGAATCGTTCCGATCGGACCGTTTCCGTTGATCGTCACCGTAACCGTTTCATTGTCATCTTTCTGCATCAGCCCCATCAGTGCCGTAACAGAAAGCGTTCTGCCCAAAGCCGCACAGGATGTCGGCCAAAGATCATGGTATTTCCTAGCCTGTTCTACGACTTCCCTGGAATTCAGCAGGTAGATACGGGCGTGTTCATCAAGTGCTGTAGCGATCAGTACGTTTTTATTCATACAGATATTATAGCAAAAGAAAGTGACACTTATTCCGTCACTTTCTTTCTTGCTGTCTTGGGTTTTGCTGCCTTTTTGGATTCAGTGGGCTTTTTAGCCTCTGTTTTAGTTTTCTTTTCCGGTTTCAGCAGTTCTTCGATCTCTTCCGCCGTCAGCGTTTCTTTTTCCATCAGCTTTTCGGCAATTATGATCAGTTCTTTTTTATTCTTTTTGATTATATCCTTTGCCTGAGCATAGCAGGAATCGATGATCTTTCTGACTGCCGTATCGATCTCATATGCGACTTGAGAAGAAGCATTGGATGGAGATGTATAATCTCTTCCTAAGAAGACGGAATCGTTTCCGTTGTTGTACTGGATAGGACCCAGTTCAGACATTCCATAGGTTGTAACCATGTCTTTGGCGATCCTGGTCGCAGCCTGAATATCACCGCTTGCCCCGGTCGTAATATCGTCAAAGAACAGTTCTTCCGAAGCTCTGCCGCCCATGTAGGACGTGATCGTATCCAGAAGCTCTCTCTTGGAATTCAGGATCTTTTCCTTTCTCGGCGTAATCAGATTATATCCGCCGGCATTGCCACGCGGGATGATCGTAACTTTCTGAACAACTGCACCGTCCGGAAGATTCAGTCCGACGATCGCATGACCGGCTTCATGGTAGGCGACCAGTTTTTTCGTATACTCGTCATAAGTCCTTGACTTTTTGGCAGGACCCATCATGACTCTGTCGATCGCCTCATCGATCTGCTGAAGATGAATCTCTTCCAGATTCTCTCTGACTGCCAGGATTGCCGATTCATTCAGGACATTCTCCAGATCAGCACCGGAAAAACCAGGCGTCCTTCTGGCAAGCGCTGCCAGATCTACATCCGGAGCAAGTTTCTTGTTTCTGGCATGTACTTTTAAAATCATCTCTCTGCCTTTCAGATCCGGCAGGGATACGGTGATCTGACGGTCGAATCTGCCCGGTCTTAATAAGGCAGGGTCCAGTACGTCTGGTCTGTTGGTTGCTGCAATAACGATGACTCCCGCATTGTCAGCCATGCCATCCAGTTCTACCAGCAGCTGGTTCAGGGTCTGTTCACGTTCATCATGACCGCCGCCAAGACCTGCGCCACGCTGCCTGCCTACCGCATCGATCTCATCGATAAAAATCATACACGGAGCGGTTTTCTTCGCTCTGGCAAACATGTCTCTGACACGGCTAGCGCCGACGCCGACAAACATTTCCACAAAGTCTGAACCGGAAATGGAGTAGAACGGAACGTTCGCTTCTCCGGCTACCGCTTTTGCCAGCAGAGTCTTACCGGTACCAGGCTGACCTACCATGATGATTCCCTTTGGAATTCTGGCTCCCATCTTGGAGAACTTTCTAGGATTCTTCAAGTATTCAATAATCTCCTGCATTTCTTCTTTTTCTTCATCGCAGCCGGCAACATCGTCAAACCTGACCCGGATATTGTCTTCCAGATGGGCTCTTGATTTCGAAAAATCGAATGCCTGTTTATTGGAGTTCATCGCTCCCATCCGGTTCATCAGGAAAATGCCGACAACGACAAATGCCAGAAGAGGAATGACGGAACTCAGAAGCTCCAGCAGATAATTGGACGCGTTTGCATCGACAAAGGTGACTTTATCCAGCTTTTTCAGTTCATCGATCAGTTCATCGGCTGCCTTCTCGGTATTCGGGATGATCGCCGTAAACTGATAATTGGAGTCTTTCTCCTTGTATACGCCGGTAATCGTCATCGTATTGTAGTCGATAGACACCTTGGCTTCCGTGATCTTATCGCTGCTAAGCAGTTCATTGAACTGCCTGTAGTTCAGATTCTTGTTTGTTGTCTTGACCGGGCTGGTAAACACCATCATGATCATAAACAGACATACGATCAGATACGGCAGAATATTCAGCAGCGGTCTATTGTTGTTTTGATTTCCGTTTCTATTGCTCATTCATTAATCCTCATAAATCTCTTCTTTTAATACTCCCACAAAAGGCAGATTGCGGTATTTCTGGTTGAAATCCAGACCGAAACCGATTACGAATTCATCCGGAATCGTAAAACCGACATATTCGGCAGAAATATCCGTGATCCTGCGGCTAGGCTTATCCAACAGTGCAACTACCTTTACCGTATGAGCTCCCTTAGAATAAAGCAGTTCTTTTACTTTTTCCAGTGTTTTGCCTGTATCTACGATGTCCTCAATGACCAGTACGTCTCTTGAAACAATGGAACGGTCAAGGTCCTTTACGATCTTGACGTCACCCATGGATTCTGTACCGCTGTAACTGGAAACAGCCATATATTCCGTTTCACAGTCAATTGAAATATTCTTCATCAGTTCAGCCATGAAAGGAACCGATCCCTTCAAAAGGCCGATGATCACCGGAACAGTACCTTCATAATCTCCGGAGATTTCTTCTCCCAGTTCCCTGCATCTTTCGGTAATCTCTTCTTGAGAAATCAGTACTTCTTTAACATCATCCATCAACATCGCTGAGTCCTCCGTAATATTAATATTCTATCACAAACAGATCCGGTTTTTCTGAATAATGATTCAGGTCGCAGCCTATTCCGGGCATCAGTATGATTTCCCCTTTTCCATTCACGACAACAGGCCAGATCATGCGTTTTCTAAGCGGGATCTTTCTGTCGATAAAGAATCTTCTGATCTTCTTTGTACCGTATCGCATCCTGATCGCATCTCCCTGCCGGAAACTGCGGATCGTAAGAGGAAAATCGTCTTCATGAAGTGTTACAGCCTGATTTGAATTGCCGGTTTTTCTGATCTTGAAGTATGGAAAATCCTTTTCTTTAATCTCTTCAGGTGAAACGAAACTGTAGCTGTACGGTTCAGGAACCTTAAAGAAAGAAACCGTACCGTATTCCTTTACCAGGATCATGTCTTCATCGCCTATCCGGCATCGGTCGCTCTCACGGATCTGTCTCAGCGTCTCTTCGATAAACGCTTTGCTTTTGGCAGGCAGGAGTTTTCTGACAACTGTCTTTACATATGAGAAAGACAGAAATTCATCAGTCTGATATACATCTTTTTCAAGAAACAGAGATACCGCTTCTTCTACCCTTGCTTTTTCTTCATTCTTTTTTGCGATTTCCTCGAGGATCTCTTCTTTTTCGGCATCGCTCATCTTTTCGACCGTCTCATGTCTGATCTTGTTGCGGGTATAGGCATCCGACAGATTGGATTCATCGATTCCATACGGAACAGCATTCTCTTGACAATAATCCAGAATATCCTTTCTGTTCCACTTTAGAAGCGGACGGATGACCTTAACCTTGCAGATTTCATTGCTTTCAGCAAGACCGTAACGGCTGACACCCAGTTTTCTTTCTTTCTGCATCAGATAGGTCTCGATCAGATCGTCTTTCTGATGAGCGATCAGAACACCGTCAAGCCGTCTTTCTGTGCATACACCGGCAAAGAATCGATATCTCTCTTCTCTGGCATTAGCCTGGAAATTCCCCTTATACGAATCCGGATCACTGTCAAGCAGATGAAATGGGATGTCGTATTTCCTGCAATAGTCTCTGACCAGCTTCTCATCCCGGTCTGCGGTATTTCTTCGATGGTAGTTCACATGTGCCGCTTCAATATAGATTCCCTTCCTTCTGGCCATATCTAAAAGAGCCATTGAATCTGGCCCTCCGGATACTCCAATCAGATATCTACCTTTATTTAGATGGATCAGCGTGTATTCCTTCATTCTTAATTGTTGAAACGGAAAAACATGATATCGCCGTCTTTCGGATGATAGTCCTTTCCTTCCAGACGAAGCTTTCCCGCTTCCTTCAGTTTCGCTTCGCTCTTGTATTCCATGATGTCGTCATAGGTATAGACCTCAGCCTTGATGAAACCTTTTTCGAAATCGGTATGAATGATGCCGGCGCACTGCGGTGCGGTATAGCCTGACTTGAATGTCCAGCCTCGGCACTCATCCTTTCCTACCGTAAAGAAAGTCTCCAAACCAAGGGTCTTATATGCCTTGGCGATCAGTTCGTCCAGGCCGCTGTGATCAATGTCGAGTTCTTTCAGGAATTCCAGTTTTTCTTCTTTCGAAAGATCGGAAAGCTCTTCCTCTATTCTTGCCGAGATCGCTACAGCCTGCGATCCTTCTTTTTCGGCGTAATCCTTTACCGCACAGTAATGTCTGTTCGTATCGGGATCGTTGATTTCTTCTTCCTTTATATTGCATACATAGATGACCGGCTTGGCAGTAAGGAAATTAAACTGTTTCAGATATGCCGTTTCATCCTTGGTGAAAGACAGGGAACGGATGTTCTGGTTCTTGCCTAAAGCGTCGTAGATCTTCTTCAAAAGCTGATATTCGAATACCGCATCCTTATCCTTTGTATTCAAGGCTTTCTTCTCCACCTTGGCGATCCTGTTTTCGCAGGTAGACATATCGGCCATCTGAAGTTCGTAATTGATAATTTCTATGTCATCTACTGGGTCGATGCGGTCATAGACATGGGTGATGCTGCTGTCTTCAAAACATCTTACGACATGGCAGATCGCATCCACTTCCCTGATGTTTGCCAGAAACTTGTTTCCCAGACCTTCACCGGTCGATGCGCCTTTTACCAGACCAGCAATATCCGTAAACTCAAATGTCGTAAAAATGGTTCTCTCCGGCTCAAACAGCCTGCTCAGATTGATCAGTCTCTCATCCTTTACCTCTACGACACCGACATTCGGTTCGATCGTCGCAAAAGGATAGTTCGCCGCCTCCACCCGGGAGTTGGTTATCGCATTAAACAGTGTTGATTTTCCTACGTTCGGCAAACCTACGATTCCTGCTGTTAAACTCATATTCTCACCTCATTTTTAGTTTAACACTAATGCATGTTAAAATATACCCATGAAACTGATCAGATCCGATAAGAACACGATCCCCATGCTTTCAGGTTTTGCCAAAGAGGTTTTTGTCGACTACTACAAAGACCTGATTGGCATCGAGCAGTCCGTCTATATGACGGGACTGTTTCTTTCTGAAAAAGCCATCAGCGATCTAATGGATCAGGGAGCTGTATTCGTCCTGGCAATGGAAGATGATCGACCGGCAGGTTTTTGCGAATACATCAGTGAAGGATCCAGACTGTTCCTGTCGAAACTATATGTGGAAAAGACACGCAGAGGGAAAGGAATCGGTAAACTGCTCTTCCTGAACTGTCTGGAATATGCCAAGAAAAACGGCCATGAAAGCATTTATCTAACCGTAAACAAGTACAATACCCCATCCTACGAGATCTACCTCCATCTTGGCTTCAAAGTCATCGATGCCGTAGTTAACGACATCGGAAACGGCTATGTGATGGACGATTACATCATGGAATATATGCTATAAACAGAAAAGCCCTTTCGGGCTTTTCTGCACTGCTTATTATTGGAAGATTGTTAATGAAAAAATTATTACAATATATTTATAACATCAGGATGTGAAAACTGTGTGAAACTTAAAACCTGATCATCAGCATCCTGTCTTTCCCATTAATATCCTTGAATACACTGGCTTCGGCATCCGGGAAGTAGCTGTGAACCAGCTTTGTTAATGCATCCTTCTGATCATACCCCATCTCAAAGAAAGCAAGAGCGTTATCTTCCAGTATTTCAGAGGCATGCGTAAATATTTCTTTATAGAATTTCAAGCCGTCGTCTCCACCGAAAAGGGCTACATGCGGTTCGAAGTCATAGACCGACGATTCGATCTGTTCCGTAGCCTTTATGTATGGCGGATTGGATACAAGGATGCTTACTTTAATGCCTTTCTCAATGTACGGTTCCAGCATCGATCCTGACAGGAACGTAATATCGCATTCATTGATCCTGGCGTTCTCTCTGGCTGTTTCCAGCGCTTTTTCCGATATATCCGAAGCATATACGCGAAGCTTTTCTTCTTCCTTCTTCAGAGCGATTGCAATGGCTCCTGAACCTGTTCCGACATCACAGACATTGATCCTCTTACCCGCAAAAAACACATCATACTGGCTTAAAATAAGACCTACGAGCTCCTCTGTCTCAGGACGGGGAATCAGCACATCCCGGTTCACGATCATCCTGTATCCATAGAAATAGGAATACCCCAGCACATAGTTCATCGGCTCATTATTCATGAGTCTGACGACGCCCTTGGAGAACTCCACCATAATATCCTCATCCACTTCTTGATCAATATTCAGATACAGATTCATTTTATGATCATTGCACAGTTCAAAAAGAAAAGCCTTCACCAGTTCAGGTGAAAGACCTTTTTCGACAAAAATCCTCTTATATTGATGAATCAGCTGATTATACGTGCTCATTTAACAGTTTCTCTCTGTCGTCGTTTTCCAATAAGGCATTGACGATATCGTCAAGTTTTCCTTCCATGATCCTATCAAGCTGGTTGATCGTCAAACCGATACGGTGATCGGATACTCTTTTCTGCGGATAGTTGTAGGTTCTGATCTTTTCCGATCTGTCTCCCGTTCCGATCTTGGAACGTCTGATCTTTCCCTCTTCTTCCTCTTTGAGCTGTTTATAATATTCATAGACTCTGGCCTTAATGATACGCATCGCCGTTTCCTTGTTGGCGATCTGATTGCGTCCATCCTGACAGTTTACGGTAATGCCTGTAGGCTTGTGAACGATTCTGACGGCGGAGTCGGTTTTGTTGATGTGCTGACCTCCGGCTCCGGATGCGCGATGCGTTTCGATCTCCAGATCGGAATCTGGGATCTCTACGTCTTCGTCTTCTACGTCAGGGAATACGATGACCGTAGCGGTAGAGGTATGTACCCTGCCCTGCGTCTCGGTCTTTGGAACACGCTGTACGCGGTGTGCACCGGATTCGAACTTGAAATGGCGGTAGGCATCCAGACCTTTTACCATAAAGCTGATCAGGGCATATCCGCCCGCTTCGGATTCCGATGTTTCCATGACTTCAACTTTATATCCGAGAGATTCCGCATAATACGAATACATCCTGAAAAGATCACCGGCAAAGATATTGCCTTCATCTCCTCCGGCAGCGCCTCTTATCTCGACCAGACAGTCGTAGGAATCTTCCGGATCTCTAGGCAGCAGCAGATCTTCGATATGCTTATTGAGTTTTTCCAGTTCGGCTTTCGCATCATCGATCTCCATCTGGGCCATTTCCCTGATTTCCGGATCGTCGTCCTTCAGCATCTCCTGACCGTCTTCAATCACGGCATTGTATTTCTTGTAGTTCTGATAGGCTTCATAGGCTCCTTTTAGTCTGGCCTGTTCCTTGGAAAGCTTAGTATACTTCTTCACGTCAGAAACATTCTCATCCAGCAGCATGAGCTCGCCTATTTCCAGATACTTCTTTTCAATCTCTTCCAGTTTTATTATCTTAGCATCCATAGTTTATTTCCCATATCTGATTTTCGGTTTACCCGGCACTTCATGACAGTGACGACATCTTGCTTCATAGCTCTCCGATGCGCCGACAAGAATGATCGGTTCATCGTAGGAAGTCGGTTTTCCGTTGACGATTCTCTGCGTTCTGGTGGCAGGAGCGCCGCATTTGTTACAGACAGCCGCAAGCTTTGTTACGAATTCCGCTTCCGTTATCAGTAAAGGCATCGGTCCAAACGGCTCGCCTTTAAAATCCGTATCCAGTCCGGCAGCCATGACCCTGATGCCTCTGTCTGCCAGTTCGTTACATACGTCGCAGATATTGTCGTCAAAGAACTGCGCCTCATCGATCGCTACGACCTGCGTCGTAGGCTTGATCATATCCAGAATCTCTACGGCATCGGAAATGACATGCGATTCTACCGATGAACCGGCATGAGAAACGACCTTCGTTTCGGAATAACGGTTATCGATCTTCGGTTTAAATACCATGATCTCTTTCTTCGCAAATTCCAGAACCTTGATCCTTCTGATCAGTTCTTCTGTTTTTCCGGCAAACATGCAGCCGCTGATGGTTTCGATCCATCCATCTCTGTAACTCTGATACATAACCACACCTCAACAATACTATTATAGCGAAAAAAATAGAGGACTAATCCTCTATTTTTCTTTCAAACCGTACTTCTTATTGAATTTTTCAATTCTACCTGCAGATGCTGCAAACCTCTGTCTTCCGGTATAGAACGGGTGGCAGTTTGAGCAAGTATCTACTTTAATGCCGTCCTTCTTTGTAGAACCGGTTTCGAATGTCGTTCCACAGCCTGCGCAGGTAACAGTAACTCTGTAATAATCAGGATGAATACCCTTTTTCATCTTTCAATCTCCCTTCCGCCTTGAATATCTTTGTCAATCCAAAGTAAGTTTACGCCTAATTATGATAACAAATCTATCGATAAATGTAAACAGGATTATTTGATTTCTGCACCGATCGCTCTTAGTTTCTCAACAATCGAGTCATATCCGCGGTAAATATGGTAGGCATTGTGAATGACTGTCTCGCCATCAGCCATCAGACCGGCGATAATCAACGATGCACCGCATCTAAGATCGGTAGCGAAGATGTCCGTGCCGTGCAGCTGCTTTCCCCCGTGAATCGTGCTCTTTCCCGAAGCGACTTCAATGTCTGCACCCATCTTGTTCAGTTCGGCACAGTGCTTGAAACGCTCCAGATAGATGGTTTCTTCAACGTGACTGTCACCGTCTACTTTCGTCAGCAGCGCTGTAAGTGGCTGCTGCAGATCGGTTGCGAAACCGGGGAACGGCTGAGTGATGATATCGATCGGCTTCAGATCTTCCGATTCAAATACTCTGACATAGTCGGAACCCTGTTCCAGTCTGACACCCATTTCTTCCAGCTTGGAAGTAAGTGCTTCGATGTGCTGCGGAATAACGTTGTTTACGGTAACATCTTCACCGCAGGCTGCTGCAGCGATAATGTATGTGCCCGCTTCGATTCTGTCGGGAATGATGTCGTGAATGCATCCTTTCAGTCTGGTAACGCCGTTGATCGTAATCTCCGATGTTCCGGCTCCTCTGATCTGAGCGCCCATTTTGTTGAGCATGGATGAGATATCGATGATCTCCGGTTCTTTAGCCGCATTCTCGATGGTCGTTCTTCCTCTGGCAAAACATGCCGCCAGCATGATGTTGATGGTAGCTCCCACGGATGCGAAATCCAGATAGATATCGTCTCCTTTGAGTTCTTCGGCAGAGATCTCGATGACATTTCCTTCCTGCGTTATCGTCGCACCAAGGGCTTCAAAACCCTTCAGGTGAAGATCTATCGGTCTAGGACCAAGATTGCACCCGCCCGGCGAATACATCTTTACATGTCTGAATCTTCCCAGCAAAGCACCCATGAAATAGTAGGACGCCCTCAGTTTCATGACATCTTCATCCAGCAGATCGACGTTGGCGATATTGGTAGGATCAATCGTCAGTTCATCGTCAGATACCCTGACATCAATATTCAGAAGGTTCAGAAGCTTGATCAGCACCTTCACATCCTCGATCTCCGGCACATCGTAAAGCTTTACGATCTCGCTTGCCAGAACGACTGCCGGCAATATCGCAACCGCCGAATTCTTGCAGGAAGAAACCGTCACTTCACCCTTCAGTTTTCTTTTTCCTTTGATTCTTATCAGATCATTCATATTTACTACCCAATATAAAGCAGGTATTCGAACCTGCCTTAATTCACTTTCTTTGCGTAAGTCTCTTCTGAATTTCCTATGCAGAAATAGATATTGTCGCCGACCCTGGCATACGAGTAATCCGGATCATCGGTTCCTTTTACGACTTCAAGAACCTGGAACTTTTCTCCGTTGTAGGCCTGATGCTGTCCGTTGAACAGCGTATCGTCATCGCGGTCTCTGGTCGGCTTGTTTCTGAATACGACCGGACCATCGGTTATTTCATACGTCATCTTACCGGCAGTATCTTCTTTCTTTCCGGTATTGTTTGCGATCTGCTGATTCAGTGCTTCTATCATCGCATCCTTTTCTGCCAGCTGCTTCTTATATGTTTCTTCGTTGGCAAGAACCTGCAGATAGCTGGTGTTGGCCTTTACATAGGCGGAGTGCTGCTTAAAGGCATAAATCAAAGACGCTACGCTTGTAATCAGAAGCAAAGCAATGATGATCAGACAGAGCACGAGAGAAGTATTGACTCTTCCGGTCCTTGGTTTGACTTCCCGATACTCTTCTTCGTTCTCTTCGGCATCGTCATAGAGTTCGTCATCGCTCATCTTGAAGATCGACATGTCGATGCTTTCAGAGTTGGTAGTCGTCTTATCCTCCACAAAATCAGGGATATCTAGCGTTTCATCTTTTTCATAAGGATTCTTCTCAAACATAATCAACCTCACTATAATTCTTCTTCAGACATAATACGATATCCTTCGTATTCACCGTTCAGCAGTGCAGCCTGATTGGCGATATCGAATATCGAACTGATGATCTTTTCTTCCGTATTCTCGCATTCTTTGATCGCATCTACGATCTGTTTCTTTTCATCGGCATTGATCTGATAGTCGTGCTTCAAGGTAATCTCTACAAACTGTCTTAAGTTCTCTACATCCTTGAATGAGAGTCTATGCAGGACGATGACTTTATTAACCGTCAGATATTCGTTGGCGATCGCGTCCTTCATGGAACAGACACCCATGATAAAGGAAACAGACAGATACGGATAGATCTCGCGGATGTGTTCGCTGGTTTCTCTCAGTTCCTGCTCCAGGCTTTCTCTTTCCTGGTCTTCTCTCATCATCTTCATCCGCAGTTCATCGATCAGACCGCTGGTATAGACATCATCCTCTTCCCCATCAGAATCATCGTCATGAATCGGGGAAATATCGCTGAACTCTTCTGCAGGACTTTCTTCGGCGTTATCGGCAAACAGTTCATCTTCCTTATAGAGATTCTCTCTAGATGCCTGCAGGTCCTGAACCATTCTGATAATATCGTCCTTATCGACAGAATTGTCAGGAGAAACAGAAGGCTTGTTTTCATCAGAAAGACCGTAAGGAGAGATATTCGTATCGCTGTCATCGAAATAACGGAACAGTTCATCGATATATTCATCCTTTTTGTCGTCAGAAGTTTCCGCTTCGGCTTCGGCTTTCTTCTTCATCTTTTCTTTTTCTTCTTCGCTTTCGGCTATGTCTTCATGTGCCAGAACCTCATTGAAAATGGAGTCCAGTTCACGCGATTGATAGTCGGCATCGTTCTGGTTGATCGATTCGCCGTTGTTTACTTTGTTTACGTTTTCCGTAATCTGCTGCAGCAGTTCGTTATCCTCATCCGAAAGCTTAAACAGATTCTTGCCATCATCCGTCTGTTCAGGAATATCGACTTCCTCATAAGGAGCCTGGTAAACTACGGTATCCGGTTGAATGTCCGGAATATCGCTTTCGTTTCCGGCAAAGACACCGTCCAGGTTGTAGAAAGCAAGCAGTCTATCCAGATCGGATTCGCTGTTTCCTGCCGGTTTATTCTCCTTTTCGTTTTCATTATCGAAATCAACATCCAGCATTCTTCCAAGTTCTTCGGAAAGCGATTCCTTGTTTCCGTGCGCATCAATAAACTGATCGAATACGTCTTCTCCGGCGCTCATCAGTGAATCGACTTCAGGCGGTATTGAACCGAAAGAAAAGCCTAAGCTTTCACTTAACTCGTTTTTCAGCGATACCAGATCAATATTCTTTAGTTCTGTTAATGTCGGATCAGATCTGTCATCCAGATGCTTATCAAGATAATCAACTGCTCTGTTAACAAAACCCAGCAACATTATGTTTTTAGGTTTCACGGTTCCTCCTAGTCAGTACAAAAATACCATCGCCGATATTATCAAACATCATTATATCAAAACGCTCATCATTATGCACCTTTTCTCGGAATTTGACGATCTTTTTGACAAGATTCCGCAGGTTTCTTGAACGGATACTTTCAGGATCGTAGATCAGACCGTGAAAAACCATATTGTCGAAAACCATGACACCGTCGCTTTTAAGATTATCCAGAAACATTTCCAGATATTTTCCATACTGGGCCTTAGCGGCATCGACAAAAATCAGATCGTACAGTTTATCCGTTCTGAAATCTTCTATTGCGATCAGATATGGAGTAATCCGATCGGATAGGCCATTATCCGCGATGTTTTTTATCGCTTCCCGGTACAGTTCTTCATTCTTTTCCAGTGTATCGACACGGATATCCTTATCCAGTCCGGCCATCTGTATCGCAGAATATCCTACTGCCGTTCCCAGTTCCAGTATATCTCTGCAGTTTCGCTCTTTAATGATATTTAAAAGAAAGGCAAGCCCTTCATCCTTGATGATTGGCACGCCTTCCTTTAATGCTTTTTCTTTTAATGTATCACTCATTGCATGATCTGCTTCACATAGTCGATGAAGCCGGTACACTTTTCTTTCGCCTTTTCCATGCTTGCATCCTTTACGGAAAGATAGCACTTGCATTTAGGCTCTGTACCGGATGGCCTGATCGCTATGAAGGAACCGTCCTCCAGATAATATTTTAATACATCGGAGACATCATGTTCAGCAAAATCATTCACCTGATCGCCTTCATATACTTTCTGAAGCTTGTAGTCCTCGATCTTCAATGTCCTGTAACCAGGAATCTGCAACGGATTGTTTCTGACATTGGTCATGATCTGCTGCAACTTCACAGCACCGTCGGCACCCGGAAGCATGATGGAGAACTGCGTATCGTAGTAGTACCCCACCTTGTCATAGGCTTCATTCATGACATCCATCAAGGTCTTCCCCTGTTCCAGATAGTATGCGCAGGCTTCCGCCAGAAGCAGACAGGCCTGGGTGGCATCCTTATCTCTGACGAACGGTCTGATCAGGGAACCGTAGGACTCCTCATAGCCGAAAACATAGTTCTTTTCATGCGTCGTTTCATACTGTCTGACCTTGTCGCCGATGTATTTGAAACCGGTCAGCGTTCTTTCATTGTCGCAGCCGTGATATCTGGCAATCGCTTCACCGATGTCGCTGGTAACGATCGTATTGAACATGCAAGGGTTTTCTACCTTGATGCCTAGATCTTCATAAGAAGAAAGGATATACTCCAGAAGCAATGCTCCGGTCTGGTTGCCGTTTAATACGATGTAATCACCGTGATGCAGGATACCTACGCCCATTCTGTCGCCATCCGGATCGGTAACCAGAAGCAGTTTGGCATTGATCTGCTTCGCAAGTTTCAGCACTTCTTCGTAGGCTCCCGGTTCTTCTGGATTCGGTGTTTTGGTTGCCGAGAAAGCAGGATCGAATACCGACTGGCTTTCGACAGCTACTACATCATAACCGGCCATCTTTAATGTATCCATGACCGGATAATAGGAAGTACCGTGTTCCGGAGAGAAAGCGATCTTGAAGTTTTTATCTAGACCTTTTCTTAACTGAATGGACAGACAGTCGGCATAGTAGGCATCGTCTACTTCCTTGTTGACGATATGGATCAGGCTCTCATCATAATTCTCAGGAGGAAGAATGTCCAGAATATCGCCAAGTTTTCCGATTTCGTCGATAACCTTGGCAGCAAGCTCCGGAATCAGCTGACAGCCGGTCTCGTCATAGAGCTTGTAGCCGTTGTATTCCTTCGGATTGTGAGAAGCGGTAATCATAATGCCGCCGTCACACTTGAAGTATCTGACTGTATAGGACAGTTCCGGAGTCGGCCTTAACGAATCAAAGATATAGGTCTCGATACCGTTGGTTGCAAGAAGTCTTGCACAGTCGAACGCGAATTCCTTGGAATTGTATCTGTTGTCATAAGCAATCGCTACGGAATGTTTGCTGTTCTTGTTCAGATAATTCGCAAATCCAAGCGTCGCTTTTCTTATCGTATAAATGTTCAGACGGTTCGGGCCAAGACCCATCAAGCCTCTCATGCCTGCCGTACCGAAGGCAACATCCGTATAGAATGCATCCTTAATCTCCTGTTCACTTAACGCCTTCAGTTCCTCTTTTGTTTCTATGCTTAAATTGGGATGGTTCAGCCATCTTTCATAATTCTCTCTGTAATCCATAGTTCTCCTCGTCAATTAAAAACAAGGGAAGAATCTCTCTTCCCTTTCTTTAAGCTTTTTGATTACTCAATAACCTTTTGTGTTCTCAAGATTTCTTCGATAGCTGTAATCGCTGTGTCTTCATCTTCGCCTTCACAAGTAATGGTGATTTCAGACTGTGTAGGGATACCTAGCGACATTACACCCATAATAGATTTCATGTTTACAGATCTTTCTTTAAAAGAAACCTTAACATCACATTTGAATTTACTTGCAGCGTTCACAGCAACAGTTGCAGGACGAGCGTGTAAACCTACCGGATCAATAACTAATACATTGATTTCCTTCATGTCGGTCCTCCTTTTCTATTAGATATACAAACATATATCATATTTATTATATAAATGAAAGCGCTTTAATTCAAGTGAAAGCGCTTCTGTTTTCATTCAATTATTTATGATATGTTTCATGGTTCAGGATCTTGAAACTTCGATAGATCTGTTCCAGAAGAATCAGTCTTGTCATCTGGTGCAGAAAGGTCAGATCGGACAGTTTCAGCGATTCATCCGCCCGTCTTCTTAATCTGTCATCCAGACCCAAAGAACCGCCGATCACAAAAACAATACGCGGATTGCGGATAAACAGTTTATCCAGCTTCTCCGCCAGCGACAAAGAATCAATGGATTTGCCGTGCAGATCCAGAAGAATCACATATTCATCGTCCCTGATCTTTTCCAAAATCCGATCCGCCTCAACAGACAGAACGGCCTTCTCGTCAGATCCGATACTCTCATC
>JAEEGL013289586.1_pt1 | contig 27579 bp, 21 predicted proteins | sample 9134231 | NCBI WGS metagenome assembly JAEEGL01 (sample SAMN16246548, study PRJNA631951) | gut metagenome | biome: gut microbiome; feature: rumen; material: fiber-attached | host: Bos | place: Iran: Karaj | collected 2018-10
GTCACCACGACCTCGTCCACGCCGGCGACGTGCGAGGGATCGTGCCCGACCGCGACGGGCACGCCCATGGACGCGAGCCAGTCCGTGCGCGCGGAGCGCGCGACGTCGCACCCCGAAACCTCGTGCCCCCTTCTCCTGAGCAGCACCGCGAGAGCGGCCATCCCTACGCCGCCGATTCCTATGAGATGTATCCTCATGCGCACATTATACCACATCGTTTTTGGTATAATAGTGGCGATGAAGAAGATTGCAGTACTGATGGGCGGCACGTCGAACGAGCGAGAGGTGTCGCTGATGAGCGGACGGAACGTCGCCGAGGCGCTTGCGAGCCTCGGGAAGTACGACGTCGTCCCGGTGACGCTCGACGCAGACGACCTCGGCGCGATGCCAAGGGACGTCGACGCCGCGTACATAGCGCTCCACGGCGGATGGGGCGAGAACGGCGGGGTGCAGGCCGCGCTCGACGCGATGGGCATTCCCTACACGGGCCCGGGCGCGGAGGCGTCACGCGTCGCGATGGACAAGGTCAAGACGAAGATGGTGCTGGAGATGAACGCGGTGCCGACGGCGAAATGGACGCTCGCATCGCCGGGATGCGAAAAGTCCCCCCTTCCGCTTCCTGTCGTCGTCAAGCCTCCGTGCGACGGATCGTCCGTGGGCATCTCGAAGGTCTCGCACGAGGACGAATGGGCCCCGGCGCTCGACGCCGCGATCAAGGCGATGAAGACCCCTGGCGAGGTCCTTGTCGAGGAGTACGTGCCGGGGCGCGAGTTTACCGTCGGCGTTATAGACGGCGAAGCCCTTCCCGCTATCGAGATCGTCGCGAAGGGAGGATGGTACGGATACCACGAGAAGTACGAGTCCGAGGAGACAGCCTATCCATTCCTCCGCGACCGGGAGGATCCAGAGCCCGCGCTCGAGGAGAAGCTGCGCGACGCGGCGCTCAAGGCGTACGGTGCGGTAGGGTGCCGTGGCGTGACGCGCGTGGACTTCAGGGTGTCGCCGCTCGGACGCTGCTACGTGCTGGAGCTCAACACGTCGCCTGGCTTCACGTCCCACTCGCTCGTCCCGAAGGCCGGGATGAGGACGGGGCTCACATTCGCGGGGGTGTGCGAGCGCATCCTCGCCTGCGCGAGGCACGACTGACATGAGGGAGAACAAGATAGAGTCGTCCAACAAGGGACACCGCATCCTCGCCATCATGGGCGTCGTCGCGATGTTCGTCATACTCGCGGGCATCGCCGTCGCCTACGGGTCGCTCCGGGACCTGTGGCTTGAGCAGTGCGTTATCCGCGACGTCTCGAGCCAGGTGTCGATCACCGACGGGCGCATGGTGCGCGCAGACGTCGTCGCCGAGCAGTTCGGCCTCAAGAACGGGGCGAACCTCGCGCTCATCGACTTCGACGAAAAGCGCCGCAAGGTGCTCAAGAAGATTCCGAACATAAGGGCGATCACCGTGGAGCGCCACCTTCCCGACCGCGTTGACATAACGGTCGAGGAGCGCGTGCCCGTCGTGCGCCTCAACATCAGGGGACGCAAGGGCGACTCCGGACGCGTCGCCGACACCGAGGGCGTCGTGTTCAACTCGTCGAGCGGGACGCAGACGCTTCCGACGATACGCGAGGCGGCCGCTCCCGGCACGCAGAAGGGACAGGTCCTCGCGGGACGCGTCCTCGCCGCGCTGAGGCTCGTCGAAACCTGCCGGGAGAAGTTCAGCAGCCTCGCCGTCATCGAGGCGGACGCGTCGCGTCCCGACTACATAACGATCGTCCTCGGCACAGACTACAGCCGCGCGAAGGTCGCCTGGGAAGGCATGGACGACCCGACGCCGGCGACGATGCCGGCGCTCGAGCGCCAGCTCAAATGCCTGTCGGACGCGATCGCGAGCCGCGTGGACGGCGGCATCCGCGTATGGGACGCGACGATGCCCGGCAGGGTGTTCGGAGACACGCAGAAGGGATTCCTATGACGACACTTCACGCAGCGCTCGAGATCGGCACGACGCGGACGGTCCTCGCCATCGGCGAGATGGAACCGGGCGGCAGGCTCAAGGTCACCTGCCACGCCGAAATACCGTCAACCGGCGTCAGGAAAAGCCAGATACTCGACATCAACCAGGCGACCTCCTCAATCAGGAGCGTTCTCCACGCGATAGAGAAGAAGCAGGCCGAGGCCGGCAGTACCGTCACGCTCGGCAACGCCTACCTCGTCGTGTCGGGGCAGCACATCAAGGCCGACCCCTTCCAGGGCATGGTCACTGTCGAGGGCGCGAAGGTCGGGTCCGAGGAGATCGACGCCGTGTTCCGCAGCTCGCGCACGATGCAGCTGCCGAAGGACCGCGAGTTCCTCGACATTGTCGACCGCGACTACGAGGTCGATGCCCTTCGCGGCATCACCGCGCCGCGCGGCATGGCGGGGCGCATCCTCAAGCTCAACACCCTCCAGATACACGCCGACCGCAACAGGATCGACAATGCGCGCACTGCGGCGGACGCAGCGAAGCTCGAGATACGCGAGCCTCTCTTCGCCGTGACATGCGCGGCGGAGGCCGTCCTCGAGGAGCACGAAAGGCGCAACGGCGTGCTCGTCCTCGACATCGGCGGCGGCTCCACGGGCTACGCCGTGTACTCCGACGGTCACCTCGCTACCACTGGCGTCATCGGCGTCGGCGGCGACCACGTGACGAACGACATCGCACACGCATTCCAGACAACGAACGCCCAGGCCGAACAGCTTAAGACAACCGAGGCGTCCGCGCTGATCGGCTCCGCCGGCGAGGCGCGCGTCAAGATACCCGGCTCGTCGCCGCTCATCGAGATGCGCACGGTCTCGCGCCGCGCGCTCGACACCGTTGTGAACGCACGACTGAGGGAGCTCTTCGCCGTCGTCCGCGAGACGCTGGAGGACCAGGACCTCCTCAACCGCCTCCACGCCGGCATCGTCCTCACTGGCGGCGGTGCGGAGATGCGCGACATAGGCGCGCTCGCGGGACGCGAGCTCGGCGCGCAGGCGCGGATCGGCAGGCCAATCCACGTTGACGGATTCGACAGCGAGCCCTTCCCCGCCGCGTTCGCAGCTATTTCCGGCGCGCTCCTCTACGCAAGCCGCAACGACGAAGACAGGTCGATACTCGACGGGCTGTTCAGGAGGTTCTTCAAATGAGCGATTCCTCTTCATCCATGATCCTCATCGGAATCGGCGGCGGCGGATGCGCCATCGCGCGCGGCGTCCGCCGCGCGTTCGGAGATGGGCTCAGGTTCATCACCGTCGATACCGACGCCTCCGCCGCAGCGAACGACGAGAGCTTCATACTCGTCGGCGGCGACAGGCTTTCCGGACGCGGCGCCGGCGGCGACGTCGTAGCCGCGCGCCTCGCAACGGAAGACTCCGCCGCAGCCCTCGCGCCGGCTATGGAGAACGTGCGCCTCGCCGTGATCGTGACGTCTCTCGGCGGCGGCACAGGCGGCGGAGCCACACTCGAGGTCGTCAAGCACCTCGATGCGCGCGGCATACCGTCCGTCGTCTTCGCTACCACACCCTTCGCCTTCGAGGGCGAGGACCGACAGCGCAACGCGCGCGGAGTAATGGCGATGATCGAGGAGGCCGCAGGCGCGACCTTCTTCGTCCCGCTAGACAAGCTCGTCGCCAACGCGGAACGCCTCGACGACGCCATGCGCATCGCAGTCGATACGATGGCCTCCGCAGTCACACTTCTCTGGCGCCTCGTAGAGAAGCCGGGCTACATACGACTCGACGCGGAAAGGATCCGCCATCTCGTCGCCAAGGCCGGGCGCGGCAGGTTCGCCGCCGCGTCCGCGATGGGCCCTGACAGGGCCACATCAGTCACGGACGCCCTCGCGCGCGCGCCGCTGCTCGCGACGGGCTCCGCCCCGGTGAGGGCGATACTCTGCGGAGTCCTCGCCGGCGACGACCTCCGCCTCGCGGAGCTCTCCGAGATATCGGAAGGCGTACGTGCGGCGTTCGGATCAAACGCCACTTCGTTCGAGCTCGCGACGGTGAACGACGAGGACACATTCTCCGGACGACTCGCGGTCGTGCTGCTGCTGTTCGAGGCGGACGTGCGGGAATCTCAGCCCGACAAGCACGAGGGGTCTGGACACAAGCGACGCGGCAAGCAGAAGTCCGGCGGACTCGGCGTCGGCCCGCAGGGACGCGGACGCTTCAACAACGCGGAACCTACGATCTGGAACGGAGAGGACCTCGACATCCCGACGTTCCTCCGCCGCTCGATAAGCCTGGACGTCTGACGATGGAAAGACGGGACGGACACGTAAGGGTGCTTCCCCTCCACGTCGCGAACAAGATCGCGGCGGGCGAGGTCGTCGAGCGTCCTGCGTCCGTCGTCAAGGAACTCGTCGAGAACGCCATCGACGCCGGCGCACACAACGTCAAGGTGTCAGTCACGCAGGGAGGACGCAAGCTCGTGTCCGTGCGCGACGATGGATGCGGCATGACGCGCGACGACGCAGTGCTCTCCCTCGAGCGCCAGGCGACCTCGAAGATACTCGACGTGGACGACATCGAGCGCATTGACACACTAGGCTTCCGCGGAGAGGCCATTCCGTCCATCGCGTCCGTCTCGCGCTTCACTCTCGTCACGCGCCGCCACGACGCGGACGAGGGGACGCAGATCGTCGTGAACGCAGGAACCCTCGCCGAGGTCTCCACCGCCGGATGTCCGCCGGGCACGCTCGTCGAAGTGCGCGACCTCTTCTGCAACGTCCCCGCGCGGCGGAAATTCCTGCGCGCGTACGCTACTGAGGAAGGACACGTCAAGAACCAGTTCACCGTCCACGCCCTCGCCCACCCGGCCATCGGATTCTCCCTCACCATAGACGGACGAGAGCTCTACCGCCTCGCCCCCGCCGCGACGCTCCATGACCGCATCCTCGACATCTTCGGCGCGGCGTTCATGGAGAACCTGCTGCCGCTCGCCGACCATGCCGGAGGAAATGCAGCCCCCTGCACTCCGCAATCCGTCATCGTCAAAGGATTCATCGAACGCCCGAACCTCTCGACGCCAACGCGCCGCGACCAGTACGTGTTCGTCAACGGGCGCCCAGCCACCGCCGCATCAGTCGCCTACGCCATACGCGAGGCGTATCCACGACGCCAAGGCGACGCGAAGCCCGCGCTTTTCCTTTTCATAGACCTTCCGCCGGAACAGGTGGACGTCAACGTTCACCCGACGAAACGCGAAGTGCGCTTCCGCGACAACGTTGCCGTCAAGCGCGCCATCACCGACGCGATCGAACGCGCCCTTGGCGGGCAAGGGGTGGGTGTGACGGACAGGACCGGGACTAACGGGACAGACAGGACGGACAGGACGAACGGGACAACTGGGCCTGGCGAAACTCATGTTGCTTCAGTTGTTTCGCCAACCCAGTCCCACCCCCAACCGACCCTAACTGACCCTACCCGACCCCAACCACCCCCAACCGACCCTACCCGACCCCAACCGACCCTAACTGACCCTATTCGACCCTATTCGACCCTAATAGACCCTAAGCCTCAGCCAGTGGCAGTGGAGCTACCGCTTGCAGCAGATGGCGCTTCCGCCAAGCCCTGGAAATGGTTCGAGTTTCTCGCACAGACTGCGAGCGGATACCTCCTCATCGAGACTGACGCGGGGCTCGTCACCGTGAACCCCCACGCCGCGCGCGAGCGCATAGCCTTCGAGCGACTGCGCGACACCGCCGCGCCTGCCTCGCAACAGCTGCTCCTCCCAGAGACAGTGCAGCTCTCGCCAGCGGACTCTGCACGCATCTCCGCCGCGATGGACGTCATCTCCGCCATGGGATTCCGCATTGAGCCCTTCGGACGCGACACATTCAAGATCGAGGCGGTGCCGCAGCTCATTGGATCTCTCCCTCCCGTCGACATAATCTCGACGATTGCGCATGATCTCTCCGAGGTCGGGGCGCGACGCGGCGCCACATGGCGCGAAGAACTCGTCGCAAAGTCCGTCGCGCGATCGTTCGCCGGAATGTCCCTCGCGCTTGACGCCGACGGAGCCAAGTGCCTCGTCGAGGAACTCGCTTCGTGCCGTATGCCTTACGTCAGCCCCGCTGGCAAGCCTACGATGATCTTCACCTCCACCCGCGAGCTGGACCGCAAGTTCGCAAAGTCGTAATGCGAAATGGCTGAATCAAAACCGAAATGCGCAGGGCTCTGCTCCCGCTGCCCAAGGGCCGGGAACTGTCCGACGCGCCGCGCATCTGGTGCGTCGCCCGTGCTGCTTGACGGCGCCGCCGCATCCGGCTCCGCGCGCAACCGCGACGGCGTTGGATTCGCCATAGACATAGGCAGCACGACGCTCGCTCTCGCACTATACGATCTCCGCACGGGGGCGCTTCTCTCCGCCAAAGGTTGCGCGAACCCACAATCGTCTGTTTCCGCCGACGTCATAGGACGCATCTCCGCCGCGTCGTCGCCGTCCGCGCTCGCCGAGCTCGGACGCCTCGCGGAGGATGCGCTCGGCACGCTCCTCGAAGAGGCACGTGCGGAGGCTGGGATTCCCATCTCGTCCATAGTCGATGGAGTCGTCACCGGAAACACGGTAATGCTCCACCTCCTCACTTGTCACGACCCGACACCGCTCGGACATGTCCCCTTCCAAGCCGAATGGCTCGCCGGATGTGATGCCACGGTAATGGGGCTTCCAGTGTGGCTTCCGCCGTGCATCGGAGCGTTCGTCGGAGCGGACCACGTGTGCGCGCTCGTGTCTGCCAACTTCACTCCAGACGGTCCGCCTGCGCTATTGTGCGACCTCGGCACCAACGCGGAGATCGCACTGCGCGCGAACGGGACGATCTACGCGACGTCCGCCGCTGCGGGTCCGGCGTTCGAAGGGACGGGCGTTCGCGGTTCCGACCTCCTTGATGCGGTTGCGCGCTTCTGTGCAGAGGGAGTGATATCCGAGACCGGCGCAAGCGACGAGGAACGGCTCGTCCTTGCGGATGGACGCCGCCTCGCGAACGCAGACGTGCGGGCCGTGCAGGTCGCGAAGGCCGCCGTCGCCGCCGGGATGTCCGTCATGCTCGACGAGGCGAAAGTCCGGGCGGAGGACCTTTCGGAGATATTCCTCGCCGGCGGATTCGGATGCGGACTCAATCCGCGCTCGGCGGCCGCAATCGGCCTGCTGCCCGACGTCCCCGGCGTCAGGATGACGCCAATCGGCAATGCCGCGCTCGCAGGCGCGGCGGAGCTTCTGCTGTTTCCGGAAAGGCGCGACTTCGCGCTGTCCCTCTCGCGCGGAGCAAAGCTAGTAGAACTCGGCGGAAGCGCAGAATTCTCCGACCGGTTCATCGATGCCATGACCTTTGGCCCCTGGCCGTGAACCGCCATGTCCGACTAATTGCGTGAACGTTTTGCACGCGAGACTTTTGCGACGAGGTCGAAGCCCTTCACGCGCAAGATACGCACGTCGATGAACTCGCCGACTTCGGCGCGACCTTCGAGGTATGTCACGCCATCAACATCCGGGGCCTGCGAGGCGAGACGCGCAACGCCGGGCGCGACTACGAGCGCGCGGAACGTCCTGCCGACAAGGCGCTTCGAACGGACCGCCCATATCGACTTCGCAAGTTCCATTACCTCTCGTTCGCGGCGTTCCGCCACGGAGCGCGAGGGGCGTCCCGCAAGCTTCGCGCCCTTCGTCCCCTTCTCCGGCGAATACGCAAACGCGCCGAGGTGGTCGAACTGCATGCGCCTGAGGTCCGCCATCATCCGGCGGAAGCGCACCTCGGTCTCGCCGGGAAATCCCGTCATTATCGTCGTCCGCAGCGCGACCTCAGGAATGACTTCGCGGAGGAACTCCGCCGCGCACACGGAATCGGACACAGCGGCGGCTCGTCCCATCTTCGCGAGGACCTCAGGGACAGTGTGCTGTATCGGCACGTCGATGTACGGGACTGCATGGCTCGACGTGAGCATCCATACGAGGAAGTCATCGGATATCTCGCTAGGGTACGAGTAGAGCACCCGGACCCAGAAGTCGCCTGGGATGCGGTCGATGGCGTTCAGCAGGTCGGGCAGCCTATTCTTCCCCTCTCGCCACAGCATCGGATCCTGCGCGACGATGTTCAGCTCGCGGCATCCGCTCGCGACGAGGGCACGCGCCTCTCGCAGCACGGAGCGCAGCGGACGCGAACGGTACTTGCCGCGTATCGACGGTATCGCGCAGTACGCGCAGCGGTGCGCACACCCCTCGGCAATCTTGAGATAGGCGAAAGCCTTGCCTGTGAGCCGCATTGCCGGCATCTTCGGTTCGATCCACTCAGACGGCACGCCTGTCCAGCCATCTACGCCGGGGAACGCGGCGCGGCGCTCGGGATAGCGCTGCGGATAGCATCCGGTGACGAGAACCCTGCCATACCTGCCGCGGCTCTTCAGATTGAGCGCACGGACTATCTCGGCCTCCGCCTCCTCGCGGGCGGACGCTATGAACGCGCAGGTGTTGACTATGACGACGTCCGCCCTGTCCGGATCTGGAGAGAGCGTCCAGCCGTCCTTGAGCATGTTGCCGCAGGCGACCTGCAGATCGACCGCGTTCTTAGCGCAGCCGAGCGAGACAAGCGCCACCGTGCCCTTCGCAGGACGCTGCACCATGCCATCCCTCCGCACGTCGCGGTCCTTCCGTTGCCCGGGGACGCAATCAGCCTCCGAACACGCAGTCAAGCGCGTCGGAGATCATGTCAACCGCCTCCTCGAGGTCGGAATCCTTCAGCACGAGCGGAGGAAGGAACCTGACGACGTTCTTGCCGGCTGTAAGGGCGAGGAGCCCCTGTGCCTGGAACGCCTCGACGATCTCCTTAGCGTCGCCGTCGACGACGAGCCCGAGCATAAGGCCCTTGCCGCGCACCTCGAGCAGCTTGTCGTACTGATCGACGAATCCCTGAAGGGCCTCCCTGAACAGATCGCCGACCTCCGTGGCGCGGGCGAGGAGGTTCTGGTCCTCGATGACGCCGATTGTCGCGAGCGCGGCGGCTGCGGCGACAGGGTTGCCGCCGAAGGTGGACGCATGGCTCGGCGCCGCGAGGACGTCAGCGAGCTTCGCGTTGGAGACGAGCGCGCCCATGGGGAGTCCGCCGCCGAGCGCCTTCGCGCACGTGAAGAGGTCGGGCTCAACGCCGTACCCCTGCCAGGCGAACCAAGTGCCGGTGCGGCCCATGCCGCTCTGCACCTCGTCGCAGATCATAAGGAGGTTGCGCTCGTCGCAGAGAGCGCGCACGCCCTTGATGAAATCCTCGGTCCCGGGCGTCACGCCGCCCTCGCCCTGCACGACCTCGAGCATGATGGCGACCGTCTTGTCGTTCACTGCGGCCTTCACGGACTCGATGTCGTTGAAGTCGGCGTAGGCGAATCCGACCGGGAGCGGGTCGAAGCCCTCCTGGCACCACGCCTGCGCAGTCGCCGCGACGGTCGCGAGAGTGCGCCCGTGGAAGCCCTGCCGCATCGTCACTATCTCGTAGCGCCCGCCGTTCGCGGAACCCCACTTGCGGGCGAGCTTTATCGCCGCCTCGTTCGCCTCCGCGCCGGAGTTGCAGAAGAACGCCTTGCCGCCGAGGCCGGAAAGCTCCACGAGCTTCGCCGCGAGCCTCGTTGCCGGCTCGTTCACGAAGAGGTTCGAGCAATGCGCCATCGCCGACATCTGATCCTTGACGGCGGCAACCACCTTCGGGTGCGAGTGACCGACGGCGAGTACGCCTATTCCGCTCGTGAAGTCGTAGAACGGCCTGTTGTCTACGTCGCGCACTGTTACGCCGCGTCCGTTCGCGAGGACGACCGACGGGGTGTACGTCGGCATCGTCGCGGCCTTGTATGCATCGAGTATTTCCTGTGTCCTGTTGCTCATTCGGTTATCTCCGTTCCCACGCCTTCACGCGTGAATATCTCCAGCAGAAGCGAGTGCGCCATGCGCCCGTCGACGAGGTGGACCTTCCTGACGCCCGCCTTTATGGCGTCGGCGCAGCCGTCTATCTTGGGGAGCATCCCGCCAGATATGACGCCGGAGGCCTTGAGCGCCTCCACGTCGCCGAGGTGCAGCGTCGAGAAGAGGGTGTGAGGATCGTTCGGATCCTTGAGGACGCCCGGGACGTCCGACACGAGCGCGAACTTGCGCGCCTTCAGCGCGGCCGCGAGCGCGGCGGCGGCGAAGTCGGCGTTGATGTTGTAGAGGTGCCCGTCGTCCGCGCCGGTGCCGAGTGGGGTGACGACCGGGATTATCCCCGCGTCGAGCATCTCGACGACGGCGCGCGTGTCCGCCGAGACGACCTCGCCGACATAGCCCCTGTCGGGCTTCTCGATCCTGCGCGCGGCGAATATCCAGTTGCCGTGGAGCGGCCGCGCGTTCGCGCCGCGCTCCGCGAGGCGGCGCACGATGTCGGGGTTGACGGCGTTGTTGAGGGTGCGGCGCACGATCTCCATGGTCTCCTCGTCCGTGACCCTGAGGCCATCGACGAACTTCGGTTCGTGGCCGGAGTCCTTTATGGCCTTGGATATGGCCTTGCCCCCGCCGTGGACGATTACGACCTTCATGCCTACGGCGCGCATGAAGGCGATGTCGTCCATCACCGAGTCCAGGTTCTCAACGACCTCCATCACGGAACCGCCGAGCTTCACAAGCACGACGGACCCGCGGAAGTCCTGGATGTACGGCAGTGCCTCAGTGAGGACCTCCGCCTTTGCCATTGCTGTGTCCATGCTGTCCATTGGTTTGATATTATACCATAAATTTCGGTTCGCGGGGCTAACGTCTCCATCCACGAGCCGCACAAGATCACAATTCTTCGGCTTCCTGGGAAACAAGTATCTGCACAGGGCCGAGAAGCCCGGACGACGAAAGGCGTTGGGTGGTGCCCTTGCTGCCGACGAGCCTAATGTTTGTCTTTGTATGCTGTTTGCCCTTCGGATGCAGCTGGTCGCCCTTCACGCGGTTGTACCATGAGTTCACGACCGTCACTTCAAGATCGTTGTCGCCGTCCGCAAGCGCCGCCGTCGCGTCAAGCCGGAAAGGATGCGTCCACGCGACGCCTAGGTCCCGGCCGTTGAGCCGCACCCGCGCAAAACCGGCGTCCCTCACATCGCCGAGGCGAAGGGCATAGCGAACACCGGACTTCTTCGCAAACGAGAACCGCTTCCTGTAAGTCGCCTTGCCGGAGTAGTACTTTATTCTCTCGTCGGCGTTCTCGGTCCAGTCCGAGAGGCTCGGGAAATCCACATTCTCCGGTCCATCCCACTTCGGATCGAAAGACACCTTCCACGCGCCCTCCAGCGTTGCAGCGACGGTGCAGTCCGCGAAGTTGGATTTCGCGGAGCCGCAATTCCCCGACGGCTTCCTGAAAACGACGAGGTACGCGCCGAACGGATCGAACCTAAGCGGCACGGAAGTAACGCCGTCATGCACGGCGAACGCGCGGAGCTCCCTGATTTCTCCGGTTAGCGGATTCCACAGCTCCGGCACTCGCCCAACGACACGGAACTCGCACACAACGTCGCGCTCCTCGCCCGTCTGGCTGCTCACGAAGTACGCATCGCCGTCCGTGAACGAATAGTGCGCATAGTCCATAGGGCCTTTCGCCGCGAAGTCCGGCTTTAGCCCCGACGCGAGAAGATACTCGCGCGCGTTGCGTCCAGCGACGAGACGGCCTTTGCCTACGGCGGACACTCCCTTCGCATCGCAACTCGCACCCCAGAGACTTTTGGCGGTCGCGGCAAACTCGGCCTGTGCCTTCGCCCCGCCCACGAGCGACACGCACCGCTCCGGCCTTTCGCCCACCACCGTCGCTCCGTCTTTGAGAAGCGAATCCACCTTCCTGATCGCCGCAAGCGAAAGGACGCGGTGGTCCGGCAGCGTAAGCACCCTGTACCTCGCGCCGGACGGGGCTACGATGCGCCCTTCTCCGTCCACCTTCAGCGCAAGCAGCGCCTGCTCGTCGGCGACGTCGTAGTCGAATCCAGGGAGCGCATGCGCATGGTCCGCCTCCTTGAGCGGATATATGTTCGGCACATGGTCCCCGTAGTAGTGGAGGATGTCGGCAACGAATCCGCCTGACTGCGCGAACGCCTGCGTCCTGCGCATGTAGTCGATGAATCCGGCGGACTCGTCCCACCACGTCACGCGCGGGTTTACGTGCGTTCCAGCGAAGTACTCCTGCCCGGGAAGGCCCATCGACGCAGGCGAGGTCGTGAACGTATGGAAATAGACGCGGTTTAGTCCAGAGCATATCTCGTGGTCGAACGCGCTCTTCTGGGCGCTTCCGATTGGATCGTTCCAGTGGGGGCCTATGGTGGTGAACGACTCCGCGCCGACGATCCTCTTGCCATAGACGTGCGCGACGGACGAGGCCTGCTTGACGAAGAACCTGCTTGGCGGGGTCGGACGGTGCGGCGACGGAGCCCAGAACTCGCTCATCACGATGTCGCTGTACGAATAGTTGAGTATCCCGTCTATGGGGGCGGCGTGGGGGCCGGCGCTCTCGGGCTGTATGCCCATGCCGCGGGCGTGCGCAAGTTCGGCGAAGCGTCCGTAGTGGTTGCGGGCGATCATATGCGCAATGCACTTGCGGAAGTCTGCGAGGAATGCCGTTGTCGCCTCCATTCCGTCAACGACGTATCCGGCGAGGACAGCGAGGTAGGGAACTGGATCATACCCCATCTCCCGTGCGAACTCGCGCTCAAATCCGTCCGTCCAGTTCATCCCGCCGCACTCCCAGCTGTCCGTCTCCATGTACTTGAGGGTGCGTCCGACGTGGTGTCCGGCGCGCGCAAGGATCGGCTCTGCAACAGTCCGCCAGTAGAAGTCGAACGCATCGCGGCTGAGGTAGTCGAGGGCAAGACCCTGCCACGTCGTGCTGGAAGTCGAGACGCGCGCACCGGTGCAAGTGTAGCCGATCCGCATAACGGCCCACTTTCCGGACGGCACGGTCCAGTCGAGCATATCGTCCTTCGACATCCGCGACGAAAGTTCCACTACCGAGTCGCGGCGGACGATATGCGGTCCGCCCTTTCCACGTGCAGACCTGTCGGAAGTCGAGTTGCCGAGCAGGAAGCGGCAATCGGTCGCGCTGCCGCCGAGCTCCTTCACGGCAAGCTTGGCGTCGAGAAAGCTTATCGGCGCCTGCGCCTTCATCGAGTCGTCCAAGGGGAACGCAATGACGGCTATGTCGCGATAGAAGCCGAGCTTGGCCTTTGGCTTCGGAAGCTTGATGTCCTTGCTCCCGCCTTTGACCACGACCTGGGACGCCACGACGCGCTTCGCTGCGTATTCGGGCTTTACGCAAGGTCCGCCGAGGTTCCATCCGCTCTGGATGTTGAAGCCGATGGAAAGCCCGTGCCGCTCAGCCTCGTCAAGCGAGAACACGAAGAGGTCGCACCACTCCTTGCCGCCGAACACGGGGCCGGCGGGGACGTCGCGGTGCCCGCCCTGGCACTGTCCTCCGGCGTCGAAGATCATCGCTCCCTGGAAATGTCGCGACTTCATCGCGGCGAGCTCGCTCCTGATCGCGTCCTTGTCCGTATTGCCGTTTAGCCACCACCACCAGCAGTTCACTCCGAAAGTATCCGGCGGGGCCGCGAACTGCGATTCGAGCGCGGCGAGCGACGGTGCTACGGCGGACTCTTCCGCTGCTTTGGCCGGTGCGACAAGAACCACAGCGACGGCTGCGGAAAGCAACAAGGTCTCAAGGTGTGCATTCTTCATCTCTGTATTCCTTTTCAGTCTTTGTGTTTTCATCGATCCGCCGTTCCTGGTCGGCAAGCCAATGGGGCGACACGCTCTCCTCGGGAGAGTTGAAAATCAGGTGGGAGAAGTCCCACGTGTACTCGGCGTACCTGTTGACAACCGGTCCGGGCGGCCAGAAGACGCCGCTTTCCATCCCCGCGATCAGCTCGCGCACCTTCGCTTCGGCCTCCGGCAGCATCTCGCCGGAGAACGGTTCGGTGTAGCACGTCTCAGCCGCGCTCTTCGCGAGGATGCAGTAGCACGCCTCTATCCTGTCACGGTGTGCGTCGGGGAAATCCTTGTCCGCGTCGAGCATCGCGCAATACAGCGGCAGTTGCAGGCTCTTCCATTCCACCGAGACCTTTCCGGTATCCCTGTCCTTTCTCTGCTCGAAGGCCGTTGCGCGGGACGCGCTGTCCCACGTCTTGTAGTCGATGACGCACCACTTCCCCGTGCCTGGATGGAAGTCGATCCGGTCGCAGCGTCCGTTCACCTCAGTATGCCCGTACACGACCCTCATCTTGCGCTCCGTCGCCATGACACGCCAACCATCCGCCGCACGCGCGGCCTGCATCGCGGCGAACCGCGCGAGGCGCCTCTTCGCGCTCTCCGCCTGGAGGGCGACGATGGCCGGAACCTCGACCCCGAAACGCTCCGCGAGGAGCGCATCGACCCTCTCCGCAAGCAACGCAGCAATCGCGTCCGCGTCCGTGGAGTCCTTCAGCTCGCCTGCACCCCACGCCTCGAGCGCGTCGTGGACGAGGTTGCCGAACTCGGATGCGTCAAGCTCCTCGGCGCGGTAGTCCTCGCTTTCGCGGAACGTTTTCCGGAGCAGGCAAGTGAACGGACACTTCATGTACAGATCGAGGCTCGACGGGGACGTCTTGCGGAGCGTCTCGTGTTCCGGTGGGATTGGGAGCGCGATCCTCCACCGATTCGGGAGGTCTGCGGCCGGCGTTTCGCCAGTCCCCACGTTCCGCGAGTATAGAACCTTTACGCGGGCGATGAAGTCCGCGTCGTCCGTCCCCTCGAACAGGAGGCGCGACGGCTTGAGCACGTCGCCTGCGGAATCCGTCGCATGGAAATGTACCGTTACCGCCCCCGGCTCACGGCAGGCGAGCGTCATCGCGAGTATCCGCCTGTCGCGTTCGGCTCGCGAGGCGTTGTCCGCAAGGCCGAGTCCGCGCCGCAGGGAGTCCGGCAAGAACGCATGCCCCACGATGGACTCCGGCACCTTCCCTTCCGCAAACCCGCACACCACCACCTCGTCGGCGTCGAGGAACGGAAGCTCCAGCCATCCGTCGGCGACGATGGCGTCCCCCTCGTCTGGCTCGAGCGAATACGTCGCCTCGCCTATGCGCCGCTCGAACAGTTCGAGCGCGAACTCCGTCGGTACGTCCCGCGCGAAGCACTCGTCAACAAGCCCGTTGATCGCCTCCGCTGCCGCCGCGAACTCTCGGGCGCGCTCGTCATGCTCGTCGAGCATCAGGGACGCGAAGATGGATTTCAGTATCTGCCTTATGCCGCGCTTCCTCAGCTGCACCTTGACGAATTCGAAGATGCCGCGCAGCGTGTGCGTCGTCTTCGGCGCAATGTCGTCTATCTTCTCCGGGATGAGCTGGCACTGGCGGTTGTCGAGATCGACAAGCGCGGCAGTGAGCGCGGCATCGTCGAGCCCGAGCTCGGCCTTGAGCCAGCGCCGGACGTCTCCGCCGCGCACGAATGCGGAGAACACCGAATAAGACGACGTGCGGGCGAGCGCTGCGATCTGGCGCGCGAGGTGTCCGAGAGAGGAGGTCGCAAGCACGGCCGCCGATGGATTGTGCGCGACAAGGCCCTTCGCCCGCAGCGCACCCTGTATCTCGGGGAACATGTCCCCGTCGGCGAGGCATAGCGACGGAAGCGCCTCGTCTGGCGCGACGGAAGCGAAAAGGTCCGCGATCTTCTCCGCCTCGCTCGCGGAGGTCCCCGACGGCACTATCTGCGACAGCGCGATGGCTCGTGCAGGCGCGCCGTCCACGGCGCATACGTCGGGCAGAAGCACCGTGACTGGAAGCCCAGACTTCTCCAGCGCGATCTCCATCAGGGGCACCGGATCGAGGACGCACGCGACGACGGCTTCATCGACGCCTGGAAACGACAAAGGGCCCGCAAGCGCCTCCTTCATCGCGAAAACGGCATCGCGCCTTCCGCGTCTTGCGAGCGCGGCCACGTAGCGTCCCTCAAGCGCGGCGAAGCCATGCCAGCGTTGGGCCTCCACGTCAGCGAGGTCCCCGGTGAGGATTCCGCCAACGCGCTCCGCGACGTCGGCGAAGGAAAGCGCGCCGGAGCCGAGAATACGGCGAATGTCGGAAAGCTGCGCGGCGATGTCGAATCCGACCTTGTCGCCGAGCGCCTCGCGAAACGCGAGAAGTTCGTCCGCGCGTCCGGCGATGTCTGGCGCGGACAAGTCGATGAGATGCGCGGGTGTCCGCACCAATGGCGGGACCACGCCCGACTGGAACCTGCGCGCGAGCGCAAGCCGCAGGCGGCGTCCGCTCTGCGCCGTCGGCACTACGGCGAGGACATGCGCGAGGGACTGCACTCCGGCCGCGTCGGTGCGGACGCGGGCGGCAATCCAGTCAGCCACGGCGTCAACCGCCTTGATCCGTGAATCGAACGTCTCTATCTTCCTGTCCATGTCCTTGTCCCCGCAGTCATTTCATGTAAGGCCATCCGTCCGCATCCCAGAACAGCTCGCGTATGAAGAGCGGCCTCGCGGCGGGCGTGTCGCCGCGTACGTGGCAGTGATATGGAAGATAGTCGCGCTCATTGATCGTGACGATCTCGCCGTTGTGTCCGGGACCGAAGAACTCGTCGTCCTTCCCGGACTCAAGCACGGTCGTAGCGAATCCATCCTTCATCCTGCGTCCCTCGCGGTCGAGAAACGTCCCGTCAAGCGTCCGCGCACGTCCGACCACGATTGCGTAGGTGTGATCACGATACCATCCCCTGCTGGCGAAGAGATACCACCATCCCTTCCTCCACTTGAGGTACGCACCCTCAAACACCTTGGTGCGGCCCTTTACCGTGCTGGAATCCACGCCTGCGACATGTTCGAACGCCGCACCTGGAGCAAGCGACCTGCCGTCTGGCGAGAGACGAACGCGGTGCATCCTGCCGGTCGAGCCGAAGAAGAGCCATAGCTGGCCACTCTTCGGATCCCTCACCACCTCCGGATCTATAGTGTCCTTTATGCCGGTGTCGCGGCTTCGCGTGATTATGCGTCCGTCCGCGAATGGCCCATATGCGCTCTTTGAGGAATACACGGCGATTGCGCTGTTAGTCGCGCTGTTGACGAGCGCGACGTACATCAGGTATTCGTCGCCAAGGCGGAACGAATCCGGTGCCCACACCATCTTCCATTCCGAGCGGATGCGCCTGAGTTCCACGTTGGAGAACAGCCGCCTTCCGGTATCGCGCCAGTGGAAGAAGTCGCTACTTTCCAGCATCGTCAGCGACGTGGACGTCGCGAGGTACGTTCCGTCAGGTGCCCGCCAGACTGTCGGATCGGGGAAACTCCCCTTCCAGACTGGATTCGCGGACACCTCCAGCCAGAATAGAAAGCCGCATAAGGCGACGATCCATGCGTTTCTCATGGCGTAGCACCCTCCGCCTTCCAGTGGCGGAAGTAATCGACGGAGTACGTCTGAGGAAGGTCCGCCTTGTCTGGTTCGCCGACCCAGTCGTACATTATCTCGCAGTCGAATGTCACGTGCATCGGACGGTGGAATTGGTCGTTCGGACGCGAGAAGGTTTCTTTGCCGTCGGCGAACCACTTGAGTTCCTTCTCCGTCCAGAGGAACCCGTACGTGTGGTATCCGTCCGCGAAGTCGAAATCGACCTTGCTGCGGCCAGACTTCTTCTCAAGCTTCTCGACGCTTCCAAAGACTCGCCCCTCAAGATAGGGGGTTCCGAGACGGTGGACCGTGTTGTAGCAAGTCCGATGGCAGTCGGATTTCTTGGAACCCTCCTTGCCGAAAACCTCGAATATGTCTATCTCATCCGAGAAGTCGCCCGGCCGATACTTCTTCTTCGGTTCGCCGGAAAGCGGATCGTACAGCCAAAAGGCGTTGCAGACCGCCGCCTTCATCGCCTTTGCGCGACATTCGTAGTATCCGTAGAAGGTCTTGCGCTTCGCCTTCACTATCGCGGTCGCGTACGTGTCGAATCCGCGCGCGCGGTTGTCGAGAGTCTTCTCGTCCCCCCTTAGGAGTCGCGCCTTGAGGCGCAGCTCTCCCTGCGCGACATCGACGTTGTCGCGAGAGAAGAGGAAACCCTTGCTCCTGCCCTGGAAGGACTCCACCCAGTCGTCCCACTTCGAGAGGTCAAGCGCCTCGCCGTCGAACTCGTCGCTCGCCTCCGCGTCAAAGGAAAGAGCCGGAAGCTTGATGTCACAAGGCGAAGGCTGGGGAACCGGCTGCTTGCGCCCTTCGGCTACTTGAGCGCATCCCGTGCGATCGCCTGCTATGGGACCAGACTTCCAATGCCGTTCGGCAAGCGACAGGTACTCGTTCCAGTCGTACAGTCCGAGGTTGTGCTTTCCGGGATGGACATGATACGAGACGCGTGACTTGTCCTCCCACGCTGCACGGGCGAGCTCCGTCGCCTTGCGTTCGCCCTCGGGCCCGGCCCAATAGTCTTCGCTTCCGGAGCCGACGGCGAGGAGGCGCGGCGCGACGCACGACAGGAGCTCATGCTGGTCGAAAGGCATCTCCCGTTCGCGGTTGACCCAAAAGGTGTAGTCGAGGCAGAACCAGTACTGGAACGTGCGGACGATCTGCGCAATGTGCTCGGATTTCGGGAGCTCCAGGTGGTTAAGCTTCGCGCCGGCGCATCCTGAACCGTTCACGCATGCGCACGCGAACCGCTTGTCTGTGACGGCGGCCCAGAGCGCGGTCTTGCCGCCGCGCGAGTGCCCCACGACGGCGACCTTCGCCGCGTCTATCTCCGGCAACGTCTCAAGCCAGTCGAGCGTCCGGCTAGCGCCCCACGCCCACGCCGAGATGGTCCCCCAGAGCTTCGGGTTCCGATAGGGGCCTGGCTTCTCGAACGCCTCGAACACGCCCTTGGTGTTGCCTGTGTTGTAGTCAGGGGCGACGTCCCATGTCGTGAACGAGACGGCCGCGAATCCGCGCCTCACTATCTCGTCTACGGGGAAGAATTCGTTCTTAGCTCCGTTTTCCGGATCGTACCCGGTCCCGACCTTCCTGTTGCATATCAGCAGGAACGCGGGGACAGGCCCCTTCGCGGCGGCGGGGATGTAGGCCACGACCGGAAACGAATTCGTGCCGTACGGTCCACCATACACGACGCGGGCCTCGCGGCGCACTGCCGCGCCGCCAGGCATGAGCCTGTCCGCCACCGTCCTCTCGAACCTGAGCAGCGTCGGACGCTCGGCCTCCTTTGGACGCCGCCCGAACTCGTTGTTTGTGAAGAACGCGACGATTTCCTCTCGCGACTTCTCGCCGATCGCGCTTATGCGCGTCTCGTCAGCGCACGCCGCAAGCGCGGCGGAAACGATTGCGATTGCAAATAGTGCCTTGCCGCTCATTTCCCCTTCTCCATTTCCGCTCGCACGACACCATGCCAGGTGCATCGTGAACCAGACATGCCGCGACAACTCCGAGCACGGCACACAACATTGTTGGCCTCATACGCATTGCTCCTTAACCTTGTCTGCCCTGTCCCGTCCGCCGTCGCCATTCACGCGGGCGCTTCAGCTGCGGGACTTCAACGAACGCCTGAGCATCATGTACAGCGACATGCGCTCCTCGCGGGAGAGGGCAGATATCCTCTCCTCCCACTCGCGCTCGAACTCGCTCTTCTCCGCGCCGAGGGCGACGAAGTGGGCCTTCAGCACCTTCTTGGCCGCCTCGATGTACGACCTCACCTCGGGATTGAACTCGTCCATGACGAGGGCGTTTTCCGCGTTGAGCGCGGGGAAGCGCGGCGAGACGAGGTACGCGGTGAAAGGGATTCCGCCTGACCGGACGAGAGCGGACTGCTCGTGGAGCTGGAACCCGTCGGGTCCCGCGAACACGAGCCTTCCCGCGCCGGTGAACTTGCGTTTCCACTCTATGACCTCGAGCTTCGCCTCCGCGCCGCTTTCGGTCGTGATCTTGTAGTCCGTCGTGCGCTTCTGCACGATGACTGGCGTGACGGGAAGACCGTTGAAGTATATGCGGACATCGGGATAGCTCTTGAGGTAGAGCGCGAACTTCGCCGCGAGGGTCTGCACCGTCTCCGCCGCGTTCAGCAGCGAGTCGCAGTTGGCCCCCGCGTTCGCGACGTAAACCTCCGTCCCCGTAGCCGGCCCCGGGCGCGGAGACTCGTCGAACTCGAAGACGCCCGGCGCGGATATGTCGCCTTTTAGAATGCAGGACCGCAGCCCCTTGCCAGTGCGGACCGTGGTGCGCCACTCGACGTTCGTCCCGAGCGCGAACGCCTTGAAGCGCCCGCGCCCGTGGCGGCCGTGTAGCCTGCGGTGTCCGACTTCGGTCTGCGTCGCGTTGCGCTTCCAGCTGCCGCCAAGGGAGCCGAAGGTCGAATCGACCCTGTCGACGTCGATGCCGGTCCCGTCGTCGGAGACGCGAACTGCATCCACCGCGCCAAGCTGGTTGGTCACGAGGTCCACCTTGACCTCGCGCGCATCGGCGTCGAGCGCGTTCCAGACAAGCTCCTCCACGGCGGATATCGGCGCCGCCTTCGACAGGGACTCGATGTGGTCCGCCTGCGCATGGACGTATATCTGCTTCATCTGACCTCCAGCTCCTCGACCTTGCCTTCCTTAGTCACCTTCTCGATGCGCTGGCGGATGGATTCGAGGTCCTTCTGGCACGTCTCGACGAGCTTTCTGCCCTCCTCGAACGCCTTGATCATGTCGTCGAGGTTCATGTCGCCGGACTCCATCCGCGCGACGAGCTCCTCGAGCTTCCTGAGGCTGTCCTCGAACTTCATGTCCATGCCGCCCTCCGCATCACTACGCGTTGAGGCACAGCCCGACGGACCTGAGGTCCTGGGCATCTACCGCGTACGCAGGGTCTATCTCGACGGGGAGGCCGTCCTTGACCTCGACGCCGACCTCGGAAAGCCAGCGCCTCCACTTCGCCTGCATGTCGGCCCTGCACGTCGCGGGGGAATCCGCTCCGTCGGCGTTCTTGACGGGCGAGAACTCGTCCTTCGGATCGAAGGCGAGGAACGCGGCCTTGCGCGCGTTGGGGAGGACGTCGAAGATGAACTTCTCGAACTTGTAGGCGTTCGGCTCCGTCGGCTTCACGACCTTGCCGTCATCGCCGACGAACGGAATCTTCTTGAAGGCGAGGTGCAGCGGCATAGCCTTCCCGGCCTCGCGGTCGAGGAAGGCGCGGTCGAACACGTGGATCGCGGGCGAGCCGTAGAGGAAGTAGAGCCTTCCGTCCTTCGCGCGGCGGTTGCACTGCTCGTCGGTCATCTCGGTGTATTCCACCATGCGGTACTGCGTGCCGAAGCGCATTGGCATCCCGACCTTCTCCTTCGGGTCGCGCTTGGCGCAGAGCTTCAGCGAGTACTCCGACTTCTCGAGGACGTGGAAGCCGATGAACGCGGGATCCGCGATCTCGACGAGCGGGTTGTCCACCTGGAAGAAGAACACGGACTTTATCCCGCGCCTCTTCATGTCGGCGAGCGCGCCCGAACGCTTCAGCGCGGCGAGAAGCCCGCCGTGTCCGTCGGGGCTCATGAACACGTGCCCTGGCGCGTCCATGACGATCTTGCCGTCGGCGGTCATGCCCGGCCACATGCCCTGGGTGAAGAAGAACACGTCGTCCGGATTGAGGCCGAAGTAGTCGTTCTCCTCGAAGCACCTGACCGTGGCCTCGTTGTTGGCCTCGCTCGTCATCACGTAGAACGGAATCGCCGCGCCGTAGCGGATGGAACGCGCAAGTATCTTCCGCGCATGGAAGTAGAATAGCGGCGCGCCAGTGAGTGGTCCGATGGAGTAGCATCCCTTCGGCCCGTCGTAGCCGAGGCGCGAGCCCTGTCCGCCAGCGACGAGGAGCGCCGCGACGCGCCCCGCCTTAAGCTCGCGCTCGCCGGCGGCGACAGCCTCCGCGAGCCTGCGTCCCTTGAGTTCGGCGACCTTCGGGGCGACGCCCTTCGAGTTGTCCGTCGCCGACATGCCGGCCTGGAGCGCCTTGCGGCAGTATCCGAGGCTCTTCGGGTCGATCTTCTCGACCTGGCCGAGGAGCGCCTTGCGCTCGTCCTTGGAGAGCCTTCCCCACCATGCGAGCACGTGGCCCTGTCCGCACCCGTCGAGCAGCTTCTTCGCCTCTGCGTAGTTCATAGCTTTTCCTCCTTACAGCTTCACGGGCGCGACGTGCCAGATGTCGCGCGCGTATTCCATCACGGAACGGTCCGACGAGAAGAAGCCGGAGCGCGCGATGTTCATGAGCGACATGCGGTTCCACCTCTTCGCGTCGCGGTACGCCGCGTCCACGCGGTCCTGCGCCTCGCTGTAGGAGCGGAGGTCCGCAAGAAGCATGTAGTAGTCGTTGTAGTCGAGCAGCGACCGCAGGATCGGATCGAACAGCCCCGGCTCGAGGAGCGAGAACACGTTCGCCTTGATCATGTCGAGGGCGGCGCGTATCTCGGGGTCGTTCTTGTAGTAGTCCTTCGAGACGTAGGTCGGCCTAAGCTTCTCGACGTCCTCGGTCCTCAGTCCGAACAGGAACATGTTCTCGTCGCCCACCTCGCGGTGTATCTCGACGTTGGCGCCGTCGTAGGTACCGAGCGTGAGCGCGCCGTTCATCATGAACTTCATGTTGCCAGTGCCGGACGCCTCCATGCCCGCGAGGGATATCTGCTCCGACACCTCGGATGCGGGCATGATCTTCTCCGCGAGCGAGACGCGGTAGTCCGGCAGGAACGCGACGGAGAGCCTGTCCCTCGTCTTCGGGTTTGAGTTCACGACGCCGGCTATCCCGTGGATGAATCGGATGATGAGCTTCGCCATCCAGTATCCGGGCGCGGCCTTCGCGGCGAAGATGAACTGCCTCGGCGCAGGGGTATAGGACGAATCGTTGACGAGCCTGTTGTAGAGCATCACGACGTAGAGCGCGAGCATCAACTGGCGCTTGTACTCGTGGAGGCGCTTGACCTGCACGTCGAAGATGGCGTCGGGGTTGAGCTCGATGCCGAGTTTCTTCCTCGTCCAGTCCGCGAGCTGGCCCTTGTTGCTGCGCTTGATCTTCGCGAGCGCGTCGAGGAATCCGCGGTCGTCCGCGAAGCGCTCGAGGCCCCTGAGCTCGTCGAGGTGCGTGACCCAGCTCTCGCCGATGGACTCGGAGATGAGCTGCGAGAGCATCGGATTGGCCTTGAGAAGCCACCTGCGCGGCGTTATGCCGTTCGTCACGTTGTGGAACTTCTCGGGCCAGAGCTCGTAGAAGTCCTTGAAGAGGTTGGTCTTGAGTATCTCGGTGTGCAGTTCCGCGACGCCGTTGACCGAAGACGTGCCGACAAGGCACAGGTTCGCCATCCTGACGTACCGCTCGCCGCCCTCGTCGATGAGCGACATGCGGCGGAGGCGCGCGATGTCGCCGGGATACAGCGAGCTGATCTCCTGGAGGAAGCGCCCGTTGATCTCGTAGATGATCTGGAGATGCCTCGGCAGCAGCCTCTCCATCATCGGCACGGGCCACTTCTCGAGAGCCTCCTGGAGGATCGTGTGGTTGGTGTAACCCGTCGTGCGGCGGGTGAGGTCCCATGCCTTGTCCCATTCCAGCCCCTCGAGGTCGATGAGGATGCGCATCATCTCGGGGATGACGAGCGTCGGGTGCGTGTCGTTGAGCTGGATGAACACCTTGTCGGGGAGCGCGTCCCACGTGTCGTTCGTCCTGCGGTAGCGGCGCAGTATGTCGCGGAGCGAGCAGGCGACGAAGAAGTACTGCTGGCGGAGCCTCAGCTCCTTGCCCTGGGTCGTGTTGTCGTTCGGGTAGAGGACCTTCGTGAGGTTCTCGGCGAGGGTCTTCTTCTCCACCGCCTCGACGTATGATCCCTTGTCGAAGTTCGCGAGGTCGAAGTCGTCCACCGCCTTCGCGCTCCAGAGCCGGAGCGAGTTGACGGCCTTGTCGTATCCGACGATGGGAAGGTCGTACGGCACGCCCTGCACCGTCTCGGAGGGAACCCAGCACCACCTCTGGCGCCCGCCCTCGCTGCGGCAGTCCACGCGTCCGCCGAAGTGGACGTGCTGCGCGTACTCGGGACGAGCCATCTCCCACGGATACCCCTCGCGGAGCCACCTGTCTGGCTCCTCGACCTGGCAGCCGTTGACGATCCTCTGGCGGAAGATGCCGTAGTCGTACCTGAGGCCGTAGCCCATGCCGGCGAGGTTGAGGGTGGACATCGAATCGATGTAGCAGGCGGCAAGGCGGCCGAGGCCGCCGTTGCCGAGGCCCGCGTCGGACTCGTAGTCGCGCAGAGTGTTCCAGTCGATGCCGTACTCCTGAAGGGCCTCGCGGCAGAGACGGTCGGCCTTCAGGTTGATTACGTTGTTCCCGAGGAGGCGTCCGATGAGGAACTCGAGCGACATGTAGTACACGCGCTTCGTGTTCTGCCGGGCGTATTCCTCCTGGGTCGATATCCAGCGCTCGACCAGCCGGTCGCGCACCGCCATCGCAAACGCCGTGTACTCGTCACGCTCGGTAGCCCGCGTGTCGCCCTTGGCGAGCGAGTAGCGGAGATGCCACGCGAAGTCTTCCTTCAGTCCCTCGACCGACATCTCAACGCGCCGGTCCTTCTTCCTCTGCGTCTTCTTTTCCATCTTGTCCCTATTGCGTTATCACTTGAAGAGGCTCTTGAGGTTCTCTCCCGCCTCTTTGAGGCTGTCTCCCGCCTTCTTCGCGGCGTCGACCGCTGAATCCTTTGCGCCCTTCGCAGTATCGGCTGCGCCATCGACCACCTTCTTGGCCGACTCGCCATCGACCGACTTTACGGCATCGGCCATGCCGCCAACTGCGTTCTTCGCGGCGTCGGTCGCACCCTTCGCGGCATCGGTCACGGCGCCAACGGCACCCTTCGCGGCATCGACCGCGCCCTTGCCAAGATCGCCGAGCGCGTTCGTCGCGGACATGACCTTGTTGAGGATCGTCTGCCAGACCTCCTCGAAGGAGGCACCGCCCTCCGACTCCTTGCCGATGTCGTTGAGCTCGATGTCCATCGGTATCTTGACCGGCACGAGTCCGTACTTGACAGTCACGTTCCTGAGGATGATCCTGTCGATCTGGACGCCCTTGCCCTTCTTCTCCTCCTTGGCGGGCTCGGCGGGCTTCTCCGTCTTAGGCGGCTCCTGGGCCTTTGCCTCGTCCTTCTTCGCCCCGCCCGTCGCGTTCTCGGCGATCTGCGAGAAGTTCGAGCCGGTCGGGTCGCTGTACACGGAGATCCCGTCCAGGAGGACGAGTTCGACGCGGTACTTCTTGCCGCTGACGAGGGACGTCATCGCGAAATCGACGTCAAGCGACTTGAGGTCCACCGCGTTCTTCTCCGAGAAGTTGGTGGGGTTCGCGAGCTGCATGTCGCCCACGTGCAGCGTGCCCGTGTACGGGTTCAGCGCGAATTCGCCGAGGTTGAAGTCGGTACCTGTCACCTTTGGAGCGACGGCATTGGCGACACCCTTGGCCACCGGGCCTATCCATAGCGGGAGCGCAAGCAGCAGTACGACTACCACCACTGCGATCCAGAGCAGTATCTTTCCTATCTTCTTCATTGCTTTCATTTTATTTCCTCCACTGTTACTTTGGTGCGGTGTCCGGACCCGATGGTTTCCACTTCCATCACGTTGGCCATCCACCGCTCTCCAAATTTCTTGAGCCGCGTGCCCCACAGTCGGCGCACGGCCTTGCCGTCCTTCATCTCCTCGGCCTGCATGAGCGCGCCGTACTTGCGGTCGATCCACACGCGGACCGCGCGACCGCCCTTCTTCATCACAATGACGGAGCACACCTGTCCGTGGACGGACTCGCCCTGGCGTTCGGCGTCGTACGAGAAGTCGTCCCACCACAGATACTCGAGGGTGATGTCGCTCCATGTCACGTCCGTGCCGAGTATCTGCCCCGACTTCTCGAACGCGACGTCCTTGCCGTCCTTGGAAACCTTGAGGTCGGTATCCCCGCCCTTGCGCTTGAGGTCGTACCCGTACTCCGCCTGTGCGATGCCCCTGCGGTTCCTGAGGACGATGCGCCCAGTCAGCTCCACGTCGGACGGAACCATCGAGCGGCACGTCGCGACCACCTCTGCGGCAGGGGCGTTGGTCGAAATGAGGAATGCGGCTATGAGCGCGGTCATTTAAGCAGTTCCTCCAGCGCGGAATCCACCGGCCCTCCGACCATCCGGCCCGTCTCGTAGTAGCGCTTCGCGCCGCTATTGCTGCCGCGCGTGCGGAGCATTAGGCGCGCCATGTTGTAGTAGGCGTAGTAGCTTCGCGGATTGGACATGATCGCCTGGTCAAGCGCACGCTCCGCCGCCTTCAGGTCGCCCCTTCCGATCTCCACTGCGGACTTGAGGTTAAGCGCCGCCGCGTCGTCCGGCTTCTCCGCGAGGATTTCCTTCACAGCGGCGTCCGCCGCGTCGTAGTCCTTCGCCGCAAGGCACGCAAGAACGATCTCGACCTTGGACTTCGGCTTCCCGGCGTCCTTCTTCGGAGGCTCCTCATCCTTCTTCTCCGACTTCTTTTCCTCCACCTTCTCGTCCTTCGCCGCCTTCTTGCCGTACTTCTTCTCGTCGTATTTCTTCTGCAGCTCCGTCGTGTCGGAGACGGTGATGGCCTTGGCGTTGCTCTCCGCCTCCGCGAGCAGAAGCGAGTCTATCGCGGCCGTCACGGTCGCACGCTTGTTCTTGAGGGTGTTGAACTCGGGCTCGACCATGCGGTCGGGATTCTCCTCCGCGATGCGGTCGAGCTCCGCAAGGGCCTCGCGGAACTTGGCGACAGCCTCGGAGGTCTTGCCGTCGGCGGAGAGGTCGTACGCCTCGTCGATCATTATAGACGCGGGCTCCATCAGCTCGGAGACGCGCGGCGGCTTCTCCTCGTCCTTCGACGAGGAGAACGGCCAGTACCACGAGCCTTCGGCTGCGGGAAGGAGCGCAACGATGAGCGCGAATGTAGCCAGTCTTTTCATTTCGGTATATTATACCAAAAATTCGCCGCCGTGTGTCCGCCGCATCGAAAAAAATGACAAAAGCTGTACAATCGTCAAATTGGAAAGGGAAGTAGTCAAGGTCCCATGTATTTCAAGGTCCATCCCTGAATAGGTCATCGAGCGTCACTTCTGACTGCACCATGCCGCTGTGGCAGTTCCTGCGCAATCCGTATGTCGTCACGAACGTGAGATGGCAGTTGCCGCGCATGCCTGTTTCGCGTCTGAACGCCCCGATCTTCTCTCGCAATCGCGATGCGTATTCTGCGTCTATTGCGAACTTCTCCGACGCGAACTTCATCTCGCAAAGGTTCACGACCCTGTCGCCGCGTTCGATCACGCGCAATCCCGGGTTCTTAAGATCGCCCGTGAGGTTCAGCGTCGAACCTTCGGGAATGGTGAGGCTTTCGCAGGTGAACGATGCGCCTTCGCCAAACATCACGTCCCTGCGTATCGTATGACATCGTAGCGACGGTGGTTCCATTCGACGCTACGGAGACGAGGCGATTGCCCGAATCGTAGGCGTAAGTCCATTCGCCGTGCCGCGTCATGTTGCCGTCGAGATCGTAGTTTATCTCGCGCAGAGACGCAGAGGCGCAGAGATTTGAAGTGTACTGGTTACGGCTATTA
>JAEEGL011918476.1_pt1 | contig 27578 bp, 22 predicted proteins | sample 9134231 | NCBI WGS metagenome assembly JAEEGL01 (sample SAMN16246548, study PRJNA631951) | gut metagenome | biome: gut microbiome; feature: rumen; material: fiber-attached | host: Bos | place: Iran: Karaj | collected 2018-10
GGAGTGACGGGAGCGACGAATCCCTGAGGATCGCCCTTACCCTTACCCATACGGGTATCGAGCGGCTTCTTGGTGAACGGCTTCACAGGGAAGATCCTGATCCAGATCTGGCCTTCACGGTTCATGCGGCGCGAAATGGCCTGACGGGCCGCCTCTATCTGCTGAGCAGTAAGCCAACAATTTTCAAGGGTCTTGAGTCCGAAAGAACCGAATGCGAGCTGGTTGCCCCTGCCGGAGTTGCCCTTCATACGGTTTTTCTGTTCCCTTCTGTACTTTGTTCTCTTAGGTTGTAACATTGCTGCAAACTTTAAAAATTTCCTAATCTATCCCTAAATCATTGAGGCTCAGCTGGTTGGGCATACTTAGCCCCAATTTTGGGATTGCAAAGTTAGTCAATTTTTTTGAAATACAAAACATTTTTCAAAAAATTTTCATCATTTTCGACCAACGTTTTGCACACTTAACCATCCGAACTTTCAGCAACTTACGTATCACGGCAAAAAATTTTTACCCTAATTTTCGACCGGAGATAGATTCCGGTTCAAGCCCGGAATGACGGGATGAGAGGAAGAGCGCTGGAGCGAAGTATAGGTTCGGAAACCTGTGGCCGCCCGTGGCCGCATGAACGGGAGGGGCCCGCCGGCTCCATTTGCACCGCAAATGCGAGCAGTGGGAGGGACGGAGGATCGAAGATCCGGGGGGTTCTCCGAGCCTATACTTCCGGAAGCGCTCTTCCGTGGAACAGAAATTGTGTTATCTTTGTAGATTGTATGCTGAAGCGCTTCGCATATCTTTTTGTCCTGCTGCTGGTGACGCCGGCGGCGGGGGCGTTTGCGCAGAACCATATTGAGCGGGCGATGCAGCGGGCCAGGGAGCAGCGGCAGGCGATGGCAAGCCGCCACATCTTCAATGACACCGGCGCCGGCAAAGGCGGCTATCTCGCCTACCGCGTGGAGGACGGCGACACCGTCTATTTCGACACCATCGATCCGGTATGGATCTTCGCGCGCGGGAATAAGAAAGGAAAGGACTGGAAGAAATACTACCGCCTCGTGTACAATTTCGCCAAGGTCTATCCCTTCGCCCGGGCCGCCGCCATGGTCGACCATATCGCCGACAGCACCATCGCGGCCAATCATTTGAACCGGATCCAGAAAGATAAATTCGTCTCCGACGTGCAGCGGCAACTCTTCAAGGATTTCGAAAAGACGGCCCGGAGTATGACCATCTCCCAGGGCGCACTGATGCTCAAGCTCATCGACCGCGAGAGCGAAAAGACCGGCTACCAGATCATCAAAGACTACAAGAGCGGCATTGCGGCGGGTTTCTGGCAGGGAGTCGCCAAGATGTTTGACAATTCCCTCAAATCCGAATACGACGCCACCGGACAGGACAAGGACATCGAAGACCTCGTCAAGAAATGGAACGAGGGCACCTTCCGCGCCCTGTACTGGTCCATCTTTTTCGAGCAACCACCCGAGGTTCCCATTCCGGAGCATTACTTCGAGGGCGACCTCGGCGTCGAAGTCAAGACCAAAACCAAGAAAAACAATAAAAAAGGATGAAAAGACTGCTTCTGGCGGGGATGATCGCCCTGGCGGCCCTCTGCACTGCGTGCGACAAAGAGAACGAAGAGAACAAGGAACAACAGGAGGCCGAAGTCAACCCTGAACTTAAGGCGGAATTCGACGCCATCATCGGCAACCAGTTTCTTTACAGGGAGGGAATCGAGTGCAAACCCTGCTTTACGACGGAAGATGGAAAACATAGCCTGAAAATCCCCCTTATCCAGTACGAAACATACTCCAGCATCAACAAAAGCATCGACGGCCAGATCGAATTCCCCTGCGGAAACCTGCCGCCGAAAGAGCGCCCCCTCGCCAAGGGATATTATCAACTGGTAAAAGGGGAAACAGGCGATTTCAACTGCAGCCTCAAGATGTATAACAATACTGTCGGACTCGAAACCGCCATCCTGCACGTCACGCCGGGCCAGAAGCCGCCATACACCCTTGCGCTGAGGGCGGCAAACGGCGATTGCATTGCATTTAATCTAATGCCAACTGTAGAGGGCTTCCCGGCCGAGACGGTCTCCATCAAGCAGAATCTCAACTTTCCGCAGGAAAAAACGACCGTCTCCGCCGTTTATCGCAAAAAACCGCTGAGCGGCAAGGATTTCGATGTCCTGGACATCACCCTGACGGCCTCCACGGGCAAGCCGCCTGTTTACCAGACGACGCTTCATTTCATCGTCAATCCCAGCGCCTCCCTCTCTTCCGCACTGGGAAGCCTGGCCGGAAGGTATTACGGCCTGGACAGCTCCGGGAACTGGGCCGACCACAAGGTCGTAGGATTCGACCTAAACTTCGGCTCCGTCTTTTCCGTGACCAACGACTGGGAAGAAATCGTTACCACAGAATATGTGAGACCCTCCGAGTCGGACTACCTCACGCTCGCCCTGAACGGCGACAAATCCATCCTCACCGTCAGCGGCTCGGTGGACCGGTACATCTACCTGCTCAATTCAGAAAAATACAGGCTGAACGTCTCCTCCCCCACAATGAAGGTAACTGACATCAAGGTGCAATAGCAGTAACTTCCTAACGATTTAAAGCCTGGAGAGGTTCCGGGCATTTTGCCGGTTTTCGGCCCGCTACCTACAGCTCAACAGCGAGGTTCCGGGCGTTTTGCTGACTTTCCGACCGCTACCTCGTGACAGGGCGGACTGACAACCCCCAGTACCGCTCGGAGACGGACAAATAAATACCACTGGACGCCTCGGACTCCGAACTGTTAAAATACAGTTGATATGCCGTGTAGGGATAACCTGTATTGCCATTGAGGGTGGATGACCAATATCCCATCAAGCCATACCAGTTCAAATTGTAACGTTTGCCGGCGTATGGAAGAAAAATCCAATGGGCGGCATTTGTCTTGCTGATGAATTTCCAGCCATCCACGCCGGAGAGCTTTGTCCACTGCTTGTCGCAGTTGTCGAGCAATTCCTGAAAATCCGCCCAGGAAGGCATCCGCCAGTTGCCTTTCCAGAGGAAGCGGGCGACATCATCCACCGTCTCGCCGGATTTCTCGCCACGCTGGAGTTCCTTGATGTTGTCGACCGCGCCGAACGAGCTGTTGGTGTTGTACTTGGTAAGGGTATTAGAGGTGCCGTTGCACCATTTGTATGACTTCCAGCTGTAACCATCGGCACGATCCCAGTACTCGCACGGATTATCCTGAGCGTGACCTTCCCAATAGTACGGCGCCACCTCGCCCCAGGCGAAATAATCCCCGAACTCCTGCGGGCTGTACGCGCCCACATTGTAGGTTGCCCATTTAAGGCCGGAAGGGAGACCCAGATCAACCGCTTCGGCCGGGACGGGGACCCGTTTTTTGACAGTCACCGTACAGGAGCCGGACTTACCGTCGCACAACGCCTTGATTGTCGTCGTTCCGTCCTTGTCCGCCCGCACGTTGCCATTCTCGTCAACGACCGCGGCCGCGTGATTCGAACTCGTCCATTCAACCTTTTTTGTATAAGCGTCCCACGGGAGCACCGTAGCCGTCAGGGTGGCGGATTCTCCTTCCCAAAGTTCCAACGTGGCCGGACTCACGGTGACGGACGTCACGTGAACGATGGTTGACGACCCGGAAACAACCGTCACCTTGCACCTCGCCTCATATCCGCCGCTGACCGTCGTTACCTTGACGGTTGCCACGCCAATGCCTACCCCCGTTACCGTGCCATCCTTGACGCTGGCAACTTCCGGGTCATCGACCGACCAGGTCACCTTTTTATTGAGGGCCGTAGAGGGGCTTACCGTCGCGACAAGCCTCTCAGAGGAACCCTGGGCCAGTATCAGGTTGGTACGGTCGAGTTTGACGCCGGTGACGGCGGTGGCGTCTTTCTTCGGTTCGCAGGAGGCGAAGAGAAGGAAGAGGGCAAGGATGGGGAGGAGGCGTTTCATATTTGGGATAATGTGGAAGCGCTACAACCAGGAGAATGAAGCGTCGGAGGAATCGAGGCAGAGGGCGGAGGATCCGTCCATCCAGTCTTTTAAGATGAAAAGGCGGCCGCCGGAAGGGAGGGGCGTGTCGACCTGGCAGTGGTAGTGGCCGAAGATAAAGGCGTCGACCGGCCGGTCGGCAGCGCCGCGCGAAGTCTGGAAGCCTTCGCAGAACTGCCATAGTGGCTCACTTTCGCCCTTGAAAACGTATGCCTCGCCGCGGGCGAGACGGTTGCCCTTCGACCAGCTGTTGCCGAAGGCGAATGCAATACGGGGATGCAGGGAGGAGAATAGCACCTGCAGGAAGCGGCTGTAGAAGATGCCCCGGAGGAAGCGGTATCCGCGGGGAACGGGGCCAAGGCTATCACCGTGGCCCATACAGATAGTCTTGCCGGCGATTTCGGTCACGTACGGCTCCGTCAGTTTCACCATTCCCATTTCCTCGAAATAGCGATAGGTCCACACGTCGTGATTGCCCCGGAAGAAGTACACCTTCACTCCGGCATCCATCAGGTCCGTCAAGGCGGCGAACACGCGCACATAGCCCTTCGGCACGACATCCTTATATTCATACCAGAAATCCCAGATGTCGCCGAGCAGATACAGCGCTTCCGTCTCCGCCGCGGGAATTCCCTTCAGGAACGCCACAAAGCGCGCCTCCCGGGCGGCAGGATCTTTCACATCCAGCCCCAAGTGCACGTCGGCGGCAAAATATGTCAGGTGACGCGCCATTATGCAAAGATAAACAGGAGAATGGACACCAGAGCGCAATAGGCCGCGAACCACATCAGCTTAGCCTTCTTGACAATAGCAATCATTACCTTGCAGGCGAAAAAGCCGGAGGCGAAGGCCGCGAGGAAGCCGAGAACCAGCGCCAGGGCGCCAACGCCTTCTCCGAAGGCCGCGTGGCCAGTGGCCATTTTCAGAAGGTCGAGCGACTGCTCGCCGATAATCGGGATAAGCACCATCAGGAAGGAGAATTGCGCCATATCGGGACGCTTGGCGCCGCACAGCAGGCCCGTTGCGATGGTGGAGCCGCTGCGGGACACGCCCGGCAGCACGGCGAAGGCCTGCGCGAGGCCGACGACAAATGCCTGCCAGTAAGATATCCCGTTGCGGGCATCCTTTGCTACGGGGACCTTGAACCATTTGCCCGCACCGTCGGATACGAGTAGCAGCGCCGCGGTAATCATCAGGCCGATGGCCACGTTACGGAGTGTCCCGTCGAAGAGCGCATCGACGTAATCCTTCAGCAGGAAACCGACCAGCGCCACGGGGATCATCGAAACGAGGATCTTGCAGATATAGTCGGTCTCGTCGTTGTATTTGAATTTGAAAAATCCCTTCAGCAGCTTCCAGATTACGCCCCAGAAGACCACGATCGTCGCAATGACAGTGGCAAAATGGACCGCCACGGTGAAATCGAGGAAGCCCTCGGCATCAACGCCAAGGATCTCCTTAAAGATCATCAGATGCCCGCTGGAAGAGACGGGGAGAAACTCGGTCAGTCCCTGGACGAGACCGAGGAGAATGGCCTGCCACCAGTTCATTGTCCGTCCTTTTTGGAGCGCCGTCCCATAATCGAGATGATGACGACCGCAATGCCGCAGCAGATTACGAGCGGAGCGGCCACCAGGCGCCTGAAATCAAACATCGCGTAGTTGAACACCGCCGGATCGTCGCTGCCGCCGCCGGTCATCAGGATGAGCCCGGCCACCATCACCAGGATGCCGGCGATCATCAGCCGGATCCCCTTGGCGGTCATCGCCATCTTGTCTTCCTTCTTGATTTCCATATTACGAATAGAGTTCTTCATTTGACATATCGATCATCTTGCCCGCCACGAGGAAGGCGCTGCCGACGCAGAGCACGATGCCGGCCGCCAGGACGGAGAGGGCTACGAGAATGAGAATCTCCCGGGAGAAGATCTCCAGGACGGGAGCGAATTCCCGGTCAAGGAAATACAGGCCGGCCGCGAGAACGGCGAGGGCGATAAAGGCCGCCACGGTCCCCTGGAGGGCCGCTCTGGCGAGGAAGGGACGGCGGATAAAGCCACGCGTTGCCCCAACGAGCCGCATCGTATGCACCGAGAAACGTTTGGAGAACATACTCAACCGGACCGTATTGCCGATCAACACTACGGAAATGAACAGTAGCAGGGCGATCAGAATCATCGAGACGAGGGTCATCCTGCCGAGATTTTCATTGAGACTGTCCACGAGAGAGGCCTGATAGACAACTTCATCCACCAGCGGGGAAACCTTGATGGCATCGCTCACCATCTGCAGACTGTCGGCCGACACATACTGCGCGTGGAGGCACACGTCGATGGATACCGGTACGGGAGCGACAGCGAACGCGTCCATAAAGTCCTCGCCGAGGAGTTCCTGCATCTCCTGGATGCCCTGCTCGCGGGAGACATACTCCGTCGTGCGGACGTACGGCAGGGAATCAAGCACGGCCTGGAAGCCCTTTGCGGCATCCTCGGAGACGCTTTCCTTCAGAATGACGGACACTTGCATCCGCTCCTTGAACCAGTCGCCAACGGCCCTGGCGTTGAGCAGCACGAGCATCGCCGCACCCAGCAGCACGAGCACCAGCGAGATGCTGATGACCGTCGATACCCGGGAGCCCCAAAGGCGCCTCCGAAGGGTTTTATTCTCTTTTTTTCGCGTCGCCATACTCCAAAAATCCTTCAAAGGTAGTAAATTTTGCATTTTTATCGCTATCTTTGTAAAATAAAATGAATTATTATGGATAATTCCGCTCAAAAAGTCCTTTTCGTCAATTCGGAGATTTACCCGTATCTTCCGGAAAACCCCATTTCCAAGATCGGACGTTATCTTCCGCAGGGCATCCAGGAGAAGAAGAAAGAGATCCGCGCGTTTATGCCGCGCTATGGATGCATCGGCGACAGGACCAACCAACTTCACGAAGTCATCCGCCTCTCCGGCATGAATATCATCATCGACGACATCGACCGCCCGCTGGTGATCAAGGTCGGCTCCATCGCCGCCGCCCGGATCCAGGTATACTTCATCGACAACGAGGATTATTTCCGCCGTAAGCACGTCTACTACGACGGTAAGGGCAAATTCTTCAAGGATAACGGCGAAAGAGCCGTCTTCTTCGCCCGCGGCGTGATGGAGACTGTCAAGAAACTCCGCTGGGCACCGGACATCATCCACTGCCACGGCTGGATTTCGCACCTCCTCCCGCTCTACCTGAAGAAGGCCTATAAGGACGATCCCATCTTCGCGCAGAGCAAGATTGTGCTGTCACTCTACGGCGATACGCCCGCGGAGAAATTCAGCAAAACCTTCCACCAGACGGCCCTTTTCGGCGCCATCAAGCCAAAGGACACCCTCCTCGGTCCCGACGCCAGCGGCCTTGACCTCGCCCGCGTCGCGGTCCGTTACAGCGACGGCGTGATTATGGGATCCGAAGACGTCCACCCTGACCTCGTGCGCTTTGCCGGGAGAATGGACATACCGATTCTGAACTATGATGCCGCATCCTTCGAGGATGGCAGTTACATTGACGCGTACAACGCATTTTACGACAAGTTATAATGAAATTGAGACGATTCACGGCGGCACTTCTTGCCGTGACGCTGGCGATCCCTTCCTGCGTGGAAGTCAATAAGGAACTCGGCAGCGAAAACCTGGATAAAGAATACCTGATCGACATCTATACCGTCGACATTGACCTTACGGAGACCCGTCTCCAGATGGCCGACAGCATCTCGGGCTATTCCACTTCCCGCCTGACGGTCGGCGCCGTCCGGGACGACGTCTTCGGCGAGACTGTCCGAGGGACGGCCTTCACGCTGATTCCCGCCCTGGACACCATCGACTTCGGCAAGGATCCCGTCGTCAAGCGCTTCCACATCGCATTCGCGGCGGACACCGTCTCCGTCCCCTCCGAAAGCGATCGCTACATTCTGCAGAACGTGGACGTCTACGCGCTCTCGCAGCCGATGAGCCTCTCCAAGCCGGGGACCAACGAGCAGCTCTCCTTCGACGAAAGCCAGCGGATCTCCAGCGGAATTCCCGTCTATTCGGGGACCGACTCCCTGAGTTTCGACTTCACGAAAGAATTCGCGATGCGCTACATCGAGGGCATTCGGAAAGTGGCCCGCGACGGCAATATCCTCATCACCAGGGACGACGCCCAGCCCGGCGATACCGTCTCGATGGAGGACTATACCGCAGAGATGCCGGGGGTATACATCCGCATCAAGCCGGGGGCCGGCAACGGCGGCAGGATCAATATGTTCAAGCTGTCCTGCCTGTCGCTGGTCTCGGACGGCACCACGAACTACTATGCCCGCAACGGCAACGTCGCGACCCTCCGCATCAATTCCGAGTACGACGGCGTCCGCAAGGATACGGCCTTCCTCTTCATCCCGGGCCAGACCGGATTCGTCGATGAGATTGAAGCCCTCCGCAACAAAACCAAATTCACCCAGTACGCCTTCAACTTCACCGGACAGTCCACCAAAGACCGTGAGGGCGTGGCCACGGGCGACATTCTGGTCGAAGGCGGCGGCGGGCTCAAGCCTGTCATCCAGGCCTCCGAGCTGCGGGAAAAGGTCCTCCAGGACATCCTCACCCGCGACGGCAATCCTTCCAAGGCCATCATCAATGTCGCCACGATCTACCTTCCCTTCGAGGAACCGGCCGATTACCTGGACCTGGATCTCTTCCCCACAACGCTGAGTCCGACCTGTCAGATCCTGACCAAAGGAGACGACGGTACCGTCAGAAGTTCGTTCAACGGGCTTCCGGACGCCGCGGCCGACGTGGAGGACCAAGGCGGCATCAACCGTTCCCTCCTCCAGTATCAGCCCGACATCACCTGGCACCTTTCGAAGATCCTCCAGTTGGAAGACGCCGAGCTCGAGGCCGACCCGGATCTCATCCACAACTATGACATCTGGCTCTTTACGGTCCACGACGAGATCGTCGAATCCTCCATCACCACCAGCGATGACGAGGAATACTACCGGCAGCTGATGTACTACCAGTACCTGAACAATATCTACGGCGGGTACGGCGGATATGGCTACGGCGGGTACGGATACGGATATGGCGGTTACGGCTACGGCTACGACAGCTACGGGTACTCAAACTACTACAATATGTACCTGCTCAACGCAATGTACTCCTCGTCCAGCAACACAACGACGACGACCCAGACCCTCGACAAGGACCGTTACTACAAGGGCATCCTCAACGGTCCCGGCGCCGAGCGTCATCCGCACCTGAAAGTAACCTACTCGCTACCGAAAGAATAGACACAAAAAAGTCCGGCACGGAAGTGTCGGACTTTTTATTTTACCGGTCAAGACGGAATTACTCGGTGCCGAGCTTTTCCTCTACCTTGGCGATTGCGTCGGCGACGGTGGCGATGTTGTTGGTCTCGTCATCGGGAATCTTGATTCCGAATACACGCTCAAACTCCATCAGGAGCTCGACGGTATCCAGAGAGTCAGCGCCAAGATCATTGGTGAAATTAGCGGACTCGGTCACAGTGGCCTCTTCGACACCCAGTTTGTCAACGATGATGTCTTTGACCTTCTTAACGATTTCTTCGTGCGTCATAATGAATAATTTTATGTTTTTATTTTTGTGTTTTCGAATAATCGCACAAAGTAAGTAAATTTTTTCGAGAAATAAAAATTATTCTTCCTTCTTGCCGAGTTTCAGCCAGATGCGGAGGCCGTTGATGGAATTCAGCAGGAAGAAACTGTACTTGGCGATCATCACCGGGGCATACGAGCCCGCACCGGCAGCCGCGGCCCGGTTGATCCAGAGCGCGATGGAGAAAATATTCACCAGATTCCAGATAAACCACGAATCGGCAAAAGCCAGCGACAGCAGGATCTGGCCGACGATGTTGAGCACCATCACCGTCGCATCCAGGGCAATCTTCCCGTGCTCGACGCTTACGCCGGGGCCGAGACGTTTCACGTCAATCCACCATAGGAGGCCGTACACGGCGGCAATTCCCATGAGAGTTCCGACCACCACAAGCGCCCAGTGCCATCCTTTCAGGCGGCGGACCTGCGGCGTTTCCCCTTTCTTCGCCCCCCGCTTGCGCCACTGCCAGATTCCCACGAACTGCATCGGCAGGAAATACAGCAGGTGCAGCAGAAACTGCCCCATATTGCCGCTGTCAAAATTGGTGTAGGCGCAGATACTGACGTTGACCACCCCGAAGAGGAAGTTCCAGATGAGGCCATTCGCCGACAGGACGCAGTTGAACACGCCCATCACGGCACCAAGGGTTACGATGACCAGCTTAAGGATATCCGCTCCGGGCTCCTGCATCTTGAGCGCGTTGATGACAACCGCCAGAGTAATCATCCCGATGAGGATGAAAAGGTTAAAAATCCGGTTGAATTTTTTCTCAGTCATAGGCATTCAGGGTTTGATGGATACGGGCGGCAAGTTTGGGGCCGACCAGGGTTGCAATATCTTCCACGGGCGCCGCAGCGATCCTCGCCACGCTGCCGAAATGCAGCAGCAGCCGCTGCTGGGTCTTTTCTCCCACGCCGGGGATGTCGCACAGGGCGGAATGGATCTGGCCCTTGCTACGGAGGTTCCGGTGGAAGGTGATGCCGAAGCGGTGCGCTTCGTCGCGGATCCGCTGCAGGACCTTGAGCGCCTGCGAATTGCGGTCGATGAAGAGCGGATAGGGATCGCCGACGCGAATCACCTCCTCGAGCCGCTTGGCGAGACCGACAACGGTCAGTTTGTCGGTAAGATTCAGCTCCGCAAGCGCCTGATAGGCCGCGTCGAGCTGTCCCTTGCCGCCGTCGATGACGATGAGTTGCGGCAGGTCATCCGGGGCCTCTTGGAGCATCCGCGCATAGCGGCGATTGACGACTTCCTTCATTGAAGCGAAGTCATTGGCCCCGATGACCGTCTTGATCTTGAATTTCCGATAGTCCTTCTTGGAGGGCTCCGCATCGCGGAATACCACGCAGGAGGCCACGGGGTTGGTGCCCTGGATGTTGGAGTTGTCGAAACATTCGATATGCACCGGCGGGACGGTCATTCCGAGGGCCTTCCGGAGTTCCTCGACCACCCCGGCGCGGAATTCGTCCGGGTTGGTGTGCTCCTGCGCCTTGAGGCTGTGGAACTGGTATTCCCGGGCGTTCTTGGCACTGAGTTCCAGCAGCGCAAGCTTATCCCCCTTTTTCGGAATGCGGAAGGAGACGCCCTCGATCTCCACGTCAGGGCGGAAAGGCACGACGACCTCTTTGGAAAGGGCCCCGAACTTCGATTCAATTTCGGCAATAAAGGCGCTCAGGACGGCTTCCCGGCTCTCCTCAATGTGCGGTTTGAGGCCCAGATTAAGGCTCTGGACGATAGCCCCACCCCGGATCCGGAGGAAATTCCCGAAGGCGTCCGTCCCGGCGAAAACAAGCGAGAACACGTCGGCATCCACGTCGGCCGAGGAGGTAATGACAGATTTGGCGTAATGCTTCCGAATCCGCTCCATCCGCTCCTTCTGCACCTGCGCCTCCTCGAAGTCGAGGCGGTCGGCGGCCTCCTGCATCCGTTCCCGGCACTGTTGGACTACCGTCCCGCCCCGGCCGGAAAGGATATGCACGATCTCGGCAATGTTGGCATTATACTCCGCCTTGGAAATGCCCCCTATGCAGCACCCCTTACAACGGCCGATATGGAAGTTGAGGCAGGGGCGGAATTTTTTCTTGAGAATCGCCTCGGAGGTGATTTTGAGCTTGCAGGTGCGCAGGGGATACACGTCCGCAAAGAATTCCAGCAGGGCGCGGGCGTGCAGGACGGAGCTGTAGGGGCCGAAGTAGCGGTTGCCGCCGGTCCGCTCGATGCGCCGCGTAAGGAACACCCGGGGGAATTCCTCCCCGCTGATGCAGATCCAGGGATAGGTCTTGGAATCCTTCAGGAGAATGTTGTAGCGGGGTTTGTACTGCTTGATGAGGTTGTTCTCCAGCAGGAGGGCATCCGCCTCGGAATCGACAACGCTGTACTGCGCATCGACGATTTTGCCCACGAGGATGCGGGTCTTCGTCGTCAGCCTTTCCGCCGGGACGAAATACTGCGCCACGCGCTTGTGGAGATCCTTGGCCTTCCCTACATAAATCACCTTTCCCTCGGCGTCATAATAGCGATAGACACCGGGGGAATGGGGAAAGAGGGCTATTTTCTCCCGAAGGGTCACTGGAGGAATTTCGCGAGCGTCTCCTCGATCTGCGCACCGCGGAATCCACGGGCGAGAATGGTGCCGTCGGGGGCGAAAAGGATCAGGTGCGGAATGGCCGTAATGCCGTAGAGTTCGCCGGGTTTGGTCCCCGCGCCAACGAGGCTGTTCCAGACGATGCCGAGTTCGACAGCCGCCAAAGCGGAATCATCCGGCTCGTCATTGAGGGCCACGCTCACCACGTCGAAATTATCGCCGATATGTGCCTCGTAGGCCGCCTTGATATAGGGCACCTCTGCCCGGCAGGGGCCGCACCAAGAGGCCCAGAAGTCGAGAAGGATGAATTTGCCCTTGCCCACGTAGTCCGAGAGATGCACCTTTGTGCCTTCGAGGTTGTTGCAGTCGAGCGAAGCCTCGAAGTCGAGGAAGCGGCCTCCTGGGGAGGTGGCGCCGACAGAAGACATCTGGTCCAGGAGCAGTTTAACATCCTTCCGGGCCTTGATTTCGGGCGAGAGGCCCTGCAGGAGGGCCGGGAAATCCTCGTCCATCTCGGAGGACATCAGTGCGTAGACCGAGATGATGTTGTCGGAATTCTCACGGATGGCGTTCACATTCAGGTCCTTGATCTTCGGCTCATAGGGCTCCATCAATTCGGCGGCCTTCGCCATGATCTCTTCCTCCGTGAAGTCTTCCGGATCGTACTGTTCCATCTCCGCCATCACGGCCATCTGGATGTCCGTCATCGCCTTCATATAATTATTCAGGCGGCCCGTCAGTCCGGCCTCGGCGCCCGGCGCAGCAACCAGTTTCGGCTGCTCGTCCTCCTTGAGCGAAAGCGTCAGCGCATTGCCGTCGGATACGAACGGAGTCTGGAAATACGGCGTCGCCAGAATGCCGAGTTTGGTGACATCCACGGGAATCTCGATCTTGTAAGCGCCACTGACGGTATCGACCAGCGCATCGACAAGCAGCGAATCCTCAAAATACACCGAAAGGGTGTCGATAAACTGATAATCCAGTGGCAGCGTCCCGGAAATCACGGTCTTCTTCCCGCCCTGATTGCAAGCCACGGCAAGCACTACCGCCGCGGCAGTCAAAATGTTTCTGATTTTCATATTATTCACACACGGCTCTTATACAAAATCCAAGATGGCGATAGTTTTCCTCTTCCGAGGCAGATGTGATGCTGGAGACCTTCATACAAGCGGCCTTTTCTGCGTTCGGAGAGAGGGTAGAAGCCCAGAAGTAGCCTGATCCAGTGGAAGGAATTCCTTCCCCGTCCCAATAACCGGAAAAGGGGAGTCTTATGTAATTTCCCGTAGATACTTGCTTAATCACGAGATAATGGCCCCAGGAACCATCTTCCCGTTTAATTAAGCCGGGGATCCAGGAATACTCCGGATTGGACCTCGTCTTCACCAGCGCCCCCAACTCCTCTTTGGTCGGCATACGCCATTTGCCGCCGAGGATTTTGTGTGCCACATCGTCATCCGGAAGAAGGACGGAAAGATCATCGGGCGTTTCCTCTGTTCCGCCCCAATAATTTTTCCCGGAATCATTATTCCAGCAGTACTTGGTAAACTTACCTTCCTCATTCGCAAAAGAATATGTACCGATCGAATAATTCTCCTTCGGCGCCAGCTCGCCCCAGGCATAATAGTTACCAGGCATACCTTCTTCGGACGCTCCCAGATCAAGATTCGCCCACTTTATATTCTTTCCATTCACCACTAATCCGATATCCACCGCCTTCGGCTTCTTGATCCTGCCGGAAGGATGATCCTTATTACAGGAAACAGCCCCCAGTGCAAGCAGCAACCAAAGAATCGGAAATACCTTTTTCATAAAAACAATGGTCTTTTGTTTATAGAAGACAAATTTAGCGGATTTCTCCCGGAAATGCAAAAGAACGTGGGTTTCGGATTGCAGCGACCGTCACTGCGCCCCTGGGTGTCGATAACCCTCCAGGGGCGTGGATGGTTGTCGACGATTTCGGCCTTTTTCGTCGATAACCCTCCAAGCGTTCGGAGGGTTGTCGACAATAAGGGACTATACTCTGGAGAGTATCGCCGAAACATCGGAGGGTCTGAGTCCCAGAACTCGGGCCAGTTGACCGACATCCGAGCTACTTCGGCGGGATAATTCGTAAACCAGCCTCTGAAGTTCAGCTTCTTCAAGGTCTATTATCTCAGACTTTCTGAACAGGGAGAGGCAAATGTCTTTTGCAAATAAAACGAGGCACTGATCCTTAAATGAGGGGAGCATTGCCCGAGGCTCCTCCAGAAGCCGCCTTGCTTTGGATGAATTGTGTAAAAAGAAAGACATCCGGCTGGGCGTTTTATACAAAACCTCCACTTTTTTCCAGCAAACGTAGGACTCCGGAAGAATATACCCGTCCTCACCCAAGATACAGTTTTCCCCCGCCGGAAGAATACTATGTAATATGCAGGACCGTTCTCGTACGCTCAAATCGCTCACTTTCCGTCCGGTAGTTCTCCTGGAAGAAAAATAACAACATCCCGAGCCCCAAGGGTATCCCGCCACATCCAGACTGATATTGGCGACGACCGGATTCATCAGCACATACGCGATCACACGTTCCAATCCTTCCCTCAAAGAAGAAATCTCCCTGCAATCCAGTGCATTCTCGCGCAGAAAACGGGACGTGCCATACTTCCGACGCATATACTTTGAGTACAAAAGTTTGAATAGAGAATAGAATTCCTTCATTTGACTCTCCTCTCCCATCACTACGAAATGCACGTGATTGGACATCAGGACAAAAGCCAGAACAAACACATTGCATCGCAGCGCCGCGACCGGGACAAAATTCATCCCGGCCTTGAAATCCTCGTCGTCCCGGAACCAGATCCGGTCCTCCAGGTGAGAGGAGCTTAAAAAGAAGTACTTCATCTCGTTTTTTGCGGCAAACCTACAGATTTTAGAGCGGTCTTCCTACAAAAAAGCAAGGGAGTAGAGAAATATTTTGAAGAATCTTTCACTTTTGTGATGTTTTCTTCACTTTTTGCGCGTTTTTTTCAGTCCCAATCACCCACTTCCAAATGGAGCAAAAGAATCGATCGTTCAACGAAAAGACCGTCAATTCGCCCCTAGGCGTCGATAACCCTCCAGAGATGTGGATGGTTGTCGACGATTTCGGCCTTTTTCGTCGATAACCCTCCAGACGGACGGAGGGTTGTCGACAGTGCAAAGGTGCGGCCCCGGAAAGAGGTCGCACCAAATGGTAGATAGCAGACTCGGCAGGGTGGCTGAAGCCGCGGTTAGGCTGACAGCGTGGCAGCTTGAAGGAGGCTCAGGGGAGGCGGCCTAAGCACGGCCTTCGGGGAAGGAGCGGTTTGAGCGGGCCCACCGGGGTCAAGAGCCCGGACGGCGTCAGGGACAGGAGCCTAGACAGCGTCAGGGACAGGAGCCTCCGCAGAGCCGGGAACCGCGAGGGTGTCGGCGGGGGTGGCTTCAACCAGGGTAGAGTCCTCGGCCGGCAGCTCAGTCGCGGGCTTCTTGGGCCAGGGGCGGCTGTACTTGCCAAGACGGCCGGTCCAGTAGCAGAAGATGCCGGCGCCGAGGGCCAGAAGGAGGATCGCTAGGACGATGCGGCGGATCCAGGCGCGGCGGCGGGCCTTCTTGTCGACAGCCGTGAGCTTCGGGTACTGCGCGAGCGAGGTGAGCGTGCGGCCGAACTTCACGCGGACGAGGGACTTAGCGTTAATCGCCCAGCCGTTGGCGTTCAGGAGCGGGCCCAGATCGCGGCGTCGGAGTTTCCGCCAGGCGATGAACATCGCAGGGCCTGAAATCACCAGCATAATCGCGAGGATCACCAGCAGGACCTTCCAAGGGCCGATGGAGACGGCGCCCTTTACGAGGGAAGCGAGGGCCGATCCGAGGAAGCCGAGCGCCATCCCGATGGCGGCGAAGATGCCGGCGAACTTGGCGATGTCAAAGCTCGATTTGACAGCCGCGCCCGCTTCTTTCGGCTGGGCCGCCGCGCTGTCGGCCGTTGCGGTCATATCCGCAAAGGCTTTATCGTTCTTCTCGGATGCGCTCTTGTTGATCTTGTCGTTGATCCACTTGCCGACCTTGCGGTAAGGATCCCAGAAAGCCTGACGGACGCTGAGCGGATTGTCGATGATATTCACCACGACGGCGTCCCAGTCGACACCATCCCTGTCATAGAACACGGCGTTCTTACCGACACGCAGACCATCGATATCGCCCGCCGTGAGCACCGCCGCAATATTCATCGAAGCGGCCTTGACCTTGGAATGGCAGGCGCAGATGAGGATATACATTCCGCTGTAGCCGGAGAGTTCGCTCACCTTGCCCATATCCGCGATGCGGACGCAGAGATCGGTGCAGCGCTGGTCGATGTAGAGCCGGCCGGCCTGGAAGATGGCCTTCTTTGACTTATCCTTGCTGTAGAAGTCCGTAAAGGAAACGTAGTTGTTGAGGTACTTGAAGAAGTCGCGATAGAGGTGCGTGAGCTTGTCGACCGTCTCGATGGAGAGGGCTTCTGCCTCAAGAGCCTTATCAGCCTCGATAACAGAGAGCAAGTCGGCCTTGCGGTCTGCCTTGAGAATCGCCTCTACGGCTTCCTCACCGAGGGACTCCACCGCGTCGCCCTTCTTCTCGCCCAGCCAGGCGGCATAGGCATCGAAGGAGGCAACCACTTCATTCCACTGGGCTTCGGTAATTGCTTCCGCCTTGGGGAATTTCTTATCGAGCACCAACGCCTTCAGCGAAGCGAATGCGCCCTGCCAGGCGGGGTTGATGCCCGCTCCGAGCGGAAGCAAGCCTTCGGCCGAAGGACGGGCCAGCGGACTTGACTCAATCTCGGCGACACCCCCGCTCAGGTCGGCACCGCTCACGGCGAGGATCTTCTCAGTGGAAATATCCACCGCGGCCGAAAGGTTGTCGTCGAAGCCGATGAGCTTGCAGCGCATAAAGTAATCGGCGATCTTGGCCTTGAGGGCGTTGACGGCATCGTAGCCTGCCGCCGTATCGTCCCCGTACGGGAAGATCTCAGCGGCGCCGTCTGCAGCAGCCTTCCGCCAGGCGGCGAAATCTGCGCAGGCCGTGTAGAACGCCTCGATATGATCGGCCGTGACACCCTCGACGCCGCTCCGGTCGGTCGCGCTGCCGATGAGTTTCACGATATTCTCAATCAGTTCTTTCAACGCCGCATCGTCGGTGGAAGCCGGCGTGATGATGCCGTCGCCATTGAACTTCGTATCGGCGAAAATCTTCACCTTGTCGACGGTATCCTCGAGGGCAATCTCCTCTTTCTCCAGCCCCAGATTGGAGAGAATCTGCTTTGCGGAACCGAGCAGCGTAGCGCCTTCTTCATCCTCCGTATTGAAAGCCGAGAGCGGAATCACCGACTCGCCCTTCAGAAGCAGGTCGGGATCGTTCAGCACCTTCGTAAGCCACTGGGCGGCAGCGATGACCTCATCGACGCGGATCTTGCCGTCACCGTCGGTATCGAGATACTTCAGCGTCGCCTCATCGAACTCCAGCCCCGTCACCGGGCAGCTGAGTACCGTCCAAAGCTTGCGGTCGAGCTCGCCGAGATGCGCGATGTCCTTCCCGCTCTGAATCTTCACGCGGACCTGCCCCCCGACGGAAGCGAACGTCCACTTGTAGCCGTTTTGTTTTTTCTTTTTGCACATAAGCTATAAGGTTTTTTGAATTTTCGCAGTAACTTACAAATATAAGGAATCTTTTTCAAAAAAAGGCTCCGCCCAATGGACGGAGCCTTTGAAAACTACAGAGGTAGATATCGACTAATTCTGATAGGCACCCGGCCACCAGGGGGCGGTGCGGGCAACGCCGCGGCCGTCCTTGCCGATGGCACCTATCTCCACAAGCCAATTGTAGAAGTCGAGACCGATATTGGTGACATCCGTATGGACGGAATCCGTCTCGGGATAGCCCGTCTTCAACGCACTTTCGACATCAGCCTGCGCAGCCGCCGTGAAGCCGGAAAGGCTGTTCGTCCATTGATAGACGCCATACTTGTCGGAAGCATTCCAGACCTCGGAATAGCTGCCGCCGAGTGAGGCGTCGCTCTGGCCGATCAGGTCCGTCGTGGCAAGCGTCAGGCTCTCCGGAGCCGCCGTGAAGCTGTAGACATTGTGCCCAAGATCGTTGAAAATGCCGGCCGACTTCAGCACGAAGATGTTGTCCGCCGTATTGCGGTTGATGAAGATGTTGTTGCAGACCGTCGCCTTGCGCGTGCCGTTGGCGCGAAGGACTGCCGTGACATTATCATCCACCACCGTCGTGTTGACAACCAGCCATCCACCGTCGGAGTTCAGGGAAACATTGCTGCCCGGGCTGGCGTTGGTACACTTGTTCCCGTACAGCGTGCAGTTGTTCAGGCAGGCGTTGTTGTTGCCGTTGTGGAGCGCGACACCCCATCCGCCGGAGTTCGTCGTGTAGTTGTTGTAGAAGGTAACCTGATTCATATAGATCAGTGCGTTGGCGCCACCCTGAATCATACCGCCGCTGGCCGCATAGTTGTTCTTGATGACACAGCGGTTCATCTTGAGGCGGGTACTGGCATTGAGGCCGAAGAGACCGCCGCGGTAGCGTGAATGGTTGCCGTCAAACTCACAATCCGTGTAAGACACGGCGGCATTGCCCTGGACGCGCATCACGGCGCCGAACGCATTGCCGCTACCGTTGATATAGTTCTCCTTGAACGAGCAGCCCGTGGCTTCCAGCGTAGGATCTTTCCCGTCCTTGGAATCCAGATAAATAACGCCACCGTTGCGGACGGTGCTTCCGGAAACGACGTGATTGTCGGAGAAGGAACATCCGTCCAGATAGAGGGCACCATATTCCAGGGTTATACAACCGCCGTTACCGTTGTCGCACCAGTTGCCGGAGATCGTGCAATCCTTCATCCGGGCTGTCGCCACAGCATTGACGTGCAGGACGCCCGATCCATTATAGGCGGTATTCTGCGTAAAGGTGCACCGCTCAAACTCAGCCGTACCGGAACCTCCGAGACGTGCCGCGCCGCCGTGGAAGTTGCCGGATGTGCCATCCTTGCTCCCGCCCGACTTTCCGATATTCTTGTCGAACTTGCAGTCCGTAAACTTGCAGACACTTGCATCCCCGGGTTCGAGATTAAGCGCATTGCCGTTACGGCCGCGGCAGCCCGTAAACTCGGAGTGGTCAACCAGAAGGGAAGATGTGCCCTTCACCGAGATGGCGCCGCCGTTGGAGTAGTTGACGGTAGAGCCGTCTTCCTGGCCCGCTTCGCAATTATCAAACTTGGCATAGCTGATTGTAGCATTGGCCGTGGATGACAGATAGATGGCGCCGCCGTTGGCGTGCTGATTGCCCGGAGAAAGGGTTTTTTCACCGGTGAAAGTCACCAAAGACCCGGATATCCCCGCAACGGTGAGTTTACCCATACAGTGGATGGAAGCGCCGTGGAAGAAAGCCGTATTGTCGATAAATGACGTACCGGCACCGACAGTCAGCTGGGCATCCTTGTCCGTAACGGCGATGGCACCACCGGCACCGTTCGTGGCCTTGTTGGCCTCAAGCACACAGTCATTGAGTGTACAGACCGACGTAGAAGTCCTGAGGAGGATGGCGCCGCCCGCAGTATTGCCGGAGACGGCTGTCTTACCCTCTCCCTGGCCAGCCAACGCCTGATCACCATAGCTGGCGCTATTGCCGGTAAAGGAGCAGCTCGTAAAGGTAATATTGCCCTTCTCGATACTGATGGCACCGGCCCGGGGAGCGGAATTGTTCACGAAATCGCAGCCCGTGAACCGCGTCTCCGCCGAGCCGTTGGTATGGAAGGCGCCGCCGCCCCAGCTGCCGGCCGTATTGTCCTTGAAGAAGCAGTTAAGGAAGGTTACATCCGTCGAACCGCCGTTCTGGGCGGCGCCGGAGGTATTGGAGGAACTGTTGTACTCGAACTTGCAACTCTTGATCTCTGCACTGGCCCCCGCATTGATATGAAGGGCCGGGGCGTTCCGGGCATAATTATCCGTGAAGTAGCAATCCTCGATGGATGCGGATGAATTCTTGCCCAGAATAATCGAGGCTCCGGTATGGTCATTTGTATTGCGGTTGTTCGTAAAGCAGCAATCGGTCACCGTAACCGTAGCGGCAGAGCCGTCCGCGGCGGACACATACATAGCCCCCGCATTCTCGGAGTCCACGCTGACATCTTTGAAGGTGATGCCGTCGAAAAGCAAAGTGGCCTGACTTCCAATTTCAAAAATTCCGGTCTCACTGCCGCCGCTGAAAGCGGTGACATTCTCAGCCGCGTCGCGGCCGGTCTGCGCCGTTCCATGAAGATTTTCGGGATAGCCACCGAGGAAGGTCATTCCAATGGGCTCGGACGCATTTTCAAAGTCGATGGTAACCTTGTCGAGTCCTTCGGCGAGATAATAGGTGCCCGTTGCAAAGTGGAAGGTGACGCCATCAAAAGCATCCGCACGGGCGGAAGCACCGCCAAGCAGCATCCGCAGCCTCTCTGCATTCATCGCGCTATCCCAATCCTCGCCACTCAGGTTGCCAGCGCCGGAGACGGTAATGAAATAATCGGAGAATACCTCCACGCCACCGTCGGAAGTCAGCCGGATGGTGTTCATCTTGCCGCCCTTGAGGGCCGTCGCCTGCGGGACTTCGAAGGACTTGCTGTACTCTTTCGCGTCGTCGTCGACCACCTTCACGGTAAGCGTCTGGCCCGCCTCGAGGGGCACGTCAATCGCGGAAATGTTCATATAGGCCGTCAGGACCTGGCCGGAGGCGGACACGTCCACATTCTCCAGTGCCACGGCGATCCTGTCCGTCTTCACAGTGCCCATATTGTTGGCATTGAAAATGGCTGAAGAAGCTACCAGGGCGGCTTCCTTGACCACACTGACCTCGCCGGGCAGCGACACGACGAGTTTCAGCACGCCGTTCTGGAGGAAGTCGCCGCCGTGAGCGGCCGCCCATTCCTCGGTAAAGGCCACCTCCTCATACGTATCCACGCCGGAAATCAAGGCGTTGTAGGTAAGGTGGTCGGAATTGCCGTTACCGTTCTGGGTCTGATTGGCATAACTCCGGGCCCCGAGGGCTTCCTTTGTCTCGAAAGAGCCGGGATAGAGAATGGTGAAGGTGCTACCCTCAACCGGGTTGCCGGTAAATTCGGCGCTGTGGCCGGAGAATCCGTCCGCGATGGAATAGAGCTCGGAGGTCTCACCGATAACACGGAGGGCATCACCCTCCTGCCAGGCAAGGGCCATTCCGTTGCCGGAAGGGGCCTGATCGGTCAGGGAAACTTTGGTAAGCGCATCGGGAATGGTGACCCGAATCACATTGGAGCCGGGTTCAGGACCGGGTTTCACGGGTTCCTGGGTCTCCTTGTTGCAGGCGGCGAAAACAGCCGCGGCCGCCATCAAAGAAGCGGCAAGATACATCATCCTTCTCATGGCTGTTCCTCCTCGTCAAAAATTACATTCTCACCGAAATCGGCGAGAGCCGACGCCAGGAACATACGCTCCGGGCAAGTCGTCTTGCAGCGAACTGCAGGGGTTACATAAGATTTTTTCATACTATAATGAACATTAGTTATTTCTGATAGGCACCCGGCCACCAGGCATCGCCGCGGGCGGTACCGAGGGCATCCTTGCCAAGGGCACCGATCTCACCGAGCCAGCCATAGTAGAGTTCACCGAGGGTATTCTCGCCAATATAGGCGTTGAAGGCACCGAACTTGACATTCAGGCTCTCCTTCACGGCCGTCTCGAACACCGCCGGGGTAATCTTGTTGAAAGTATCCGCCGGTCCATCCCAGGTATAGACATTCTTTTCCGTGTCAAATCCACTGGTCCCGAGGCTCGCCAACGTCGCGTCATAGACATTCTCGACTCCGCTCAGACTGACGTCCGTATCGTCGATGGCAGGCCCGATGATGTTGTGATACACATACAGTGGGCATTTCATCTTGTCGAGCGGTCCGAATGCAAGCGGAGTCTCCACCGAAGTCGAGGTGTTGATAATGATCGAATTGGCCAGCAGTACGCGCGCATTATTGGAGGCATCCGTATTGCGGACGGCGACCAGGTCGGCCGCACCGATGAGCGTCGAATTGGTGAAGATGATGAGACCGTCGTTGTTCAGAAGAACGCCGTTGCCGCCCGTCTGCTGCCGCTCATTGCCATAAATCGTACAGTTGTTGAAGCAGGCGATGCCCGGGTTGCCGCCGTGGAGAATGAAGCCCCATTGGTTGGTGCGCATCGTGTTGCCGTAGAATACGCAGTTGTTGAAAAGGCCGATGGAACCTTGGCTGCTACTCTTGCTGCCGTTCGCCTGGATAAGACCGCGGTCCGAAGCCCGGTTGCCGATAAACCGGGTATTATTGCACTTTAACAAACCGCCCGACCCTTCACCGGAGCCGCCGGACTGCAGGAAAATCAGCGCGCCCGTCACGGCCTCGCAGTCTTCAAAGAGACAGTCATCCAGGGTAAACTCAGCCTGCTGGACAGAGATGATGCCGGCGCCTTTATTGGTACTGGAGGCCATCGGATTGGCCGTACTGGCCTTGCAGGACTTGAAGGTGCAGCCCGTCACGCTGACCGTTGCGCCCTGCGCATTGGCGTGAATGGCGCCGCCGTTCCCTTTCTCCGCTTCGGTATAACAGCCCTCAAAGAGGCAATCCTTGAAAATCTGCGAACCCTTGGAGTTATTGGTCGCACCGCCCGTGTTATAGGAGTGGCTCTTGAACGTGCAGCCTGTAAAAGTCACAAGAGCATTGGTGTTGTCCGTATAAAGGGAGCCTCCGTTACGGGCATAATTCCCGGATCCGAATTCACAGTCTTTCGCCACAATCGTACCTTTGGAACAACGGAGGGCACCGCCGTTATTGCTGACGTCGGTCTTATTGTTGTCGAAGAAGGTTCCGTTCAGGTTCAAAGTCGCATTCCCACTGGCTCCGGCCGAAACAAGGATGCCGCCGCCGGATTCCGCACCGCGGTATCCGTTTGCCACCGTCATCCCATTGATGGTAAGGTTGACCTGATTGCCGAGGAGCAGCACACGGTAAAGATTGTCGCCACTGAGAACGGCGTCCTTCGTACCTTCAAAGGTAAGGTCCACCTGCTTGGTGTAGCCATTATACTCTATTTTCAGTCCTCTCTCATTCTCTGCATCCGGCAACACGTAGGTACCATCGGCAAAATGGAAGGTAGCCCCGTCCAGTTTAGCCGCATTGGCATTGGAAGTCTCCTGACCGGAGGGATTCTCCTCCCCGGTCGCCACCGTCCTCACCAGCGCCTTGAACTGATTAATGTCAAGGGCGTTGTTCCAGTCCGTTCCCGTCCGGGCTCCCGAACCACGCACACCCACATAGTAATCGGTGAGCACCGTCACGACCTCCGGCTCCAGCCGGATGATACTGAGCTTGCCGCCCTGCATCGTCACATCATTCTCCACCGTGAAACTTTGGGTGTAAACATTGTCATCCGCTGCGGTCACATTCACGGTAAGCTCCAGTCCGGCGGCAAGGGCGATGTCCTGCGCAGGAACGTTCATATAGGCCGTCAGGATCTGGCCGGACTCGGAAATATCCACACCGGATAGGTTCAGGGCCAGTTCGCTGCTCTTCACCGTTCCGGAATTATTAAGGCAGAATATCTCGGAGGGAGCCACCAGCGCTATCTTTTTCACCGCAGCATACGACGAAGGAAGGGTTATGACCATCTTGAGTACGCCGCACTGGTGCAAGGTGCCGCCGTGGTCCGTCGCCCAATCGGGAGAGAATGCCACCTTCGTGTAGGTATCCACGCCTGTCAGCCAGGTGTGATACGCGAGATGGTCCGTGCTGCCGTTGCCGGTCTGGGTTTGATTGGCATAACTGTAACCGGTCACATCGGAAAGCGTGGCAAATGTGCCCGGATAAATGATATCAAAGGATGATCCCTCGATCGCTTGGCCGGTGAAATCCGCCGCGTGGCCGCTGAAGCCGTCCTTGATGGAGAACAGTTCCGCTTTGCCGCCGGAGATGACGCGGATGGCATCTCCCGCCTCCCAGGCGAGGGACATCCCGCCGCCGGAAGATGTCCGGTCGGTAAGGGATACCCTGGTCACGGACGAAGGAATGGTGACGTGCATCACCGTCCCGTCCTGCGGGAGCGGTTCGACGGCTTTGTCACAGGCTGCCAGAAGGGCAGCGAAGGCCGCAAACAGCGCGGCGTGTTGAAATAACTTTTTCATCTTCCTTCCTCCTAATGAATGATTACCGGATCCATATCAATGAGCGAATCGCCGGGCAGATCCTCTCCGCCTTCGCCCTGGTAAGCGCCCGGCCAGAAAGCAGCGGCGCGGGCCTCACCCCGGCCATCGACGGTATATCCCTTCGGGGACATCCCGTCCAGCCACTCATAGAAAGCGGCGCCGATATTGTCCATCACGTCAGAAAGATTGACGTTGAAATCACTTGTCATCGCCCGCGTGACATCCCCCTGCGAAGCGGCCGTGAAACCGGCAAGCGGCCCGTTCCAGGCAAATACGCCGAAACTTTCCATATAGGAATGGCCGGTGAAACTGCCTTCCGTACAATTCATAAGATCCGTGGCGTGAGCGGTGAAAGACGAGAATCCCGACACCCCGCTCATCGCATTGTGCCCGTCCGACAGGGTCTGTGCAGAGGTGTTTCCGACCAGGACGGATTTCCCTTCCGCGGTATTGATGAGAATATTGTTGCACAGCACCTGTTTGCCCGCCGCATCGTCAATGCGGAGCAGGCCGAGCTGACAGGACTCGATAAGTGTGCAGTTTGTCATCAGGAGTGAATGATATCCGTTGACCGAGACGTTGTTGTTGCCTGCGATAGTGCTCGAATTGTGGTTGCCGTAGAAGGTGCAGTTATTCATACAGACATGCCCCTTTCCGTGAAGATTCACGCCCCAGGCATTGTTTTCGGAGGTGAGGTTGTCATAGAACGTGCTCGCGTTGAGGAAGACAACCCCGCCGGCCATCTGAATCATACCGCGCGAATTGGCGGAGTTCCCGCTGAAAACGCAACGGTTGATCTTGAGGCGCGTCTTGGCATTGACGCTAATGCAGGGAGCCTGCTTGGCGAAATTCCCGGTAAAAGTGCAGCCGTCGAACGTGACATCATTGGCCTCTGTAGCCGATTCGATCCGGACGGCGCCGCCATACTGGTCGGTGTCGGTGGTGACGATCTTGTTGTCTGAGAAGATGCAGTCCTTGAAACTGGCTGAGGACACATCCTTCGCGAGATAGATGGCACCGCCGTTGTTGCCGTTCTTGGCACTCGCCCCTTTGGTCTGGTTGCCGGAGATGGTACAATTCTGCAGGGAGAGGGAACAGCCGGTCGCATAAATGGCGCCGCCGTGCGTGAACGAATTGCCGTCCGCGAGCGTGATTCCCTTGAGAATCAGCCGCGTCTGGCTGGAAACCGCCAGAATCCGGCACGTCTTTGTCCCGGTGAAAACGGTTCCCTCCGCACCCTCAAAGGTCAGCCGGACCACTTTGGAGGCACCGTCGAAGCCAATGGCAAGGCCGTCGGGATAATCCGTGTCTCCCATCGGATAAGTTCCGGCCGCGAAATGGAAGGTCACGCCGTCGAGCGCCTCGACCCGAACCTCGGAAACGGAGCCTTCCTCCATCCGGACATAATCCTTGAACGTAGAGAGAGGCATCGCGTCGGCTACGGAGGATCCGTTCTTCTTGCCGGTGCCCTCGACGCTGACGTAGTAGTCGGAGAGCTCGGGGATGGTCGGATTATCCGGATTATCCGGGTTGTCGGGATTATCCGGATTATCGGGGTTATCCGGATTGTCAGGATTATCCGGATCTTCCGGGTCTTCCCCGGTGATATCTTTGTTGTGTGCGTCAATCTCCGCCTGGGTCAGGACGTGGGCCTGGCGAATGATGTGACCCCCAAAAGTTGGACGGTTTAACATTAAGTTATGAGGCTTGAGATTGGAACAGAGCTCGGTATTGCACTGGGCTCTTTCCTTTTAGCCTCAGTTTGATTCTATCGTTGTTGTAGTACCGAATATATGTCCGGAGAGCTTTCTTGAACTGGTCGATAGAGTCCCACTCCTGCAAATATAGCAATTCATTTTTCATCAGCCCAAAGAAGTTCTCCATCATTGCATTGTCCAGGCAATTGCCTTTGCGTGACATACTTTGGGTTATATGCCTGTCTTCCAATGCTTTTTGATATCTTTTCTGCTGATAAAGCCAGCCTTGATCCGAATGTAAGATTAGATCCCCCTGTATATTTCTTTTCTTGAAAGCTTTGTCCAGCATTGCCATGACCATTTTCATATCCGGGCTGTCAGAGATTACATAGGATACCACTTCGCCATTGAATATGTCTAGAATGGGTGACAGGTATATTTTTTTGTCCTTTATCTTTATCTGTGTGACATCGGTGGTCCATTTCTGGTTCGGCACCGTGGCTTTGAAGTCCCTATTGAGCACATTGGGTGCAATCTTCCCCAACTCTCCTTTGTATGAACGATAGTGTTGCTTCTTCCGTTTCGCCTTCAAGGACATCTGCTTCATCAACTTCTGCACGGTCTTGTGATTAATCTCGAGTCCTTCATTGCGTAACTGTGCCGTAATGCGCCGGTAACCATATCGGCCACCGTGCTTGTCGTATATCGCACGGATGTGCTTCCTAACGGCTTCATAGCCATCGGGATCTCCAAGTCGTTTGATGTGATAATAGAACGTTGAGCGAGCCATCCCCTTGAGCTCCAGAAGGAGGTCAAGGTCGTGTTCCGGCCTTAGTCCTTCGATGGCCTCCGCCCAATCTCGCGCAGACGGGCTTCCCTTTCTTCGACTAAGGCCTTCACTTTTTTTAACAGCGCATTCTCGGCACGGAGCCGCTCATTCTCATATCTGAGCCGCTCCAGTTCCGTCATCTCCTCCGGTTTCTTTTTCTTGGGCCTTCCCATATCCTTTGGCGGGCGGCCTCTTGACTTCTCTTCATATAGCGCTGCATATCCCTTTTCCCGTACCTTCCTCCTCCATACATTTATCCTGCCCACGCTTACGTCGTATTTGATTGCCGCCTCAAACAAAGGTAAGCAATTTTTCTCTATATCACGCAAGACCTTTTCCCTGTAGGCGCCATCGGCACGAATATGACATTTCTTCATTAGTCCTGGTGCCCCTTCTTTTTGATATTTTATCCACAAAACAGAAAGAAGATGGTGGTCAAAACCATAGTGACTGCAGATATAGTTTATGCTATACCCTTCTTCTATCATTTTGATGTATTTGAGACGGTCCTCTGTGCTGTGTTTCTTGTACTTTATCGCCATAACAAAACCCCAAAAGTTTTTTGTCTAACTTTTGGGGTTCATGTCA